>Ga0307989_1001429_pt1 | contig 12800 bp, 8 predicted proteins | sample EllFjometagen185_FD_203164 | JGI IMG/M metagenome (GOLD analysis project Ga0307989, IMG submission 203164) | Marine microbial communities from Ellis Fjord, Antarctic Ocean - #185 | ecosystem: Environmental > Aquatic > Marine > Unclassified | place: Southern Ocean | collected 2014-10-08 | reverse complement strand
TGTATCATCCGTTCGAGTAAAAATAACCAGGGGGGCGAATATATATTCCTGAGTGAATAACATCACCTTTTTACGTTCTTCCTTGACTTTTGCGGTCGGAACCATATCAACAATCCTCTGCTGTTTAATGTATTCCAACGCTTCTGGCCATGTTACCTTTTCTGATCTGACAAACTGATACTTAATATGATTGCGTTTAAATATGTATTCAAAATAATCAATGGCCATTCCTCGGATTTCTTCTTTATCATCAAACATTAAAGGGGGAAAGTGGCCAATCCGGATACGAACGGTATGGTTCGCCAATAACCATGCTTTTTCTGCCCTGGAATAACTTATTTGATCCGATGTTTTTTTAGTTTCTGGATTTGCACAAAAGGCTATCCCGGCTGGAGATGCTAACACCAGTGTGTTCAATACTAATAAATAACAAAGCGCTTTTATGTACCACATTCTATTTGCCATCATCACTTTCTTTTTCGAATGAATTACTGATTTGATATCTTTTTATTTGAGCACTATTTGTTCAACTTATCTTGATGTACTCAAAATATATTAAAAAAAATAATAAAAACATCATTTTGAATGTATACCTGAGAAATTGAATGCAAAGATATTATTAATACAACCATTTATGCTATTGCTCATATGGCAAGGTAAAACTAAAGGTCGCTCCACCTTCGGAGTTGTTTTCAGCCCAGATTCTTCCGTTGTGATCTGAAATGATATGACTGCAAATGGACAATCCGAGACCGGTTCCACCTGCTATTGATTTCGTTTTGCTACTCTGCATAAACTTATCAAATATCATATCCAATTCATCATTCGGCACACCAATGCCTTGATCTACTATCGAAAAAACCAAGATATTATTGTCATCCTTCATTATAATTTTGATATCACTATCGTTGTGAGAAAATTTTATAGCATTTGACATTAAATTTCTTATCACTTGCATTATCTTCTCTGAATCTATCCAGACAGTGTCGTCAAAATCAGGATTGGCATAAATAACAGAAATATTTTTTTCTTTTAACAAAACATATAATTCAAGAACTGTCTCTTGGACAAGCTTTGACAATGTCAATGGCATGAAATTGTACTCAACGTGGCCTGCTTCCTGTTTGGAAAGATCTAATAGATCATTTATTAGTGAAAGCAACCTATCGCCAGCACTTGTAATATTTTTGAAAAACTTAAGTTTCTTTTCATCAGGCAGTGTTTCGAATTTTGTTGTAGCCAACCTTGAATAACCCATAATTCCATGTAGCGGTGTGCGTAACTCATGTGACATATTCGCCAGAAATTCGCTTTTCTTTTTATTAGCCTGATCAGCTTCTTCTTTTGCTATTTTGTAATCTTCTGTTCTTTCATTCACTTTTTCTTCAAGAAGTTCCCTTTCTTTTCTTAGCGTTTTCCGCATCTGATCAAACGATACAGCCATTTCCTGGATTTCAGCGTACAATGAATCGGTCTTAAATTCGGTTGTCAAATCATTGTTTTTTGTGGCAATCGCCGCTCTCTGCAAACGATTTACTGGCTTTATAATGCTTCTGGCGATAAAGAAACCAATGATGCTGAATATAACAGCAATGACAATTGAAATGTAGATGTTGAACAGACCATTTTCTTTAATATCGCCAAGGTAATCATCTTCAGGAATGTATATACCGATAAACCAAGGCCATTGTGTGTTTTTGAATGGGGAAAACATAGCATGATAATTCTCATTCTCATGCTCAATCGTTAGAAAAACTGGCTTTTTAACATCTGAGGATTCTATTGTACTTATGAATGACGCGTAGATTTTTCTGCTGACCTCATCTTTGAGTTCTCCTATTTTCGTGAGTCTTATCTTTTCACTTCCCTCAACAGAGTGTTTGATTTTTGTAATATCGGGAAACGCTATGACATCACCAGTCTGACTTACAATAAAAGCCTTACCATTTTTACCAATTTTCAGCTTTGATAGAAAATCAGAAATTTCATCAATTTCAATGTCCACCCCAATGACCCCCAGGAGCTCTCCCTCCGAATCATACACCGGACTGGCTGACGTTATTCCAGGTTTCTGTGATGTAAAAAATATATATGGGTCAGTCCAGATAAAATGCTTACTTTTTATGGCTTCTTCAAACCAAGGTCTTTTTCTTGGATCATACACATCGTCATTCTTGAACTCTTCTGACAGTTTATTTAGTGTTTGATCTTTCCATATCATCTTAACAGTTCGGTTGCCGCTTTGAATCCTGATTATTTTTGATAAAAAGCCGTTTTTTGCTTTCCCACTATGTCGGGATACCATGACGAATTCACCCTTTGTATTTCCAAAATAAATGCCTGAAAACTGATGATGGATAGCAAGTTGCTCATAAAAATAATTGATCATCGAATTTGTATTCTTGCTATTCACAACATTGCTTTTTGCCAAACCACGCGTCAAGCTGGCTGCATCCCTAGCTGGAATCAGATGGAGACGCGATCTACTAATGGTATATTCAGCAATATTCTCCATAATATTGTTAGAATGCTGAAGCAACACTTTTTTGGATGTGAATATTGATGACAAGGTGATTACCGATACGGAAACAGCCACCAATCCGATCATTCCGACGATCAGAATTACTTTTAAAGACAAACTAATGTTTTTTCTTCTTGTTTTAATCCAAGTCATTCGAATCTAGTGATAAGTTGATGGGGTCTAATAAAGATGAGTACAAAGTTAAGCTACAAATTGAGAAGAATAAAGCCCAAAACTTCTCAAAAGCCTGGATCGACATTTGTTTTTTTTACTGTATTTGATTTTATCAAGCCTGTACCCAGTAATTTACTCCCATTTCTAAACAAATTCAAGACCATCACTTGTAAAAATAAATTCTATCAGTAATAAACCAAGTTACGCTCCCACAGGGATCAAATAGCTTGGTAACAACCAACCTTATTTATCTTATTCGGTAAACAATGATTTAATCTACGAAAATCACTCCTTTGCTAGTCATAACGCAACTGCCACCAACCCATGTTGAAGTGACTACGCTATCTATTTCTTCAGATCTGGCTCTTAACAGACTAGGAGAGAGACTGTTTGTGGTAATTCATATGTGACTTTAATGGTTTTTACCACATCAACGATTATTATTTTGGCTTTTTGAATCATGCCTCAATATTGAATTTGATTATGAACTTAGTTCCGTTCTTACTTTCCATGTCTATTGAGCCACCCAATTGATTCTCCGATAGCATCTTCACCAACTTTAATCCCATACTTTTGGCTTCATGCCAGTTAAGATCGTCAGGCATTCCAATGCCTTTGTCAGCATATTCCAATTCAATTTCACCTTCTCTTTTTTGTAATTTGATTTTGATTTCACCTTCTTTGCCTTCAGGGAATGCATACTTAAATGAATTTGTAATCAGTTCATTGACAATTAAGCCTAACGTTGATGCTTGTTTAGTTCCAATTAAAATATCTTCAGATTCGACCTTTATGTTTACCTTGGTGTTGATCCTATAATTTTGCGCTATAGCGCCAGCTAGCTTTGATAAATAGGTATTCATATCAATGGATGATAGGTTGTCAGACTGATACAGGACCTCATGGATGGCTGACATTGATTGTACTCTGTTTTGACTTACCGTCAGTGCGTCTTTTAACCTTTCATCTTCCGTACTGTTAGCTTGTAAACTAAGCAGACCTGAAATAACTGCCATGTTATTTTTGACCCGATGATGGATTTCCTGAAGAAGTATTTCTTTTTCTTTGAGGGAGGCTTTAATTTGTTCTTCTGCTTTTTTCAGATTTTTGTTTTCCTGCTCTAGTTGGTTTCTAGTTTTTTCAAGTTCACTTGTTCGTTGGTTTACCAAATCTTCCAATTGATATCGGTATTTAGATAATTCATACTCGGTTTTTTTCTTTTCAGTGACATCGATACCCGAACTCAGAATTCCTGTAATATTTCCTGCTGGATCATGAAGGAAGGTGTTTTGCCATTCCATTATAATAATATCATTGTTTTTAGTTAAAACTTTTGACTCAGTTGGCAAGATTAAAATATTCCCGGTTGAAATCCCCTTAGTGTACTTCTGACTGATATCTTGTCTATCTTGATCAGGGATACAAGTCTCAATCCAATTTTTCCCAGGTAATTCCTTATCCTGATATTTTAAGATAGTTTGGCAGTGGGGATTTGCCAATATCACATTTCCATCTAAATCCAAGGCCAAAAAAGCTATCATGGCAGTATTCAAGTATGTTTCTGCTTTTTCTTTTTCTTCCATGGCCAATTGACTGGATTGCTCCAAGGCGGACATTGCTTGTCTGATCTTTTCAATCATATTGTTGAAAGACTGACCGAGATGCCCTATTTCATCAGTTCGATCAGTCTTTACCTGCACATCGGTTACTCCTTTTTCCACAAGACTGGTCACTTTCAATAGGTCCCTGATGCCTTTGGTGATCCCCCTCGACATGGCTATGGCAAACAATGAACCCACAATGATGGCTAATATTGTATAACCGATGCCATCACGTAGTATTTTTCTGAGGTTGTTTTGAAGAGCATTTTTTGATATGGCTACCCTTGACCAGCCGATATGCTTTGGACCACTGTAAATCGGAACCCCGATATCAATTAGGTTATCATCATTCAGGAGGTAATTGACATTTGGCTCACCATTTAACAGACTCAAGCTGACTGGGTCCTGTACATACAAACCGACCTTGGAGTTGTCAGTATGAGCCAGCACTTTCCCCCTGGAGGAGAGTATCATGGCAAATTCTATATTGGGATAGCTTTTCTGTGAGTTAATAACTTCTTCCAGGCCAATCACATCATCGGACAAGACCCATGAAACACTGTTTGCTGCCAGTGACTTCGCCAAGGATTCAGTCTGTTTAACATTTTGCCCGTCAAGGAAGGTTCGTTGTCTTGAAACCAGATCAATCACAAAGATTGTCATCAGAATAGCGTGAACTAACGCAATTCCCAGCATTAACTGCCGCTGAATCGAACGATTCCAAAAGGCTTTAACAAAACGTATAGTGGCGGTCATTTTATATTTAACGTATAATGTGTCTTACTTTTGAATTAAATTCTTCTAAAAATTTCTTGACTGGCTCATATGTATCGTTTGAGGCGGGCTCAAATCGAGTCAACTTCATTCGTTCAAGAATGATTCTACCCTCTTTACTGTTATGCAGTTCAAATAAGATATTAGAAACCTGATTGACTAAATCCGGCGCAACATCCCCTCTGACAACCAATCCATTATTAAGTAAAGGTTCAGTTTTCCATTTTACTACCAGTTCTTCAAATAGTTGGGGTCTTTCTTTGGACAAAGCCTGCCATGGAGGTGGCCATGTCGCACAAGCATCGGCATTTCCAAGAAATACATTCATGATTGAGGATTCCTGGGATCCTACATAAATAGTCTTAATATCCCGGTTAACATCAATACCATGCTCGAATAAATAGTATTGTGGCATCATGGTGGCTGCCAAAGCAGTTGGTGCCGGAAAACAAACAACTTTACCCTTCAAATCGGATATCTCTTTAATGTTACTATCTTTTCTGACTAATATAATCCCCCGAAAGTTTTCGTCATCTCCCATTTTCCCGAATACCCGATAATTATGGTTAAGAGACAGTATAGTCTGGTAAGGATTGGGCAGGGCAAATTCGAACTTTCCGGAATACAGCTTTTTGTCGAAAGCGTTATAATTCCTTGATGCTTCGATCTCAAAAGCAGAGCCATCAATTTTGTTGGTTAATATATCTGCAACAGGGCTGAATACTTCATGCAGACGTTTGGGATTATGCAACGGATGAACACCGATAACATAACGGGTCGTTATTCGGACGCTGGTTACACCATAACTGGGTTGATAAGGTTTTTGTTCCGATTTGTCACAAGCGGAGAAGATGGTGACCACAATAATCAGGATTATTAATTGTAGCAAAAGGTGAAGAGGTTTCAAGTTGTTTACTATTCAGAAGTGGTTTTTGCGAGTGTTAACTAAAAATAAACAATCGAGTTGACGAATACGACCATAAATAGAAGGTAAGCACTCCTTCATATACATCATGTCTGTTCGGATTTTAAAACAGACACATCCTTTACTGTTCCCATCGCACTGGGATCTGCCCCAAGAACGCCAAAAATGATAGTCGATAAAAGATTCGTATTTACTTGAAAGAATTATAGCATATGCTTATTATTTGTCTATTAAAATGCCCTATAAAAAATTCAATCGACAAAATATCCAGCCCAAATCCCAGCCCGGAAAAGCCCATTCCCTAGTGATATTAAACGCACTACCAGTACTTACGGGACAATTATACTTAGTGAAAAAGATTACGCCAATCAATAGAATACCTATAATTTGTATTAGTTACAGGAATCGCAGTGATTAATATGGTATGTATTGGGGGGAAAATGCTGGAGGATATTCCCCTTCAATTATTACGGGGGTTTACGGGGGGAGTTGTCACTAAATTGACGTAAAGGTATTTTTAAATTGAAAACAAAATTTGAAAAACTGAGCGAATACCAAGCACCTCTAAGAGGCATGCCAAATAATTACCATAGAGTTATTGTTTATGAGCAACAGATCGAAAAAACAGACAAAATCACCTGTGAACTATCTGTAATCGTGGATTAACACTGAATTTACTTTTTTGATCCCACGAGTTACCAGAGAGCACAAAGTCTTAATAGATTTAGAGTGAGAAACTTAGAGAATTTGTTGTCAACAGATTAAATGTTTAAATTCTTTTTACACCAGTATCCAAGTTCGCCAATGGCAGTCGATTGTATAAGATAGTCAACCCCGTGTTCTAAACTTAATCGTCGAATTTCATCTATCAGCTCTGAACCGGAGAGGCTGTCTGGTATGGAGTTACTATAAGGGGACACATATCCCCACATATGGTATATTGAGTTTTTAAGTGCTTTTTCTGAGGGTGGACTTCGAAGTAAGATGATCAACTGATGGGATAAATCCGAAAATGAGATTTCCAGCTTTGCCACTTTTTGGCCAATTGTTTTGTAGGTATTATAGTTCCTGGCCATGACAGAATACTTATGCTTTGACCATAAATCCTGGATGTTTTTGGGTAGTAGGATTCGGCCAGACTGTTTAGAGATATACTTATTCTGTAAAAGCTCAAATTGTAAATCAGGGGAATCTATATAGTCTGTCGGCCAACTGACTGAAGTCTCATTGGGATGAATTGGGCTTTGATGATTATAATTTCTGATTATCATCTCTTCAACCTGTAAATAATGTCGAATGAGCAACGCACTGAAACTGTGCTGCCATCGAATGGTTTCAGGATGATTCCGATAGCCTTTCTTGTTGTTTGTTAGGATAGAGGCTATTCCATGCAGTTCTCTATGTTCCCCCAATAAACTTTGATTGTTTAAAAATCCTGGATCAATATCCCATATTCTCATACAAGCCCATTTTTTTTGCTTCAACGAATAGGTTCTTATGGTCTGCTTTAGTTGTCCTCATTTTGAGAACGATTACTGAAAGTTTTAAGGTAGTTGATAATATCTAGTGTTTCGTCCTGGGTAAACTTCTCTTTGAATTTTGGCATATCAGATGTGCCATGGCGGATTCGTCGATTTAATGCCTCAGAAGAGTAGTGAGGAAAATCAACTATTGATTCCAAACCTGTTGTCGTAATATGCAAACCAGGCTTTAAAAGGTTCGAAGGTTTTGGGTCAAAACGATCTGCATATTTACCATTATCTTTAGCTGAATTGCCATGGCAATCCGAGCATTGTGCCGTATATAAGATTTTGCCTCGATCAATGGATTCAATATTGATAGATTTAATGGCATCTGTTGATTTCTCTTTTACATGAATCGTTCCGTAACATCCTGATATAATAATTGAAGCCATGATAAGGACAATTGTAATTTTCAACCCTGATAAACAAGATAAGTACCTTAAAGCTATTTTCTGCCAAAAAAACGCAGGAAATAGCTTATAAGGTACTAATATATTCCGGTGTTCTGTTCTTTTTGAGTTCATTCTTTTTACCATTTCGAAATTGGTTTTGGAGTTATTAATGTTCAAATTATAAAGCCCCCCAGGGATAATCAATAAAAAGAGTTGTAGAAACCCCTTCATCACCGTAGGCAACATCAAATCGATAGATAAAGCCCGAACCGGTTACTAGCCTAGCGCCAACGCCCGTAGATTCACGATGGAGTTTCCAGAGATCTTCTCTTTGCTCAGCAGCACTGCCTGATTCATGAAATAAAGATAGTTGTACACCTGTTCTCAGGTCCCGCATTATCCAAATGTCGAATGGCGTATTCTCATCAGTCAGATTCCAACGCAACTCTGCACCAATAAATTCAACATGAGCTGAGCCAAATCGGCTACCAACGTAGGATCGGAGTCGGGATCTTCCACCCAATGAAGAAGCAGATCCATATTGATTTTGAGAAATCTGGTCCTTAACTACAGCCTGAATGGAAGAGTCACACTGATTAATGCTGGCCTCAAAACAACCAAAATCTTTTTTAAGTACTTCCGGATCAGTTTCACCTTTTTTAATGACATGTGCATCCGATCTGTAATAATTTATAGCGATTGTGCTATAGCTTAATACAGGGACATATCCGGTAATACTGTAATTCATCACATAATAATCAATGGCATTTCCATCAGATGGGGGTGAGTTTGAACGTTCAACTGAAGCTCTGATTCCCTTTTTAGGGTCATTTCTATCATCTGTATAATCAATGAATGTTCCATAGGTCGACGTTGAAGTTTCAATTGTTTTTGCGTTATTGATTTCATTTATCAGATTGCCTTCGTTATCCCTGATCGCACTGATTTTGAAGTCAATATTATACATCACCGTATAGAATTCCAACATTCGTTCATAAAAAGTTGCAATGACTCGTCCTCCCATAAGTTTGGAATCTGATAATTCAACAATGTTAAACTCAGATTTTTCTGTATCCATTCCCCTTCTGATATATCTATTTTGTTGGCCTTTGTTGAATGAGACGCTGGTAATATCAAAGAGCAAATGCTCAGGGATAATGGGTATGTCTGTTATTCCAATCACTGAACCTTCGACATCTCCTCTAATGAATACAAGATAAAGATCAATAGGTGTTTCATAAATATTGTTGAGTCCTCCCAATAAACCAAGTCCTGTCCCAACTCCAGGTAAAATAAAGGGGAGAGGCGTCACAATGTATCCAAAATCAGATTGAAACTGAGAACGCCGACGCTCAATTGCACTGGATTCGCAGTCTAATAGAATAAGACTCATAAAAAACAATACAATGATTTTTGCTGGAAAAAATGTTTGAGTATTTTTTAAACGTAGATCTTTTTTAACTCTATTAATTTTAGTATTCATTGCGTTCAAATTGGTTTTATGATTAGTGTTATTTTAGATTAATCTGGTTTAAAGCCTTTTATAAATTAATGATTTATGATACTTTTTAAATATTAATCGAGGAGTTGTATTTGTATCATAAAGATTTGTTAATTATATGGTTAAATAGCAAATATTGAGCCATTTTTGTAAATGTGGCTTATTGACAAAAAAAGATAGCAAGGGAACCATATGGTCAAGTCTAATAGGTAATACAAAAAAGTAAAAGGTAAAAAATATGAAGAGTCTTATCATTGTTGCACACGGAAGCCGCCTGGCTGAAGCAAATCAAGAAGTTGCTGCACTGACAGCAAATATTGAGAGAAATGCTCCGACTGAATATAGTTCGATCCGGTTTGCTTTTTTAGAATTCACGTCTCCTGCTATTAAAGAGCAAATCAAAGAACTGGTTGATATGGGTAACAGCGAAATTGTTATTTTTCCCTACTTTCTTTCCGCCGGAAAACATGTAACTACAGATTTACCCAATGAGTTACAAAATGCAAAGAAGCAGTATCCTCAGGTTAGGTTTGTGCTGAAAAACCACCTGGGCTCTCTGGAAGATCTCAGTGGTTTTATTTTATCAAGGATTCATTGATCTATTAAATTCCTTTAGGTTTACTAAAATAGTTGTCTTATTATATAAACTTGAAACAGTTTTGTATCAAAAAGAGAAACAAGCCTGATACAGTTTTCTAATCCTTTAATTAAAATCAATCAATAATTTTTTGGAAGGACTTAAAAGGGAAAATTAGCTTTAAAGCTGATAGTATTAGTAATGGGATTAAACCTATCGCCAGATTTAATGTGATATACAGCAAAGCAATGCCCCCTATCGCTGTCTTCATTGTTCACCTCTGTAGGATTTATTTTGTGTGTTTGGTCATTATAAAATCTTTTATATTGTATCCCTTATTCTCCAGAATTTTATACGCTTCTATCAGTAATGATTTGGGCAAACTGTTTTGTCGAGCCAGTATCCAGCCGTATTTTCTTTCTGGGTCTCCGATAACAGCATATTCGTAATTGTTGGACAATCCGATTATCCAGTAATCCCCCCAGAATAGTTGAATCCCCAATATACGCACAAAGCTCACTCTTAATTTGGACTTTGACTTTTGATCAACCACTTCGGCTAATCCCTTGGCAGATTTAAATTCTCCTTCTTCAGTCTGACATTTGTTGAGGACCTCAATCGCTCCGCTTTTAATAACTTTATACTCTGCCGTTGTATCACTGACACAAAATGATTGAAATCGATTGGGTATTTTGGATATTTCAAACCAAACCCCTGTATATCTATTTAAATTCACCGATTCAACTGTCTCAAGAGATAGGTTAACAGAAAATCCCTGGGTCCCTGTTAGAATAATTGAAAAGGAAATTAATGTAATAAAAATGAATTTCATTGTTATCTGCCTTTAATTTATATTGAATGAAACATTAAATTTATGTTTTTAGGGCCAACGGTTTACAAATAAACGGCTATTTCAAAGAAGGATATATTAATTTGAACCTAATTACAAATTGATCGCAAAAGAAATACCAAGAGAAAGGTTCTAGCTGAAATCATCAAAAACCAGATAAATTTTCCATTTTTACCCTTGAATAAATATTTCGATTTAGTCACATTTGCTTTGTCCCCTTTTCTTAGTATTTTTACTACAAGTGAAAACAGGTTACCAAGAGACTTGCCAAATAGGGGGATAAGAGCGCCCAAATTTAGTACATTAAAGAAAATATCGTACTCGAAACGGGAGGGGAAACTGTAAAAATCCGTAAGGAACAAAAAAAACTGCAAAATTGATCCTGAAAAATTTTAAAATTGGATTTTTGGAGGACTGTTGTAGTCTATAAAATTTTGATGGTAGATTTGGGGTAATATATGGTTGAAAAATTTTTGGATTACTGATAAACAGCTATTGTTATCTAGTATATCAATGTATTTCAAAAATCAGGTAATGCCACTTTTTTGTTTTCTGTTGTAACAACGCTGCAATATTTTTAAGCCTGATTAAACATGATAAGGGAACTTAATGTTCATCTCAATTTTTCCCGAAGACAATCTTTATAAAGGAAGGAGGGTTTATGGTTGAAATAATTAAAGGATTTCCATCAACATCCCAGGACGATTATCAATTGAATATAATTAATATTCTAAGGCAGGGTGCCAGAACGTTTTCCAAACAGGAAATAGTTGGAACTTACATAAGCGGCCGTTTTTCTTATACCTATAAAGACGCTTACAATCGGACCAAAAGATTGGCCAATGCCTTAAAAAAAATCGGTGCTGATGTGGGGGATCGCATCGGGGTTCTAGATTGGAATACTCATCGAAATCTTGAAATGTATTATGGGATTCCTGGCACAGGATCGGTAATGCTGTTGTTAAATCCGAGACTCTCGCCGACTGATTTGAGTTATGTTATCAATCATGCAGAAGCAAAATACATCGTAGTAGATGAAACGATGATTGCACTGGTGGATGGAATTGCTCCGCTATGTAAAACGGTTAAGGGATTTATTGTTCTGACGGATAAAGAGTTGTCAGAAATTAATACAAACCTATCGCCGATTTACAGCTATGAAACGCTTTTGGCCGAGGCTGACGAAGAATTCGAATGGCCAGTCATTGATGAAAAATCAGCGTATGCAGCCTGTTATACAACAGGAACAACGGGACGACCCAAAGGGGTCTATTATTCTCATCGGGATGTATACTTGCACGCGATGACGATAGCAATTAATGCCGGTATGGGATATGATGATTGCTTCTTTCAGCTTGTTCCCCTCTTTCATGCGCTGGGCTGGGGTTGCCCTCATGCTACGATTTTGGTGGGAGCCAAATATGTTCTACCAGGTATGTACAATATTGCAGATCTGGGGAGCCTGGCTAAACCGCTGGTAGACGAAAAAGTAACCGTTTCAGCTGCTGCTCCGGCACTTCTGATGCCGATGTTGGAATACCTGAAAGGGCTTGATGAAAAACCAGATCTCACAGGTGCTAGACTTTTGTCTGGGGCTTCTGAACCATCCATAACCATGATGAAAGGGTTTTATGATACCTGTGGTGCAGAAATTGTTCATGCCTATGGGGCAACTGAAACAACACCTCTGGTTACTATTAATCGACTCATGCCCTGGTTGAAGGACGAACTGAGTGAGGATGAACAATGGGACCTTAAGCGTAAACAGGGATTTACTGTTGTGGGTATTGACTTGAAAGTAGTGGATCAAAATGGTAAAGAGCTTCCAAGTGATGGTAAGTCCGCCGGCGAAATTCTAATCAGGGGGCCCTGGATAACGGCCAGTTATCACAACGCCCCGGGATCGGAAGATAATTTCACTGCGAATGGATATTGGAAAAGCGGTGATGCGGGTACGATTGA
>Ga0307989_1001428_pt1 | contig 12825 bp, 11 predicted proteins | sample EllFjometagen185_FD_203164 | JGI IMG/M metagenome (GOLD analysis project Ga0307989, IMG submission 203164) | Marine microbial communities from Ellis Fjord, Antarctic Ocean - #185 | ecosystem: Environmental > Aquatic > Marine > Unclassified | place: Southern Ocean | collected 2014-10-08 | reverse complement strand
ACTGAACCCAGCATAGTTCAACAGTCCCCAGATAGATATAACAGTGAGAATCTTGTGGTGAGTCAAAGGTTTGCAACCAGTAAAGACGGCACAAAAATTCCTTATTTCCTGGTAAGCAGGCAGGATATGTCACTAGATGGTAGCAATCCTACGCTCCTTTATGGGTATGGTGGTTTTGAAGTTTCAGAAAAATCACAGTACTGGTCCAAAACCGGAAAACTCTGGATGGAAAAGGGAGGAGTCCTTGCTCTAGCCAACATCAGGGGAGGTGGAGAATACGGTCCAGCCTGGCATCAAGCTGCCCTGAAAACGAATCGGCATAAGTCCTATGAGGATTTTATTGCCATCGCTGAACAGATGATAGCTAATAAAATCACATCTCCAGAAAGACTCGGTATCATGGGTGGTAGTGGAGGAGGTCTCCTGGTGGGTGCTGTCTTCACCATGCGTCCAGATCTTTTTAACGCTGTTGTCTCTCAAGTCCCCTTACTGGATATGTTGAGATATCACAAACTCTTAGCTGGAGCAAGTTGGATGGGCGAGTATGGTGACCCGGATGATCCTGTTGAAGGGGCCTATCTTAAAAAGTATTCACCCTATCATCGACTCATGCCGGGTATAAAATATCCCAAGCCAATGTTTACTACATCCACTAAAGATGACCGTGTCCATCCTGCCCACGCCCGTAAAATGGTGGCTCGGATGAAAGAACAGGGACATCCCGTGATGTATTATGAAAATATTGAAGGTGGGCATGCTGCAGGTGCAAATTTGAAGCAATATGCAACCATGGCAGCCATAGAGTTTACTTATCTACATCGGATGTTGATGGATTGACACTTAAGGCAGACTGGTCCTAGCAAATACGCGGGAGTTGCTCGCCTACAGGCATATCCACGATCCGATTCGCTCCCAAACCGGTTTGCATGGCAACAATCCCAGGATGCTTATCAGTAACTTCTCCAATAATAGTGGCCGCCTTCCCATGTTCATTGTTCTGCATAGCTTTCAGCATGTCATCTGCCACGCCAGCAGGAACCACCGCAATCAGCTTACCCTCGTTAGCCACATAGAGTGGATCAATTCCGAGAATTTCACAGGCTCCGCGTACATTTTCCTTTACTGGGATGTTATTACCATATAGCTGGATGCCGACTTCTGACGATGTTGCAAATTCATTGAGCGAGGTAGCCAGCCCTCCGCGGGTTGGATCCCTCATTGCATGAATATCAGAACTTACGTTAAGCATATCCTGAACAAGATGATTAAGGGCAGCTGTGTCACTTTCAACGGTAGATTGGAAAGATAGCCCTTCCCGGGTTGTCATGACGGCCATACCATGATCAGCAAGGGTTCCCGAGAGGAGAATTTTATCCCCAACTTCAAGCGTTGAAGCAGAAATGTGGACATCATCCGGAACGAATCCAAAGCCACTGGTATTGATGAAAAGCTTATCACAACTCCCACGGTTAACAACCTTGGTATCACCAGTCACAATTTGAATTCCGGCCAGCTTGGCAGCCTTCTCCATGGAAAGAACGATTCTATGGAGTGTCTCAAAGGGGAGGCCTTCTTCCAGAATAAATCCCACACTCAAATACCTCGGTACGGCACCACTCATGGCAATATCATTCACCGTTCCATTAATCGCGAGATCTCCAATATCACCACCGGGAAAAAAGATGGGATCAACTACGAAGGTATCTGTGCTAAAGGCAATACGTCCACCTGGATTATCGAGAACCGCCTGGTCTTCCATTTTTTCCAGTGTGCTGTTGAGGAATCTGGGTAGAAATATTTTATCTATCATCTCATTGGATAGCTTGCCACCAGCTCCGTGAGCTAGCTGAACGGTGTCATGACTCAGGATAGGGACAGGACAGGATAGGGCTTCAGGAAAATCCATTAATTAACTCACTTCTTTCAGAGATTTATTCACTAAGAATGCGTTGATATTTATAGTAAGCTGCACAGGCGCCTTCGCTGGAGACCATGGTTGCACCCAATGGATTTTGGGGGGTACATTCCTTCCCAAAAGCCGGACAGTCATGGGGTTTCTTCAATCCTTGAAGGATGACACCGCTGATACAAGCCTCAGGTTCTTCAGCATGAATATCACCTACTGAAAATTTTAACTCAGCATCATAGGCTGCATACTTTTCTCGAATTTTGAGTCCGCTGACCGGAATTTCTCCAATGCCTCGCCATTTGCGGTTGGTGATTTCAAAGACATCTTTGATTAAGCGCTGAGCCGCTTGATTACCACCCTGTTCGACAATGCGAGCATACCTGTTTTCAACTATATGAGTGCCTGCTTCCAATTGTTTGACTGTATGGAGAATCCCATCCAGAACATCCATGGGCTCGAATCCCGTGATGACAATAGGAACAGCATACTTTTGAGCAATGGGGTCGTATTCGTCCCAACCCATGACAGTGCAGACATGTCCGGCTGCGAGATATCCCTGAACCCGGTTTAAGGGGGAGGAGAGGAGGGCTTCCATAGCTGGTGGTACCAATACATGGCTGACCAGTTCACTGAAGTTGGTTAAACCCTCTTTTACAGCTTGAGCCACTGCCATAGCATTGCCGGGTGCAGTGGTTTCAAAACCCACAGCAAAGAAAACCACCTCTTTTTCAGGGTTATCACGGGCAATTTTTAGACTTTCCAGTGGAGAGAATACGGTGCGAATATCGCCACCTTCTGATCTCACCATAAATAGGTCTTTATGGCTTCCCGGAACCCTTAGCATATCACCAAAGCTGGTGAAAATTACGTCTGGACGTGCTGCGATTGCGATGGCTCGATCGATTATCTCCAGTGGAGTCACACAGACTGGACAGCCTGGTCCATGGACGAGCTCAATTTCTTTTGGGAGCACCTGATCGATACCGTTGCGAATGATTGAATGGGTCTGACCCCCGCAGATTTCCATGATGACCCAGGGTTGGGTTGTAACAGCATGGATTTCATCAAGAATCTTTTTTGCCACGATAGGATCGCGGAACTCATCGAGGTATTTCAATCGGGACGCTCCAATTTTTCCATCTTGATTCCTTCTGCATTGGCGCGGTCAATCAAATCATCCCAGGCGTCAAATGAGTTTTTGGCTTCCTCTTCGTTGAGTACAGAAAGAGCAAAACCCGCATGGACAATCGTGTATTGACCAATTTCAATTTCAGGTACGTATTCAAGACAAGCTTTGCTCACGGAGCCTGCGAAATCAATATTCCCCATTTTGAGACCGTTTTCATCAAAGACTTCTAATAATTTTCCTGGAATAGCTAAGCACATATTTTAATTCCTGTTATCGTATTCATTTATTCTGTGATAATCTAATAATTTACTTCCGCAAATAGTTTTGACCAATGATAACCTGACCCAGTGCAATTCCGCCGTCATTGGTGGGTACCTGCGTGTGGGTAAACACTTCAAACCCACTCGCAACAAGCTGATCTAACAGGGATTCAAAAAGTAAGCGGTTCTGAAATACGCCACCACTGAGTACGATCTTAGATAAATTAGTTTCTTCCCTCAAGACATCAGCTATGTGGGAGAATGAATTCACCAGGCTTAAATGAAACCATTGACTAAGCAACTGCTGTGTTTTTCCTGCCTGGATCCTGGATATCAGGTTCTCAATGATGGGTTTCATGGAAATATACCGTTTCCCATTCACTTCTTTTAATCCAAATATGCTGAAATCTTCACCAAGCTCATGTTTAGCCGCTTGCATGAATTCAATGGCTGCTTGCGCTTCATAGCGAATTTCCTGCCGTCCACCTGAAAGTGCTGCGACTGCATCAAACAAACGCCCACAACTACTGGTCAAAGGTGAATTTACTTTTGCATCAAGCATTTGAATAATTGGCTGTAATTCCTGATCCCTGAGGGCCGGCACATCGGGCAAGCTATTGCCAAAAACCTGCTTGAGATAACTGAGACCAATTCTCCAGGGAGCTTTGATGGCTGCTTCACCACCGGGCAAAGGCATAGGTTCAAAATGAGCTGCTCTCTCGAAACCGGAAGCATCACCAATCAGGAATTCACCACCCCAGATGGTTCCATCGGTCCCGTAGCCTGTGCCATCCATAATGATACCAATGACGGGTTCATCAAGATTGTTCTCTGCCAGGCATGCTGCGAGGTGAGCATGATGATGTTGCACCCCCAGAAGTGGAATACTTTGATCTTTTGCCCATTTCGTTGATAAGTATTCGGGATGTAGATCATGAACAATAAGCTCAGGTTTTATCTCAAAGATGCTCTTGAGATGATCTATGGTCATCTGAAAAAATTCAAATGCCTCCAGATTTTCTAGATCACCAATATGTTGACTCAGGAAAACTTTTTCATCTTTGGACAAACCGACCACATTTTTAAGCTCACCACCCACAGCAAGAACTGAAGGGCCTTTGTGCTGCAAGAAAATGGGGCGTGGAGCAAACCCTCTGCTCCGTCGAATGGGCCGGATTGTGCCGGACATTTCAATGACCACTGAATCATCAGTCCGGAGATAAATATCCCGGTTATGTAGAAGAAAATTGTCAGCGATATGGGTGAGACGCTCAAGCGCTTCATCATTATCAATACAGATTGGCTCTTCACTAAAATTTGCTGAAGTCATAACAAAAGTGTCCAGACCCTCCGAGAGCAATAAGTGATGGAGAGGTGTGTAGGGGAGCATGATACCCAACCTATCATTTCCTGGTGCGACGTTCGCTGCGATACCACTTTGCATTTTTGATGCACAAAGGACAATAGGTGCCTGGATGGAGCGGAGGGTATTGGCCTCATCCTCATTGATGTACGCTAGGCTTTGTGCCCTTTCCAGGTCTCTGACCATGAGGGCAAGGGGCTTTTCATCGCGTCCCTTAACTTGTCGTAAGCGGGCTACTGCTTCAAGATTACTGGCATCCACGGCTAAGTGAAATCCGCCCAGTCCCTTGATTGCTAATATTTTCCCCTGTGACAAAAGTTCAATAGTTGTAGAAATGGGGTCGATAGCTTCGATATTTTTGCCCTGATTATCAGTTAACCAGACTTGGGGGCCACATTCAGGACACGCATTGGGCTGGGCGTGGAAGCGACGATCAGCAGGATCCTGATACTCACTATTGCATACTTCACACAGTGGGAATTGCTTCATTGAGGTGAAAGGTCGATCGTAGGGGATATTCTCAATGATAGTGTATCGAGGACCACAATTCGTACAGTTAATAAAGGGATATCGGTAGCGACGATTCTGCTTATCGAATAATTCGTTTTTACAGTCATCACAGAGAGCTACATCAGGAGAAATGAGAGTGGATACAGAAGCATTATCATGTGAGGCGACGATTAAAAAATCAGGATCGCCCTGGAGTGATATATCTTCTGACTCCACCGAAATAATGGTTGAAAGTGGGGGAGCTTCGAGACGAAGACGCATCTCAAATTGTGAGAGCTGCCCAGTACTTCCCTGGAGTTCTACCTTGACGCCATCTGATGAATTGTAAACAGAACCAACAAGTCCAATATCCCTTGCCAGAGAATAAATAAAGGGGCGGAATCCCACCCCCTGAACGATTCCGTTGATTGTCAGTTGACGTCTCAACATTATCATATGCCTATGATTACTTCTGTGATTGATCCTTCAACCACGCGTACCAGGTCTCCATACCTTCACCTGTGGTGGCTGAAACTTCAAAAAATTTGAGGTGATGATTCACGCGAAGTGCGTATTCCTTGCATTTCTCTACATCAAATTGGACGTAGGGCAGTAAATCAATTTTATTGATGATACAGATATCGGCTGCATCAAACATGGTGGGATATTTGAGGGGCTTATCGTCACCCTCTGTAACGCTGATAACCACTATCCGTTTGTCTTCACCCAGATCAAATAGGGCGGGGCATACCAGATTGCCTACGTTTTCAATAAAGAGAGTAGAATTATCCTGCAATTTTAGTTCACCGTAGGCGGTATGAATCATTTCAGCATCTAGGTGGCAGCCATTTCCAGTATTGATCTGTAGAACGGGAACACCCGTAGTAGCAATTCGATCTGCATCGTTCATTGTTTGTTGATCACCTTCAATGACAGCGCTAGGGATATCATTTTTCAAGGCGGTCAGAGTCTTTTCTAACAACGTGGTTTTTCCTGATCCTGGTGAACTCACCAGATTGATAGCGAATATGTTTTTCGCTTCGAAGTAGCCACGATTCCGCTGAGCCAGTAGATTGTTCTCTCCCAGGATATCTTGCTCGACAGCAATGGTACGATCGTTGGAATGATCGTGTGTGTGATGATCATGAGTATGATGATGTCCATCTCCGTGATGGTGGTGGTCTTCACCATGTTTTCTAAAGGTGGTACTATCAGCTCCACATCCGCATGTATCGCACATATTTATATCCTTTCACGAGTAATCAATTGACACTTACAGCTCTGAGCTTAAGCTCACGACCCTGGAGTATATCGATTTCATAGCTATCGCACTCTGGGCAAAGAGCCATAAATGCATCTATTTCAAATGTATGCTCACACTTTTTACAGCATGCCATGGCTGGAAGTTCATTGATCTCGAGCAACGAGTTCTCAGCTAACGTTCCCTTGCAGACCGCGTCATAACAGAATTGTAGGGAATCTATCATAATTCCTGACAACCTCCCCACATCAAGTTCTATTTTGGAAATAGAGCTAGCACCATCCTTCTCAGCCTCTTTACAGGCAATATTGATGATATTCATGGCTATTGACATTTCATGCATAATAATCGTTCCAGACACTTTGATTTAAGGCAATTATAATGCCTTAAATGCGGAGGTCAATGGTTTATACCAAAAATTATTTTTTTAAAAAAGAGTTCTCGTGATTCACCGCTTTCACGATTCTTATCGATAGCTCGATTAAACCTTATATATTCAGAGACTTTTATGGAACTCATTCAGGCAAAAACGATTTTATCGTATGTAAAGCAAGACACCTTTTTTGGGCTAAGCTACAATATGAATCTATATCGTGGTTGCCAGCATGGCTGTATTTATTGTGATTCTCGTTCAAGTTGTTATCAAATGGATGAATTGCATAAAATATATGTCAAGGAAAACGCTCTGGAACTTCTCGGGGATGAGTTACCTCGAAAACAACGTCGTGGTACAGTAGGGACTGGTTCCATGAATGATCCGTATATGCCTCTGGAAAAGAAAATGAAAATGACCAGAGGTGCCTTAAAACTGCTGGTTGAACACAGATTCCCTGTTCATGTCATGACCAAGAGCGACCTGGTCTTGAGAGATCTTGATTTACTGCTAGAGCTAAAAAATACATATGCTGCAGTTTCATTTAGCATAACGACCACTGATGATGCTCTCGCATCTAAAATTGAGCCCAATGCCCCGCTACCCTCTGCACGATTTGAAGCTATCTCGAAGCTGAGAAGGGCGGGTATATACACTGGTATCACGATGATGCCTATCCTGCCTTACATTGGTGATACTCAGAAAAATGTTGATGAGATGGTGGCTTTAGCTAAACAGGCGGATGCTCAATACATACTGCCATATTTCGGGGTTACCCTTAGAGACGGTTCACGAGATTATTTCTATGAGGAGCTGGATAAATCATTTCCAGGTATAAAAGATAAATATGTACAGCAGTATGGTGATACTTATGGCTGTAATTCACCCAATGCCAAAGCTTTGTATGCTCGCTTCTATGAGCGCTGTCACTTACACCAAATCCCGACCAAGATGGACTTTTACCAAATTCAAAAACCTCAGCAACTCAAACTATTCTAAGCTGCTTAAAAAATCAATTAATCTAGAATTGCTGATACCAGGGTAACTATATCCTGAACATTTACAACAGCATCAAGATTGAAATCAGCGGCATAGACTGCGTTGCCTTCAAGCGTGGAATTACCCAGAATATGTGCCACGATGAGGATGAGATCCTGGATATTAATATGAGTGTCCAGATTGACATCACCCGGCGTGAAAGTCACCTCGCCGGTGTAGAAAATATGCAAATCATCTAAGGCCGCTTCAACCAGGGAACCTCCAGGTGCATCTTCGGCAATAAATCTGAATTGAAGTTGATTGGGCTGCTCAAAGAAGTGTTTGAGTAAAAATTGATGCTGACTCCATGAATTATCTGAAGCATTAGTTTGTTCCAGCGCGATCCATGTATTGTTCTGATCACGAACTTGGACGGTCCAACTATCCTCACCAGGACTGAAACCAAGATCATTGGTGTACCACCGCCAGTAGCTAATCACGGGTGAAACGCCAAGGGGAATGGCATAAACAGGGCTCTCAAGCGTGGTACGGCCCCCGTCAATATCTCCTGCACCTGAATTGTCTCCAGTAAATGCAGCATTGCCTGTCACAAAGCACATTGAGCCTGCCAGAGAGTGATCCGCTTCTGGTTGGACCGGGTCGGTACCTTCCCAAGTGCCAATGGGTACATCTCTGATCCATGTTCCTGCCGAGGCATCATCACCTGCAATGCCTAAAGACCAGCCTTGTTCAGTTTCTGCATCTTCATAAATGAGTGTGGAAAAAAAGCTTGAAGTACCTACGACAAAAAAGTGAGGGATCTCAGGGGCACGATGGGGATGATAGACATCATTTCCGTCATCGTCAGAAGCATGAATGTAGTATTCAACGATAGAACCGCTCTCTGGATTGGGGATTTGGCTACTCCAATTATTTGGTGATGCCTCCAACATGTCGAGGCTGGAATATGTGCCACCTGAAATTGAATAGTAAAGCGTCAGGCTAAGAGAGGAGCCTGCTTCGGCAAAGGTTTCGACAGTTATATCGATGGGGTCAACAGGATCAAGAACGTTTGCCAGTGGCGTATGGCTGACATTAAATGAGGTTAGTGCTTTCAGTGCATTGACTCTGAGACCCATTTGGAGGTTGCCAATATTATCACCATCAATGAGGCGTGCTTCAAGCGCATCTACACTAATTGAGGGGAATTGAGATTTGATCAGAGCTGCTATACCTGCGGCCAGAGGTGTCGCCATGGAGGTACCATCCCAGGCTTGATACTGACTGTTATGGGCAGGATTGGCCGGGTCTGTACAACTCCAAATATTGGTGCCAGGTGCACACATATCCACCCATGACCCGTAATTGGAAAAACTTGCTCGGCCATCAGAACTATTGGATGCACCAACACAAATAACACCCGTGTTGGCACCGGGATAATGAGGTGCAGAATCGCCATCATTTCCTGAGGCGAAGAGGACGATGCTGCCTTTAGTATTACGAGCATGGAGAATGGCACTTTGAAGCGTATTTGAACTGCCACCACCACCCCAACTATTACTGATCACATCGGCACCATTGTCAGCGGCATAAATGATGGCATTGGCTGCGGCAACGTCAGAAAGATAGGGAAAAATTTTACAGGTCATAATCTTGGAGGTGTGCGATGCACCAGCGATACCAATGAGATTGTTGGTGACTCCAGCGGCAATGCCTGCACAATGGGTTCCATGATCTTCAGCATCGTAGGGATGCCAGTCCCATTCATGGTTTACGTCAGCATCATTCTGGGTAAAATCCCAACCATAAATATCATCTACTTTGCCATTAAGATCATCATCGATGAAATTGTTGGCTATTTCACCGGGGTTGTTCCAGAGGTTGGCCATCAGGTCAGGATGATCTGTATCCACTCCTGTATCAATGATTGCGATAACTACTGTGTCACTACCCGTTTGAATATCCCAGGCTTCAGGCGTACTGACTATAGGATGATGCCATGATTGACTGTAGTAGGCATCATTTGGTACGAATTGCGTATCATATAGTTCTCTGATATACATTGCTTCAGCGTATTCAACATTATCTAGTTCATTCAAAGCATCGATGACGGTGAGTACATCCTCATTCTGGGAGATGTTCACCACAAAGATTCGCTCTAATCCATATGGATCATTGTCTTCCCGCGAAAAAGAAGAGAATGCAGGGAGGATGTCATTGGTATTCTGAGAGGTTAGGATATCTCCAATACCTGGCATTTCCATAACTTGTAAGGCATTACTGCGCTGAGATTGTGAATAGGCATTTTCCTGGATTTTTAGAAACAGTTTGTCATTGACCAACTCGACCTGGTTTTGGCTGTAGGCAAATTGGGAAAATAGAAAAACCAGAATTGTTGCAATATATCGAAAGTGCGAATGTCGCATAGAGAGTAAACCCTTTTTAGTGAATGTCATCGTTTTAAGCACGATGTAGGTAGAAGAATTCTGGTAGAATCGCAATATGATAATTTGAAGTTATGCTATTGTGATTGAATAGACCGAGTTTTGAATGCTAGCAGCGGTGTTCACTCAGGGGTGAACAAAAAAAAAAGGCTGCATAAATGCAGCCCTCGGTCGTTATTGGTAAACAGAGGTTTACCACCCCGGCCTCAAATATCTAGCAACCTCCAGCGGGTGCCTTCTTTTTCTTTTTCCGTTTGATCTTAGGCTTTTCCGCCTTGGTTTGAGTAGGTGCTGTCAATGCAACACCACCCCCACCGCCACCAAACACACCACTGGCTGCCTTACGAAAGTCATATTTTGCAAACTCTTCATTTGGTGAAGTAGAAGCAGGCTTTTGTGGGTTCATGATGGTATCAAACCAATAGTTCAACCCGCCCTGCATGACATAGTTATTCTCAAAACCCAGCTGTCGTAAAATCATCCAGGCCTGATGCGAACCAATAGTCCCATTTGAATACATCACATTCATTCTGATACCTTGATCGACATAATCACGGTATTCATCCTTCAGGATAACAGAGATCGGAATATTGATGGCGCCTTCCATATGGAACTTCTGAAATTCATCAGGTGTACGCACATCGATTAACTGCAGACTGGGGTCTTTTGAGACAAGCCAATGGGCCACTTCATCTGCTGTAACCATTTCAGCGGCACCTTGCACTTCAACTAGCATCTCCTCCGCGGTAAGTTTGTATGGCATGGTCGTGTTCTCCGGTACCATAGCAATCACGACACCCAGAAGTAATAACCCAATAAAAATGATATTCTTTACTGACATTTTAATACTCCTCCCGTGGCCATCTTTTTTCAGCCAATTCACCAAGTTTGAACATGATGAGGGCAGCAATGATTACCAAAAAGGCCATGACGCCACCTGAGATTCCGAAAACATCAGAGACTTTGAGGGGACCCATGGATCCAGACATGTAGAAATCTTTCAGGAGGGGAAAACCTTCAGCGAAGAAGAGAATGCCCAGAAAGATTCCACCGAGGAAAACCATTGCATCAATTTTACCAATAGCAGCGGCACAAACACTGGTCCCGGGACAAAATCCTCCGATGATAAATCCAGCACCCATGATTACTCCACCCGCGATAGCGCTTCCCAGGAAAGTGGGATTAACATATATGAGGTTGAGATCAATCCAGCCAAACAGACTGAAGAATAGAAGCCCCAGCATAGCTGTGATGGCTCCGGTAAAGAACACTTTTAGCACGACAGTATCATAACCGTAAAACATACCGGCAAGTTTGCGGCTAGATGAGAATCCAGCTTGTTCTAGAACGAAGCCGAATCCAATTCCAATGACGAAGGCGATGAGCAGATTCCAGTCAGCGCCAATAATTTCTTGAGGTACGAGAGGTCCCATGATAGACTCCTATATCCAATTTTTTCTAAAGAAGAATGCGAGAGCAAAGGCAGTTCCGAAGATTGCCATCATAGATACGAATCCCGCCACAGATAAACTTGCCATTCCAGTAAGGGCTGATCCACTGGTGCAGCCTCGACCGAGTTGAGAACCAAATCCGAACAGGATACCTCCTATTCCAGCAAAAACGAGTCTACGATTCGCTGTAATCTTGGGGAAGTGCTCTACCTTCCATTTTAGGCGACCTGAAAAGGCACCAGAAAGAAATCCACCGACCAGAACACCGATCATCTCGAAAACCAACCAGGCTTTCATGGGTGATTTCCCCTCACCAACATATTTGCTGTAATAGCTGGAGTTTGCAGCATGCTCAGGAGCTACCACATCAACAGCTGATACGACCACACTCTTCACTGCACCACTTGCTCCCAGACCGCGGCCTGAAAAGAAAAATGCCATGAGGAGTACCAATCCCAGCAGAACACCTGCCAGGTAAGGATTCATGTACTTCGTTTTCATCATCAATAACCCTTATACGATTAAGTATTAATACAACCAGCGGCTGGCTTGACCGGCGTTAACCACAATAAAGCGCAGCATGAGATTCCCAGCCACAATCAGAACAACAGGTACAATGGCAGGGATGAATTTATGTTTAAGTTCAAGAATTTCGAGCACTGCAGGCATGATCAGTCCTAGCCCAACTACGAAAACCCAGAAAGGGACGGTGAAGGCACCACCAAGGAACATCTGTGCGGCCTGGATGTGAACTTCCGTGCCAGCAAGGTGACCCATAAAAAGATGGATGATCATGAACAGTTCGATCCCGATTAAAATGATATCAATCCGAGTGAACAGACGTTTCTCGACTTCCGATTTGGAGAAAAATGAAATCAATGCGGCACTGGCTGACAATCCAGATGTAAGAAACAAAGGCCCTAGAATACTAGTATTCCAGAACGGTCTGGCATTGAAAGCGGAAAGCAGAATCCCAGTATACATACCCAGTATAACTGACAACAGAATTAGAATTTGAGCGATGATTCGGCGTTGATCCTTCAACCAGTTTACCACGGTCTTCACTTCGTCAAACTTCCAATCCCATTTTGGAAAAATGTCTTCGACCCAGATTGCAATCCAGGCTATGGATAAGGGCATAATTACACCAAGAGTCCAGGCTCCCCAG
>Ga0307989_1001427_pt1 | contig 12838 bp, 12 predicted proteins | sample EllFjometagen185_FD_203164 | JGI IMG/M metagenome (GOLD analysis project Ga0307989, IMG submission 203164) | Marine microbial communities from Ellis Fjord, Antarctic Ocean - #185 | ecosystem: Environmental > Aquatic > Marine > Unclassified | place: Southern Ocean | collected 2014-10-08 | reverse complement strand
ACGATCATCTCGACCGAAACTATTCAGAAAAACAATTCGGAACAAAATAATAATAGTACCCGCGAAGAGAATCATCAAAGAATTGATCCTCACCATACTAAAACAAACCAAGTTGGAAATAGAATCATTGAAAAGATGAATTTTAAAACTGAAAAAGTACCTTCTAAAAATCCAGATATAGCCAATGAGGAAGCGTATTTTGGAGATAGAACAAAGGGTAAAAATATATTGAAGCCCGTTCAATATAAATTAGATATCCCTGAGCCGAATAAGAAATTTCCCAATGCCAATACTATGCAGGTTGATAAACAAAGCGTGCCTGATGATTTTACCGATCGAATCGTTGTAAAACCGAATAAGGAGATGAAAAATCAGTTTCCCGCCAATTTAAATTTCAAGGTGCAAAATGGAAACGGAATAAATGGGTATTCTAATGAAACTTCAAGCGCGGATCAATCTCAATCGATTAAAATTCATATTGGACGAATTGACATTAAGGCAGTAAAGCAACAGGATCTAAATGCTCGGAAACCTCGAAAAACTAATAAATCGACCCTATCACTGGATCAATTCCTAAAAAAACGAGAACGTAAATAACAATGAGTACTGCATTAGGAATCGCCGCAATCACCCATGTGCTGAAAGACGTATTGAATGATGGTTTGATAAATAATAACGTAGCTGCTGATCTGAGTTTGGTCGTGAATGTTACTTCCTTGCCCCCGGGGCAAGTTGAAACAACTTCGGGCGGTCCAACGACTCAACTTAATTTATTCATGTATCGAGTCACTCCAAATATAGGCTGGACGAACACAGGCTATCCTTCCAGGAATGACAGAGGAGATATCATCAACAACCCTCCATTAGCTTTAGATTTGCATTATCTGCTAACGGCATTTGGAGATAACGAACTGCATTCGGAAGTTCTTTTGGGTTATGGAATGCAAATACTTCATGAAAATCCGGTATTAACCAGAGGAGCAATTCGGAACTCTATTAGTGGCACTACCATCCACGACCCTACTAATCCTAATGTATTAACAGGGATAGAATTAGCATTATCCACCTCCGAATTGGCAGAGCAAATAGAACAAATAAAAATCACCAACGAAAATATAAATACGGAAGAGATGTCCAGATTATGGACGGCATTTCAAACCAAATATCGGCCATGTACAGCGTATAAAGCGACTGTAGTTCTTATCGAGAGCAAAAAGTCCACAAGTTCACCCTTACCGGTACAAGAAAGAGTTTTCTACACCATCCCGTTTAAACAACCTGTTATTGAAGAGATACTATCTCAAAGAGTATCCATCGACATTAATAATTTGGAAGTAATTGGACCAATACGCGCCAACCAGAGAATTACTGTAGGTGATATATTGGTGATTAGAGGAAAACAGCTCAAAAGAGATCCCATCGCTGTTTTAATGAACGGGGAGTCCATAACCCCAGATGAAGTGAGTGATACTGAAGTAAAAATTAAGATCCCGGCTAGTCTGAAAGTCGGTACACTAGGCGTGCAAATAGGCCATTTTATTGAGATGGGTACACCCCTTGAATATCGCATTGCAACAGAATCTAATTTGATGGCTTCTGTTTTAAGTCCGACGATTTCAAATTTTTTGCTTAACGATGTAACGGGAAACGAAGCAATCGGTTTTTCTGCCCAATTCAGAATGGATGTCAATCCTGGAGTTTTTCAAGGGCAAAGAATTATGCTCCTATTGAATGAACTCGATGCCGCAGTGGCAGAAGATCCTAAATCATTCAGCTTTGTGCTTCCTGCTTCCGTTTTACTGAATGCAATAGCTGCGGTATTCACAATTGTCTTTCCAATTCATGATGTGAAAAAAGGAAACTACTTGGTTCGAATTCAAGTAGATGGCGCAGAAAGCCCACTCTCCACGAATATTGAAGGAAAATATGAAACCCCGCATATAATAATTCCACCATCGCCATGACCAGAGAAGATTGGATGAAAATAAATAAGGACTATCTCATTGCCGAAATCAATTTGATCAAGGCAGGGCTGCGCGTACATCAAGATTCCTTATCCGGTAAGAAAAAGACAACTGAAAATAGTTTGCTTCTGGAGCAAGCAACAATACAGTTGGAACTAATTGAAAAAGAACTTACCATCAATACCCGACTTAAATCCCTGGTGGAATTATTTCAATTAAGTGAGTTCGAAAAGAAAATTTTGTTGATGGGGGTTGGCGTCGAATTGGACGCTTCTTTTGGAAAATTGATTGCTGAAATCCAAGGCGATGCAAGTCGCCAAATGCCCACACTTAGCCTTGCGTTATCGCTATTTCCCGAAGCACATTGGTCGGCCATAACACCCGAAGGACCCTTGAGATACTGGCAATTAATAGTTCTGAATAAAAGTACTGTTTTGACCAACGCTTCTTTTTCCGTAGATGAAATTATTCTGCACTACCTCACGGGGATCGATGTTATGGATACCCGACTAAGTTCTTTGGTAAGTGCTATTTCAACAACTTCGGAATTGGTACCTTCCCATCAAAAAATAGCCGAGCAAATTTTCCAACATTTGTCCAAACCTACTATTTCGGGCATTGCGCCTATCATTCAATTAGAAGGAAATAGTTCCGAAGATCAAAAAGCCATTATTGCGAAAATATTTTCAGGTCATAATCATACTGTCCACAACCTGCCCGTTCAATTGCTACCTACAAATTTTGAGGAATTAACAAACCTCATACAACTCTGGAACCGGGAGGCAATATTGAATCAATATGTACTCTTTTTAGATGCCAAAGAATTAAGTAGCGTAGATCTAGTGAAGACCAATCACGTTACATATTTTTTAGAAAAAACTAAGGGTATGGTGATTATAAGCACCGAACAGAAGTTTACAGATTTGGGTAGAGAAATACATAGTATTGAAGTTGAAAAGCCAAAAAGAGCAGAGCAACAATTGTTATGGAAAGTACAGTTGGGAACGATAGCCGAAACTCTGGATGGTGATATTAGCGGACTGGTAACCCAGTTCAACCTGGACAGCCATACCATCACCCATCTCGCTCAAATGGCGGTGGCAAATAACAAGACAAATGGATCGCCTTCCGCCAATGGATCTAGTGTTAAAGAAAAGTTGTGGAGTTCCTGTTGTAATCACACCCGTCCAAGTCTAACCAGTTTGGCACAACGCATTGAAACCGTGGCCACATGGGATGATCTGGTACTTCCTCCGGTTCAAAAGGCAACGTTGGAAGAAGTTTGTGTACATGTGCAACAACGCCAAAAAGTGTATTACGATTGGGGATTTAGAAGTAAAAGCAATCGCGGTCTGGGAATAGCTGCCTTGTTTGCCGGAGAAAGTGGTACCGGAAAAACCATGGCTTCCGAAGTGATAGCCAATGCCCTTAAATTGGACCTGTATCGTATCGACCTAAGTCAGGTCGTTAATAAATACATAGGTGAAACAGAGAAAAACCTAAAAAAGATATTTGATGCCGCAGAGGACAGTGGTGCAATATTATTATTTGATGAAGCCGATGCCCTCTTCGGAAAAAGAAGTGAAGTTAAAGATAGCCATGATCGCCATTCGAATATTGAAGTAAGTTACTTGTTACAAAAGATGGAGGAGTATCGTGGTCTTGCTATCCTCACTACCAATATGAAAAATGCTTTAGATCAGGCTTTCCTTAGAAGAATTCGTTTCGTTGTCCAATTTCCATTTCCAGATGCCCAATTGCGGGCAGAAATCTGGAATAAAGTGTTTCCAAAACAAACCCCCACAAATGACCTAAGCATCCAAAAATTAGCAAACCTGAATGTCGCCGGTGGTAACATCCGAAACATTGCCTTAAACGCTTCATTTGCAGCAGCTCACAAAGACAAACCAGTCACCATGCGAGACATCCATAACGCAGCGCGGAATGAATATGTAAAACTAGAAAAACACATGAGCCCTTCCGAATCATTGATTTGAAATGTCAAAAAACATAGAAATCCATATCGACCGAATTGTATTAGATGGTTTCGACCATCTGAACAAGACAGATCTTAATGCGGTGATGCAAGAGCACTTGACGACTATGATCTCTGAGCAAGGTTTGCCAAATGATTTGCTGAAAAGGGCATATCACAGGAAATTAAACGGTGGAGAGATGAAATTGGGACATCGCCCTGAGACAGGGCAAGTGGGGATTGATATTGCTGGTGGGATTTTTAATGGAATGAATAGTAAAGAATGAAAGCGATAGCCGAAATACCGAAGAGTGGGAATCTTGTTGTGCCCATGGAGAATAGATCGGAGGGAAATGAACAGGGTTTGTCCAGCGACACACAAAGCGCAAGGCAGAATACTTCTACTTTTGGGTTTGATTTTGGAAAAACAGACATTCTGCCAGAGACTGAACCGAACAAAGATTTACCCAGAGACTTACAAAATAGAATGGAGTCTTCATTTGGAACCGATTTTTCGAATGTAGCGATTCATAAAAATTCTAATAGAGCAACGGATTTGAATGCCTTGGCTTTTACACAGGGGAATGCGGTTCATTTTGCACCGGGGGAGTTTAATCCTAATTCTAATAAAGGGAAGAATTTGATTGGACATGAGTTTGCGCATGTGGTGCAGCAGTGGAGTGGAGTAGTTGGACCTACGAGTGTGATGGGGAAAGGGTTGCCACTGAATGATAATAAGGGGTTGGAAAGGGAGGCGGATGAAATGGGAAAAAAGGGAGTGAAGGGTGAGAAATCAAATTTTCTTAACTTTTCACGATTTTCTAATCTATCCAACTTATCACAGCCAATTCAGCGTTACACTAAATTAGTTGGTAAACCATATGATAGAGTTTCAGATGATGGCAAATTGGCAGTAGATGACCATACAAAAGATGCCTGGGCAGAAAGCTCAAATATTGTAAAATCGAATAAAGTTTTAGATGCTTTAAAATCAAAAGCGAAGATTAAAGAACTAAGCACAAAACTCACTGTCCCAGTTCCAGGGAAACCTAAAGCCAAACCTAAAAAGCTTAAAAAGTTTAAAATGATTGATAAGGCAACGAACTCCGAAGTCGATCTTACGGACGATTGCGGAGATGCCTGCCAAGAACTTTTGGGTGGAAAATCTACAGTAAGTGAATCTTTTGTTGCGGCAAATAAAAGAGGGAAAACAGACGAGTTTACTTCTCCAGCGGTATACAAAGGGGATGATAATGCCGCAGGAGGAATTGTTTCAACCACCGAGAAGTTATCCAGTCAAATTTGTATTCGGATAATGAAAAGGGAATTTGGACTAAAGTTAACCAGGATAAAAGCTTTAAAAAAGTGGTCTAAATTGAGCAAAAAAGAAAGAAAGAGATTAAGTAAGAAATATGGGATCAATCAATATGCAGCTCCTATGGTAGGTCAAGGGGTAACAATAGGAAGTGAGAGGGATATGCCAGGAGCAACATCGGGAGGATACAATTTCCATTTCGGCTTTGCCTTACTTTCTTCCAAACGTGATTATATCTCACTTGAAGATTTTGACTCTTCGGGATTAAAATACTATTTCAAAATGTATGGCCCGACGTCCAAAAAACAATCATTTGCAGAAGAACCCGACAATAGATCTGCGCTTGGAAACAAGACAACTACCATAGTTGTACAACGCCCAGAATCTCTAACGGGAGAAATAAATGCAGATAAAGTACGCTTCAAAAGTAGACCTTCAAAATCCACTGCAAAAGGGACACTCTCAAAAGGGACAAAATTGAAAATAATAAGAAGGGGGAATAATTGGATGAAAATAAAAATTCTTTCTGGATCCCATAAAGATAAATCTGGATGGATTTTAAATAATTTCTTTACCGACACTTAGTAGTCATTTGCTATTTGATTAAGAGGGTAGCTTTTTAGTAAGATCTCAAAGTAAAAAGATGAATTCAAAAAGGATAATCACAACCTATAAAAAATTACAAAAACAAGACGGCGAGGTTGTTTGTATACAAGGAGTTTTTAGCAGTAGAAAAGAAAAAAAGGCATTTTCTACTAACAGATTGATTCTTGAAGACGGTACGGAAATAGTTCTTCCTCCGAAGATTTCAGAAAAATTGCCAAATCTTTTCAAAAATGAATATGATGAAAAGCGAATGTTGATTTGCGGAAATGTTTTTATTAGAGAGATTCCGAAGAAATATAACATTATTGGTAGAAAATCACACCCATATTTGTTAGATCTAAGTTTTATTGAATTAAACGATGAGTAAAAAAATGATTGTTCTTTTAAAAGTCCAGCTTATTAATCCAATTTTTAACTAAATGCCTTCCTCAACTCTCTCTCCAAAAATTCTAAAAGGCGGTATCGTCTTGCTTGATTCGGCAACTTCTGCTGTTGAGAAGATTATTCCCATGCAATATAATCCGGAGACCATCACCCGGGCACTCACCCCAAAGCGCCTGGCTACTGGAGAGCAATCTGATGCCTTACGTTTGACCGGTCCCCCGGAAGAAACCTATTCGCTGGACATAGAATTGGACGCTACTGATTTTCTAGAGGCTAAAGATGACCAAGCCATTGCAGATGGATTACAATCCGCATTATCCATTTTGGAAACCATCATATATCCAAAGAGTAGTCAACTTATAAGTAATAATAGCTTGGCAGCTTCCGGTACTCTGGAAATAATCCCCATAGAAGGACCATTAGTCTTATTTATTTGGAGTAAAAACAGAGTGATGCCTGTGCAGATAACCACTTTTTCAGTTACCGAAGAAGCCTTCGATGTAAACCTAAATCCTATAATAGCTAAGATCAGCTTAGCAATGAAAGTATTGACCGTAGATGATCTGGGCTTTGATCACAAAGGAGGAAGTCTTTACCTAGCATACCACAAACAAAAAGAACAATTAGCACTAAAATTCAAATCAAGTAGCCTTGGTGCACTTGGTGTAAATGATATATAATCATGGACCAAATTCAAGCCTTATTGCAATCCGGCCAATTACCGACCAACAACTTCCCGGTCACCAGTCGTTACCATCATATTAAAACAGCTATGTTTGATGGATTAGACGACCAAGCTATTGTTTATTTAAAACGCAGATTTGTTCCGCCGCCGGAACACTATTACAGCACTCAACAACATATTGTTGAGCAAAGAGAAAGACTTGATAACATTACCGCTAAATATCTAATGGACCCGGAACAATTCTGGCAACTTGCCGATGCGAACGGTGCTATGAAGCCTCAGGAACTCACCGAAGCCACGGGGCGAAAATTACGTATCCCCCAAGGTACAGGTCTTTCGGGATTTTAAGAAAACATGTTAAAAGGAAACGTCATATTGTCATTACTAATAGGTCCGGTAGTCCCGGTTCCGGTTCCAAAGGCTATTATTGATGCTTTAACCAATGTATCGGTAAAGACCACAGCCGGAGAGGCGAGTGGTTTCGAATTGACGTTCGCCTTTAATAGTAATTTATTGCTCAATGCATTATTATTGTTATTAGGTCAGGTTGGCCCCTTTATTCGAGTAATTATTATTGCCAATATAAAAGGAACTCAGGAAGTATTAATCGACGGAGTAATCGTAGATCAACAAAACTCCCCGGACCTGCAGGCCGGAACTTCTGTGTTAACTATTAAGGGAGTAGATCTAACTGCTGTTATGGGATTGATTGATTTTACCGGTATTCCTTACCCCGCTATGCCGGCTGAAGCCAGGGTGGCATTGATCGTTGCTAAGTATGCCATGTTCGGGATGATTCCAATAGTGATACCAAGTGTTTTTATGGATATTCCTATCCCAACAAAACGCATTCCCATACACCAGGGAACCGACCTTGCGTATGTTCAAAAACTGGCAAAGGATGTAGGCTACGTATTTTACATAACACCGGGACCTAGTCCAGGAACCAACAAAGCGTATTGGGGACCTCAAATAAAAGTAGGAACACCGCAACCAGCGCTAAATGCAAATTGGGATGGACTGACAAATGTTACCTCTTTAAGTTTTAACTTTAACGGCGATTCATCTGCCATTCCAATTATCTATATTCAAAACGAAGAAACAAAAGCGCCGATTCCGATTCCGATTCCTAATATTAGTCCGCTCAATCCACCACTCGGTTTGATACCACCATTCCCAAGCCAGTTTCCAAAAATGAAACATACCGCTAATCTAAATCCTGTTCAGGCCATAGCCAAGGGATTAGCAAAAGCTTCCGAAACAGCAGATGCCGTTACAGGAACCGGTTCCTTGAACGTGGTAAAATATGGGCACATTCTCAAAGCGAGAGGATTGGTTGGTGTTAGAGGAGTTGGAGAGGCTTTTAATGGTTTATATTATGTACAAAGTGTAACCCATAAATTAAAAGCAGGTGAATACACCCAGGACTTCACATTAACTAGAAATGGCTTGGTCTCTACATTACCTAGAATTCCGGTTTGATCAATCCGTTATAAACAATAAAAAATGCCTGAAAAGTTTTATGGTAAATATAGAGGATTGGTATTAAATAATATTGACCCCGAACAAAGAGGAAGATTAATGGTCCAGGTTCCGGATGTGTTGGGATTGGGATTGTCAAGCTGGGCCATGCCCTGCGTCCCCATGGCAGGAATACAAATGGGGGCATATTTTGTACCACTCATTGGCTCGGGGGTTTGGGTGGAATTTGAAGGAGGAGATCCCGATTACCCCATTTGGACAGGTGGGTTTTGGGGCTTCGCTGCAGAAGTTCCGGCACTGGCTTTAGCAGGAATACCTGGTTCTCCAAACATTGTTTTACAAACCACAGGTCAAAATACATTGATGATAAGCGACGTACCCGGACCTACCGGGGGAATCATGTTAAAAAGCCCGACCGGTGCATCTATAATTGTTAATGATACCGGAATTTATATTCAAAACGGAAAAGGAGCAAGTATTGTTATGACGGGCCCTACCACTACTATAAATAATGGTGCATTTGTAGTCACCTAAAATTCATGAAAGATGCCTGGATTTTTATTACATGTCGGAGCAACAGTAATGTGTGCACATGCCGGCCAAGCAACTCCAACGACCGTTAATCCAAGGGTTACGGTAATGGGGCAGCCAATCGTCATGCAACCCGCGCCATATGCAATTGCAGGATGTCCTTTTATGACAGGAACTAATCCATTGCCTTGCGTAACTGCCCAATGGACAACCGCTGCCACCAGAATTACATCTAACGGAATGCCTGTTCTATTATTAGATAGCCAGGCCATATGTGCGCCCAACGGAACACCACTGCTCATTACGGTTACTCAAACCAGGGTCACTGGAATATAATAGATCATGAATATAGATTTTCCTTATCGTATAGCCATCAACGGTCGAACAGCTATAACCGATCGATCCGAACACATTCGAGATCTCATCAAACAAGTGTTATTTACCTCCCCTGGAGAAAGAGTAAACAGACCAACATTTGGAAGCGGTTTGAACCAGTTGGTTTTTGAGCCGAATAACATTGAGTTATTGTCCACGGTGCAATTTTTAGTGAAAGGATCTCTTCAAGAATGGTTAGGTGATGTTATAGCAGTTGGGGAAGTCAATATAGAAGTGTTAGACGCCAGTTTGAGTATCAATGTTAATTATCAGGAGATTGGTACAGGGCAAGAACAAGAAGTTACCTTTCAGCAGTCAATTTAAGTAACATGCAATATTTCTGTAAAAATCAGGAAAGACGCCTAAAAGTTAGTCAGAACACAGTAATCAATGGTATTGATTATATGGAAGTGGTTTCCTTTGATCAGAAGACGCTAGAGGTTCACTTTCTTCATCCGTTAACAGGTGAAGTAGATGGCCTACCGGATGGCGTGGGAATTAACCCTTTAGGCATACAAAATATACAAATTGATGGGGGAGTCAGAATTAAAAACATTGAAGTTGAATCAATTCCCATAAATGCCAATGTGCTGACAGTCAATGTAAATACCGCTGGAGATTTTTCAACGTACACATTGCATTTGGTCATCTCTTCAACTGACCTGGAAACGCCACAAGGGTACGATCCTCAGCTATCTCATATTGATTTTTCTTTTAAAGCAAATTGTCCCAGTGATTTTGATTGTAAATCAACAGATAATTGTCTGGATGAAAATATTCCTGATCCCAGAATCAATTATCTGGCAAAAGATTATGGCAGTTTTCGCAATTTAGCACTTGACCGTTTGAGTTTGCTAATGCCCGATTGGCAGGAGAGAAGCGCTGCAGATTTGCAAATTGCCCTGATAGAATTAATGGCCTATACCGGAGATTATTTGAGCTATTATCAGGATGCTGCAGCTACAGAAGCCTATTTGTTTAAAGCAAGAAAAAGGATTTCTGCCAGACGTCATGCGCGATTACTCGATTATCATGTTCATAATGGCTGTAACGCTCGAACCTGGGTTTTCATAGAAGTTGTACCAGGTGGTGTTGCGGATACTGGTATATTAAATAAAGGGACTGTTCTATTTACCCGTGGAATGGAAAATCAGGTAATGGTGAATAGTGCAGAAATTAACAAAGTATTACGGGAGCCGGAGGTTCAGGTATTTGAGACAAAGCATGATGTTACTTTATTATCGGTACACAATGAAATTGAATTTTATACCTGGGATGATTCAGCTTGTTGTTTACCAAGAGGAGCCACTCACGCCACACTATTTAGAAGTGATACACAAAATTTGTTGTTAGAGGTGGGACAGGTGCTTGTCTTTGAAGAAATATTAGGGCCAACAACCGGTAAGGCATCAGATGCCAATCCCACCAATCGACAAGCGGTTCGATTGATAAAGGTCGAAAATAAGGTAGACATTTTAAACGGAATTGATATCGTGGAGATTGAATGGCATGAAGCTGATGCACTTACTATTCCATTATGTATCAGTGCAAAAATTGATGGGGTTTTGATCAATAACATAAGTGTAGCACGAGGCAATATAGTTTTGGCTGATCATGGCATGACGATTAATACAAATGAGTTAATGCCTAACATGGCGACTGATGAAGAAAAATTTCGTCCGATACTGCCCCATCAAGGTGTCACCGTCTCAACACCCTATCAGCATGATCAAAACCTGATTGTACCAGCTGCATATACCTTAGATCAGGAAGCGGACAAAGCATTTCCGGAGATCGTTCTTTTAGATGATGATGAAATTTGGAATACCCAAAGGGATCTATTAGCAAGTAACCGCTTCGCACAAGAGTTTGTAGCAGAAATAGAAGCAGACCTAACAGTACAATTGCGATTTGGTGACGATATTTTAGGGAAGAAACCGGGGGACGGTTTTCAGCCAACTGCTCAATATAGGATAGGAAATGGACTGCCAGGAAATATCGGTGCGGAGGCTATTGCACGAATTCACTGGGATAACAATGGTATATCCAGGATCCGAAATCCATTACCCGCGGTAGGGGGCCAAAGTTCTGAAACCATTGAAGAGGTGAAGCAATTTGCTCCTGAAGCATTTCGTACACAGGAACGGGCGGTAACTGAGGCAGATTATGCTGTTAAAACTGAGCTGCATCCACAAGTACAAAAGGCCCTGGCAACTTTCAGGTGGACAGGAAGCTGGCATACAGTTTTTCTGACCATCGATCGCAAGAATGGTTTGTCAATTGATGATCAATTTAAAATTGAAATCTGCAGTCATTTGGAAAAATATCGAATGGCCGGATATGACCTTGAAATTCGTCCACCCAAATTTGTTCCCTTGGAAATTGAAATGAATGTTTGTGTCAAACAAGGATATTTTAGGAATGTGGTCAAACAAAAGTTAATGAACATTTTTAGCAGATTCGATATGCCTGATGCAAGCAGAGGATTTTTTCATCCTGATAATTTCACTTTTGGTCAACCTGTTTATTTGAGCGCCATTTATAAACAGGCAATGAATGTAGATGGCATCGAATCGTTAGAGTTAAAGACTTTTAAACGATACGCCCGGTCGGCTAATTTGGAAAAAGAAAATGGCGTACTTCAACCAGGAGAAAGAGAAATCATTCGATTAGATAATGATCCCAATTTTCCGGAAAATGGAAAAATTAACTTTTTAATGTATGGCGGTTTATGACTAATTCTAAATCTACATTTGGTAATTGTGGTTGTTGTAGCGGCATTGAATGGCTAACACCTGCGTTGATCGATAATGATCATGGTTTAGCAAGTCTTCTCTATCGTATTGGCGCACATGGTATGTTTAAAGAGTCGATGCTTAGAAGTCTTTCGCAAAAAGCGACACTTAAAGAATTGACGACCCGGGAAAATGATGATGCTACAATTGCATTATTTGATGTATGGGCCTTAATACTGGATGTGCTTACTTTTTACAATGAACGGATTATCAACGAAGGTTACATGCTGACATCAACAGAGCGATTGTCATTGGTTGAATTGGCTAAACATATCAGCTATATCCCAAAACCAGGTGTGGCAGCAGGATCATGGGTTACATTCTTAACAGAGGAATCACCGGGTGCACCGACCGAGGTAAATGTACCGCTAGGCACCAGGGTACAAAGTATTCCGGGGCAGGATGAAAAGGCACAGACTTTTGAGACCACAGAAAGTATAAAGATCAAGACGAAATGGAATGCGATACGACCTAAATTGACAGAAGCTCAAATCCTGAAAAAATGGAGCACTCGTCTTTACCTGAAAGGTACTGATAACCAACTACAACCTGGTGATACAATATTGATAGTTGGAGATCATCGCAATAAATATCCAAATAGCGAAAGATGGGACATCCGTACCTTGCACAAAGTAGTAATCAATAATGATGAAAAACATACCTTAATCTCCTGGCAGGAGGGCTTGGGTCATAACAACCCCAATACGAATCCTGCGAATACCCCAC
>Ga0307989_1001426_pt1 | contig 12839 bp, 10 predicted proteins | sample EllFjometagen185_FD_203164 | JGI IMG/M metagenome (GOLD analysis project Ga0307989, IMG submission 203164) | Marine microbial communities from Ellis Fjord, Antarctic Ocean - #185 | ecosystem: Environmental > Aquatic > Marine > Unclassified | place: Southern Ocean | collected 2014-10-08 | reverse complement strand
TTTGTTATCTATAATTCAGTTTATTGTTTCGAGTGGATGATGTGTCCAATAGTGTCATGGTTTTTATGTGTCTTCCTTTATTTTGTTGATGAGTTCCTTCAAAACGACTTCCCAGTCATCACGTGGAACCTGACAGGTCCCGACGTACTCATGCCCGCCGCCACCGTGTTGATACATTAGTTCTCCAACATTTGTTAAGCTGGATCGATTAGTAATGCTGTGCCCAACCGCAAATACGACATTCTGCTTGTTTTTGCCCCACATAATCCGTATTTCAATATTTTGTTCGGGAAACAGGGAGTATACAATAAAGCGATTGCCACAATAAATAACTTCTTCATCCAATAAATTATTGATGATAACATTTTGATCGCTTGAACAGCAGCGTTTTAGCATTTTGATGAAAAGAGTCTGCTGTTCAAAATACCGTACTGTTCGTTCTTTGACATCGGGAATATCCAGGATTTGTTCGACAGACATTTTTCGACAATATCCTATCAGATCCATCATTAATTGATAATTTGCGATTCGGTAATCTCTAAACCTGCCGAGTCCTGTACGGGGATCCATGATAAAGGATAATAATATCCAGCCATCTGGTTTAATGATTTCGTCTTCTCTGGTAAGAAATCCAGCGTCGGTTTTATTTACGGCTTCCAGCAGTGACAATAACTGTGAGCCAAACACTTCCTCTCCGCCGTAGTAATCCCATATTACTTGTGCGGCACTAGGAGCTGGATGTGAGGCACCTTCATACTTTAGATTGTTAACTTCCAGGCGGTCAGCTTCACTGACGTGATGGTCAAACCACAACTTACAACCTTTTGCAAAAGGAATATTAGCGAGAATATCATTATCAGTGACTTCAATTAAACCGTCTTGAATATCTTTGGGATGCACAAATAAATATTCGTCTACCAGACCTCTCTCCTCCAGTAATACAGCACAGGCCAAACCGTCAAAATCGGACCGGGTTAGTAATCTCATTCAAACCTCTTTATAATTTGTCAATGACATAATACGATCTTGTTTTTAGTTGGTTAAGAATCTAAAAGGATTTTTGAAATATAACTTATTTATTGTCAGGTGATTCATTTTACTGACTTAACGTTAAAATAATAATCTGTGTCAACCTGAATCAATGACATGCAGTAAGGTTAACTTTTTATGGTAAAAAATACCATGAAATTATTTTTTTTTAGGTGACCATATTGCTATAACTATTGAAAAATCAAGGTTGTTGCGGGCTTGCATGGTATACGTATTGCGTCAGCTCGAATCAATTTTGAGAAAGAGTATTTGGACTTAAGAAATTTAAACTCCTGTTTACTTACAATTTAATTTAATGTTATAAGTAAAAACAGCATTAATATTTAGAATTGACCTATTTAGAAAGTTGTTATTGGGCGAATTACAGAATAAAGTCCGGGATATTAAACAGCACCTATTAAACAGGATGGATATTTTCAATTTGGAGATTTTAAATGAAACTGATTACGCGTTCTGATTTTGATGGTTTAGTTTGCGCTGTATTACTGGAGGAAAGAGGTCTGATAGACGAATATTTATTTGTGCATCCCAAAGATGTTCAGGATGGCCTAGTGGAAATCACAAGCAATGATATATTGGCAAACATTCCTTATGCAGCTGGATGCGGACTGTGGTTTGATCATCATACCAGTGAAACAGATAGGATTAAGTTAAAAGATTTAAAATTTGAAGGTGCCATCTCACCTGAGCCAAGTTGCGCACAGGTAGTCTGGGATTACTATGGTGGACTTGAGACATTTGGCAAAAAATTGATTCCCTTACTGAATGCTGTTAATAAAAGTGATTCAGCCAATTTTGATTTGCAGGAGATTATACTTGCTGAAGGTTGGGTATTGTTATCTTTTATTATGGATCCCAGAACCGGTCTGGGATTGTATAGTGACTATCGAATCAGTAATTACCAACTGATGATGGATTTAATTAAATATTGTCATACGATGCAGATTGATGAAATTCTTGAAATTCCTGATGTCAGAGAAAGGGTTGATCGCTATAATGAGCATCAAATTTTACATAAAGATATGTTACGCAGGTGTGCTACAACTGACCGTAATGTTGTTATTACCAATTTATTGAAAGCAGAAAAGATCTATTGCGGAAACCGTTTTATTATCTACGCCAGTCACCCTGACCAGAATATTGAGATAAGATTGCTCTGGGGGAAAAATAAACAAAATGTTGTGTTCTCTGTGGGCCACAGTATTCTTAAGAATACCAGTCAAACCAATGTTGGAAATTTAATGCTTAAATACGGAGGTGGCGGCCATCATGCTGTTGGTACCTGCCAGGTCCCTTTTGAAAAATGGGAACAGACGTATGAAGAAATTCTGGAACAGTTAAAACAAGATGGATAAGTATTTTCTCACTATCAAATGACATAAAACCATTACTAACACTTGAATTCATATAATAGCGCCGCTATAAGTTAAATGTTGTTAACTGCACTCCTGATTGTTATAGTTACCTCTACTATTGTTACCTCTTTATTTTTTTTCATAATTCAGGCCCTCGAATTTTAAAATCATTAAATGCTAGATTTTATTACTAAACGCAAAGAACGTAAAGTTCAACTACAGGTTGAGACTTATATTGATGATGGATTAACTAAATTATCCCATAAACTTTATAAGCAGGGAATGATCTGTTTTAGTAATGCTATTGAGTTAAATGCTGAATTTGTAGAGCAAAAGCTTTATGTAGAGTTTAAATCATTTTATCAAAGAGGGGATTGGGATTCTGCGTTATCGATAGGATTGATACTTTTGCAAGTTAATAAAAAAAGTTATGAACTTGCAAACAGAGTAGGTAATTGCGCCAGAAAAATTCACAACTATCAACAAGCTAATAACTTGTATCGATTATCCCTGAGAAATAAAAAAGGAAATAGAGAGGCTTTTTATAATTTAGCTGCTAGCATGGGTAAGGTTCGCCTCTTTGATCTGGATGTTAAATATGTGATTGAAAAATATATTGCTGAAGATAAATATATATTACCTGATTTCGTTGATGATCCTGACTTTATTGAATGTATTAAGAAGTCCCTCATTGGTGGCTATGAAGATCGAATTAGAAAGAAAATTGAACTCAAAAAAAATAAATCCAAAGCCCAAAAATTAGCTGTTCAGGAGTATGTGCCGACCTATAAAGAGGTGTTGAAGGAGATCCAAAATAGACTTAAGAAGATGTCTGACGAGTCGGTATCAGGGAATAAACAATTGCTGTATAATATGGTCTATAATCAAGGTTTGTATGCGTTGGCCAGTAATGATTTTGAAACTGCTTTTAATGCATTTATTATGATTAAACAAACTAACGTCAAGATGGAATATCTTGATATGCTAGTGTCGATAACAATCAGCCATAAGGATAAAACAGACCGGGCTATCGATATGATGATTCGATTATTAGGACAAGATCAATTTAATCGATTTTTAAATGTAAATTTGGGTTTAATGTACCGCAGACTTGGAAATCATTTATTATCCACCAAATATTTAGCTATTGGTGCCTCATTACTAAAAAAGTCAGAAGGATTTTATAAAATATCTGATTTAATGACTATTGCTATCGAACATTTTCGCAATGGAATGAATCGAAAAGCGCTGGAACTATTTAAGATTGTGGTTTCAGAAAAAGAGGACGAACGCGTTTTTTCCTATATTGGAGAAATATATCTTAGAGTTAAAAACTACAATGATGCTGTCAAAACATTTAAAGATATTATCGGACTTGATCCCCAGTCTGAGTTAGGACATGCAAAGTTAAATGAAATCCATGATATGTTCTTTGATAAAGCGATAAGTAGCCATATCGACAAAAAATTCCGAAGCGCTGCTGAATATTACGTAAAGGCATTACAAGTTGTTGAAAAGGTCGATACTTATGAAAAGGCAATTGAAACATTTACTCAAATCAACGATCTGGAACAGGCTCAGGCCCTCCAGGAAAAACTGGACATTATCATACAAAGAGAGAAAGACCACCGTTTGGAGAAATTCAGACAGGATTACATCAATCGTGGCAAGGCCTTTGTTAAGCAACATCAATTTGACAAAGCGATTAAAAATCTGGAACAGGCTTTTCGCATGAAAGTCGATAAAGATGTGTTCATGTATTTAGCGTATATTTATAAACGTTTGAATAAAACAATATCTTTAACAAGTTTAATGCAACGCTGGGAAGTTATGCTGGATATGGAAGAAAAAATGAAACAACGTGACAGAGAAATAGCCAGGGCGAAAAAATCAGAAGAGTAAGGTTAGATTGGTGTTCTGATAGACACTATTTAACGCTTTGATGGGCAAAACCGAAAAATTAAGTTTATTGACAAGTCTTTATTTTCCCCATATTCTTAACCAAACAAAAAACTTTTTAGGATTTAAAAATTTCTTGTAATACCCATCAGTAGCTAACCCATTGATTTAATAAATGGGAAACTAAAAATAATAAGATCGGTTCGACTTCTGGAGATAATATGACTGAAACCATATGGCAACGCGAAACCTGTAGCCCTGGCAGAGAATACATGTTGGGCTCTGATCCATATATAAAGTATGATGATAAACAAGATATTATTGCTAAGTTAACGGCCAATCTAAGTGAGTTCATTCATGCTGAACCTGCTGTTAGAATTACTTTAGATGCACCGACAGCTAACTCCAGTCGAACTATACTCGCCATCCCATTTGAATCAGATCAGGATAAAATACTGGTTAATTTTGCCAGTATCATATATCAAACCCTGATGGGCTATTATATTAGTGCTGAGCCAAAATCAAGTCACTTTGGAATAGCAAACCTAACCTTAGAAGGAAATACAACTAGCCTATTGCGTCGGGAAATGGAAAAGCTAATTGATCACTTCCAGAATAGATCAGATATTGCCGGGCGATTACTTAAAGATGTCAATATTACCGGGAAATATCAGGTACCGGAACCGGGTGATGTATTTCTTTCGGATACGATTAAAAAAGGTTTGGATATACATGTCGGATATCGAATATTTGCTTTAGGCGAGAGTGTCAACTGCACCAGAATATTTCTGCCCCTAAATGCCGGACAAGATATCATTAATCATGTTTATTATAATATCGAACGAATTCTGCATCAAAACTTTATTACTTATGATGAAAATTCTGAAGAATATTTGAAAATCACAGAGTCATTAGTATTTAAAGAATTGGAATCATTGATAAAAAGGTCACAAAGCAAGGATATGACCCGTAAAAAAATTATCAATAATTTGCAGTTTAATACTGTTTTTACACCCCAAGTTGAAACATCCGATGCAACCCAAGTGGAATTTCACGATAAGTTGTATGATTTATTAAATCAAATTCAAGATGAAAAGTATAAATCAGTTGTTCAAAATTCCAGAGATCTTTATGCCTCATTTTTACAACAAAATTCTGATGCAAAAGTAAAAGTCCCTGTTAGAAATATTTCAGAAACGTCTACTCCAGAAGCAGATGCTTCTCCTGGTGAGTCACTAGAAATGGAAATAACGCCTGAATCTTATACCGATGCTGAAGATGGAAATGAAAGTGTCAATGCGACATCAGCAATTCGTAATGTGAGGCGTAAAGCTTTTACCAGACGTGGAATAGCCGGAGTCGGTGATGATAGCGGTGGGCGCCTGGTAAGAAGAAGAAAAACTGCTTCCGTAACCGCAGAACCGGGAGGCGCTTCTGGCAGATTAGCACGCAGGGTAAAACCGAAAGCAGCCGGTGAAGATCGTTTGGCTCGAAGAACAAAAGTCCCCAGACCAGGATCTGTAAAAGTTCCTGGTTCAAGACCGCTTAGAAAAGAGACAGAAGAAGTGCCAGTTTAACCACCGATTATTGATCCAGACGGAGCATTGTCTGCTGCGTCTGGCCTTATTTCTTGCCCGAATACGACTTCCACTCATTCGTTCCGTTGATTTATGCTCCCAGGTTTAATAACCATTCAAACGACCCGTAAAAAAATCGGTACTAGATTATTGCAATTTGAATCAGTGACCTCAACCAATACATGGTTATTTGAGCATCCGGAATATTTAGATATGGATGGTTTAGTTATCCAGGCTGCTTATCAAACGGCAGGAAAAGGAAGGAATCAGAGAGCGTGGTTGTCAGGTACGCAAAAACATTTATTCTGCTCATTGGTAACCCACCTGCCTTATACCAATGAAAACATCGCATCAATTACTCTACTTGCCGGACTGGCAATTAATAAAGCCTTACGAAAACTGACGGATATCCCTTTTGAAATCAAATGGCCAAATGACATTTTGATTGGAAAGCATAAAATTTGCGGGATATTATGTGAGATGAAACTTCAAAATGTAAAAGGTCAACCGATCATTATCGTTGGATTTGGAATCAATATTAACGGAGATTTAGACCAATACCCGAAGGAACTTCAAAATAAAGTGACTACTTTGCAAATGCTAACTAACAAGCAATATAACATTGAAGAAATTCGTGAATCGGTTTTAAATGAATTTGAAATGATATACCAAACAAGTATTGATAGTGGTTTAAAGACTATTATTGAAGAATGGGAACAATTGAGCTGTTCTATTGGTAAAGAAATATATTTTGAGCAGGTCGGTATCAAACTTGCCGGTGAGATTATTGGGTTGAACCAGAATGGACATTTACAAGTGAGAACCTCCAACAGTGACGAGATCCTTAGTGTTCTGTCGGGGGAAATTGAGTATATAGACCCTTTTTATGATAAAAACAATTAATAGCATTAGCAATTTGTTTTTATTGTTTCGGATAGAATAATTGGCTGGCAGAAACGATTTTTATGCCATTTTTTGCAATTGTTGGTAAATGTTTTTCCAATACTTTATAGGTGCTAATATAAGGGTGTCCGATAACGATTGCCTGTCCGTTTCTTTTAGCAATTTTGACCGCCTTATTTAATTGTTTTGTTATGGCAGATTCGTTTTGTTCATTATCCAAAAAAACATTTCTTGATAAATAGGGAACCTGATATTGCAAAGCGGCGTTATAAGAGGTTTTCCCCGGTGCTGTTTTGCTGTCGATAAAAAACAAATTGTGCTGGTTAAGTACCTGCATGACGACTGCCAGTCCATTTCGATCTTTAGTAAAGGCAGATCCCATATGATTATTGGCACCAACTGCGTATTTAACGGATGCAATGTTTTCTTCCAATTTTTTAATTAGATCATCTGTACTGTCATCGATATAGAGTGCGCCTGGTCCGGGGTTTAACCTTGGCCAATCTTTGGGTTGCATTGGAAGATGCAGAAGAATTTGCCTGTTTTTTTGTTTTATTAACTCGGCGGATTGTTCAGTATTGATCAGATTGGGTAAAATCGAAAATGTCAGGTTGTAGTCCAGCTGAATTAATTTATTGACCACCTTCATACTATATCCAATATCATCAATAACTATTGCCAGTTTACCGCTGATATCTTCTGATAAATTTAAATTCTCTTCAGTTTCTGTTTTTGATGGTTCAGGCTTTTCGCTTAAATCCTGTTTTGCTTCCTTTGTAAATTCCTCATATTGTTTAACTTCATCTCCAGCAATTTCTACTGTTACAATCACCCAGGCATTTGCGTTTTTGAGGAATTCAATCTGATACTTTGATGCGCCGGAATTGTTATCCGAATTGGGAAATTGTTTAATTTTATATTCTAATAATTCTTGTTTAGAAAAATTTTTGGTTAAGTAGAAAACCAGTGAGCTGTCAAAAAATTTATAGCGTTGCCTAAATTGTGTATATTGATATTTTAATTCTTTTTGGTCAGCTTCTAAGCGCTTACTTTCTTCCGCAATGAGCAAACCACCGTGGTTGTCTCTTATATACTTTGTATATTGATTAAATATCGTCTTTTGCTTCAGGTAGTTTTCTGCTTCAACATTTATTTTATCTGAGGAAGGAATATTATCTGGAAATTTCGGTGAGCGAGTAATAATTAGTAGCAGTATTAATATCACAATAATAATCACTAAAACACTTGCTATTTGTTTGTATTTCTTTGTCATTCTCTTAGTTATCAGAACACGGAACAATCGGAATCAATTAGGAAGCTATTTACTTATAATCGAGATTTGTTATGTGTCAATTGAGTTATTAAAAAGTAATAGTAATTAAGGATGCTACAAACACTATTATAACGCAACTAAATGATGGAAAAGGCATCAGCCGTGTTTTAAATGCAATGTTTTCGCCATTTTAAAGAAAGGTAATAAGGAAGAGAGTATTTTAAGAGTAAAATGTTGAGTGAGTTGAAAAGCATTCCCTGGGAGAGCTAGATCAGGCTATTATAGTAAATTCATAAACAACTCACAGATCTATTTGGAAATTAAGAAGAATAACTCCTCCTGAATCCTACCGGAGTCTCCTGTATTTAATTCTACAAGTCTTCGGAGGTGCGTCATGCTTTCAAGGGTGATATTTCCAAATTGAACACCTAGCTGATCATCTTTATAAAAAACCAGGGTTGCATCGAAGTTAAGTTCAAAATCAGCACCTGCAAGTGCAAAATTAAAACTGCAGTGATCTCCGCTTTTTACCTTTAAACCTTCATCATTATGAATTAAAGCACCTTTAAGCGATAAATCTACTAATGTACCGGTGTATTTTTTATCCCCAAAAGTCAAAAAGCATTCTGACTGGAACTGTACTCTGCTAAAGTGCCTTCGTTCATCATTGTTATCGGACATAATTCCTTAATGATTCTATGTTAACAAGTGCTTTACTGGAAAGATTTAAGAGCAGTAGCTTAATATAAGCTGCTGCTCCGATGTAAACTTTATTGATTATCTACGTGATTAATTAAATCAACGATTTTATTTGAATAACCCCACTCATTGTCATACCAGCTGATAATTTTATGAAAATTGTCATTCAAGGCAATACCTGCTGCTGCATCAAAAATGGATGTTCGTGGATCGGTAATAAAATCAGATGAAACGACAGCCTCTTCTGTATAACCTAAGATATCTTTCAATGATCCTTCTGATTCCTTTTTCATTGCGGCTTTGATCTCATTATAAGTGGCACCTTTTTCTAATCTTACGGTTAAATCAACTACGGATACATTTGGCGTTGGCACCCTCATTGACATCCCGGTTAGCTTACCGTTCAAAGATGGAATAACCTTTCCAACAGCTTTAGCGGCACCTGTTGAAGAAGGAATAATATTTTGGAAGGCACCCCTACCACCCCGCCAGTCTTTCATTGAAGGAGCATCAATGGATTTTTGAGTTGCTGTAACAGAATGCACAGTCGTCATTAATCCCTCAATAATACCCCAGTTTTCATGCAATACTTTTGCAATGGGTGCTAAACAATTAGTAGTACAAGAGGCATTTGAAAAAACATTCATAGATTGCTGATATTCATTATGATTCACTCCCATAACAAACATTGGAGCATCAGGAGATGGTGCCGAAATAGCAACTTTTTTGGCACCAGCTTTAATATGTTTGGTAGATGCCTCAATGGAAGTAAAAATTCCAGTGGACTCAATAACATAATCGGCGCCTATAGCTCCCCAATTTAAATTTTCAGGATCTCTTTCAGCTGAAACACGGATTTTCTGACCATTTACTATCAATTGTCCATTCTCAGTGCTAACTTCTCCCTTGAATCGACCATGGGTAGAGTCGTATTTCAACATGTAAGCCATGTATTCCATATCAATTAAATCGTTAATGCCTACAACCTGAAAATTATTTCTTTCCATCATTACGCGGAAAGCAAGTCGACCAATTCGCCCGAATCCATTAATTCCAACTTTAATTGCCATTTTTTGCACTCCTAAATAAATTTAAAATATTCTTAATTGTTTGTTTTTATCACCTTTTATATTGTACCAACACTGTTCGATACAGGTTAAAAACCAGTGGATTGTTTCTTCTCGTAGAAGAAATACGACAAATAAAAAAAGCTTTATTCTATATTAGCATGATATCTAGCAATACTTAAAAATTAACTTCTTTCGGAGAAATAGCCTCGTTTAATTTAAGTAGACCTAGTATAGTCTTTTCTTATCTATTAAGTAAAGATTGTATTGTAGTAATCATTCTCTCTTCGTGAAAGTAAAATCGTGTTTATTTGTCAGATTTTAAGTCGCTTTAAAAATTGCAAGAAAGTAATCCTACCATTATTTCTATTATAGATATCTGTGAAAACAATACGGACAAGCTAAATTAGCGATTCAATAGTTCCATTTTTTTTATTAATCGATTAAAATTATATTAAGATCTTAATCACTAGGCGCAACCTTATAAATTGCGGTATTGGAGTTGCATAATCTTTTCATAAATCAACTTTAACTAAATATAGATAAGAAATTCATGAATGCTGAAATAGAAGAAGCCGCAGAACAAACTGAAGACCAGAATAGTGTTCCAGATGTGGAGCCGGAAGAGGAAGAAGAGATTGAGAAATTCAGTCCTTCTAAACCTAAAAAAATGGTCCCTCGGGATTTTTCCCAACGCGTTTCTAATCGAATTATCTCAATTAACGAGAGAGAGCTGGATGAGGAAGTAGCTTCGACTCGGGTATCTGATTTAGTATACCGGAACCTACAAGAAGAAGAAATGTATCGATATTTTATCGATATTACTGAGTTATTACTAAATAAGGAAGACGCCGAGAAATATGCGGCAACTACCTGGACCGCACTTGTCTGGCATCAGGATGAACATCCGGAGTATAAAACCTTCATGGAAGGTATTTTACAATATTGTGCTTATGGTCATGTAACCGGGGATCGGCCTAACTTTGAAGATGAAGATACCAAAAGAGAATTTTCTGCCTATGGTAATATTATCGGAGAAGTGTTCATTCACATGATGAAATTAAATAGTGACTTATATAATATCCTGTCTGAGATGTTCGGATATTTAATTCGTCATGAAATGGCAAGAGATCTGGAAAAAAAATCAGGAGAAGCAAAGAAAAAGGGTATTTCCGGTCGTAAAAAACAAAAAGAAGAAAAAATTGCGACCACGAAAAAACTGTATGATGATGTGGTAGATTATTGTTCTCATCGTGGTGAATTTAGATCAGACACTTTAAATCAGAAAAACCCCAATGAATATATTCTGATACTAGCTGATCGAATGCGAAGCACTAGGCGCTATATTATTCAAGATATTATGAATAAACATGCGCTTGAAAAGAAAAAATTGCTAGAAAAAGAATTAAGAGAAAGGGAAGCAAGTGCTGAAGAGGTTATTTCGGCAGCACGTCCCTTCTCAAAAGGACTGTTTTTATATTGGGTGGAAAAACGCTACAATTTTAAATATTTAGCGGTTGAAAAAGTAAGAATTACATTGCAAATAATAGCAATATCGATGGGGATGGGAGCGATCGGAACCGGTTTTTTGGGCTTGAGTCCATTAACTTTATTTGAAGGGATATTTACCGGTCTGTTAATGTTTTTATTTGCTAAAACAATATGCTCACGTTATTTCTTCAGCTCTTATTTTCCCATGGATGTGACCGCTGAATTAGAGAGCGAGGTAGGTACTTTTACACCAGCGTTTCGAAAATTATCGCTCAAACAAATTAATCTGTTTTTTTCCAAACAAATAAAAAATCCGGCTAACGCAATGCTGTTGCACCTGCTGCCTGAATACGTGAAATATGTTTTTGCCGTTATGCCTGATCGCAATGATATATTGTTGTCCAAAGAAGAAGTTAATGAATTTATGGAAAGAATGGAGGTTAATTTAACGAAACAACAACGCGGCAGATAGTTAAGCAATAATTTCTTCTGCTGGTTGCCTGTGATCTCCACCTTTCAATTCGACAAAGACAGCCATTTCCTTTAATCGTGAATAAATTCTGGAATACACCCTTTGCTCTAAAGTTTCCCGTTTAACAATCTCTTTTGCACCTTCATCCGTATTTCTCTTCAAAGATGTTTCCCGATAGGTTGTTGATGGCTTATCTGTATAATTCGTCGTAAAAACCGTTGTATTTCTCATGTTGTAGCGACTGGAAATAATAATATCCAATATACTGATCTCCCAATCTGATTTACGCCCCTTGCCTAACTCATCAATAACCAGAATATCCACGCTGCTAATCTGATCCAAAATTAATGATTCGGATAAGCCTTTATCATATCCTGATTTGATCTCACTTAATAAGGTAGAAAACTCCTTAAATAAACAAGGAATGCTATGGTTAAGGGTGAAATCCCGGATCATGGAGCTGACTAATCGGGTCTTACCGACGCCAACACCTCCCATAAACAGCAAGCCTTTCCAAAATCCCTTTTGAAAATTTTTAGGCAGGAACTTCACTTGCTGCAGTGCTTCAACCAGTGAATTGTCATAATTGGTATTAAAGTTTTCATAGGTTGCATCATAGAATTGACTCGGTATTCCGGCTTTATTAAATAAATTGATACGCTTATGGATGTTTTGGCAATCGCATTTGGTAGCAACTTCTCGTCCCAAATCATCTTTTTCCAATATATATCCTAAATCATCACATGATCGACATTTGGGAAAACACTGAGAACATTGAATAGCTTTGGCAAATCTTCCCTGTGGAATAATTTCAATTTTCGTATTGTTGCAACGCTGGCATCTATTTTCACTATTTTGTGACACGTTTTTTCCTTAAAGTATGAATGATTTGGTTCTGTTACTTCCTTTTAAAAATTCGTTTTTTGTTGTTTTTTCAAGTGTTACTAGTTAGCATAATTTTCAAATCACTACAATTGAACAATCTATTTATTTGATATTATAAGATTACTTCAATAATTTTATTGTATACAATCTTATCGAAACAACGAGAAA
>Ga0307989_1001425_pt1 | contig 12844 bp, 17 predicted proteins | sample EllFjometagen185_FD_203164 | JGI IMG/M metagenome (GOLD analysis project Ga0307989, IMG submission 203164) | Marine microbial communities from Ellis Fjord, Antarctic Ocean - #185 | ecosystem: Environmental > Aquatic > Marine > Unclassified | place: Southern Ocean | collected 2014-10-08 | reverse complement strand
TTCTCCTCCTTCGGAATCGCCTAACGATCCCATCACCTTGCGGCAGCAGGGGTGGATGAGGCAATTGAGGTCTAGGCACAAGGTGCCGATGGTCGGTTGACCCTTCTCCAGGACATCGTCTTGGTAGTGGCTCACGATGGTCTTAAAAAACATTGGGATACCCATAGTCCTATTTACGAGAGATACTATGTCATCCTTTAACTCCATTAGTAATATGAGGTCCACAAGTGCGTATCTCAGATATAGTCGCAGGGTGTCACGGTTGAGCCGTCGAACCGAAAGGGCTTCGCGCAGCCCCAGATGAGGTTCTCGGCCTTCACTCTATCGCAGACTGCTTTGGATGCGTGAGGGGAGAGGAAGGAGTAGTCTTTCTTGTAGACTCCGTGTCGGAAGATCTCGCAGTTGATTTGCTTTAGGGACACCTGACAGTAGAGGTGACAGTGGGGGCACTGGAAGCTGTAGGTATCGCTATCAGAGTCATGGACCAACTGAGACATCGTTTATATATCGCGTGTCTATTATTATTATCATCGTTAAATAATCTATAATCAAATTTTATCTATGTATCTCTAAATTTAGAATGTTACAGGGTTACGATCCCATTATGTTGGATGAGTGTTCGGCGTCCGAGTGGATCTCGGAGGACCCTGATAATTTCGTGCTGATCGCTACCCAGGACGCGAGCCACCATGTCCAGAAGAAGGGAGAGGATAGCGACGAGTGGCTCAGAAGGCTCCAGAGGGATTTGAAGGATAAGGTCTTCTGTCTCAAGAAGAGTTATTTCATGAACCCTTCAGAGAACGAGTATTACGTGAAGTGTCTGAAGAAGGGTGGTCACCTCATGCCGAAGGAGAGCGCCCTGACCAAGACGTATTATCTGAATCTGGGACCCTACACCGACTCGGAGGGCATGATTCTGGCCAAGGACTTCATCCGGGACCTCAACAAGAAGCAACAGATCTACGGGCTCTCACCTGCAGCGGATTCTCAAGCGAGGTTCATGGGGTTGACGTGGCTCCAGCTATCGACGATAGGGATCTCCAAAGGAGATCTCGCGAAGCAACAGGAAAAGAACCTCCCCTTTCAGGACGATGTCTACTTTGAGGACCTGATGGCCGCGGCGCTCTATGGCTATTCGGGGATCCTGTATAAACCGATCAATGATTTCTTGCGCCGGGGTCCCACTTATTGGGCGACACCTGAATTCACTGAGATGCAGAAATTTATCTCCAGTGATTGGGAGCGCGCGATACGTACCGTCTGTAAGAAGATCGCTTTGATAGATCGGTGTTTCTTGGAGGCGGCGCCACGGTTCGAGGGAGGCAAGAAGGTTTATTACAGAGGGATGCAGCAGACGTACGGCTTCCAGACGATTGGTACGAATGATCCGGAGGTTATCGTCACGAATTATACGTCGGTCACCACGAAGGCCGCGATCGCCTCAAAGTTTATCAGCCAATGGACTGGGTGCTGTCTCTACGAGCTCCAGTTACCCGAGGGCATGCCGTATATCAATATGGTCAATACGACAAAGTTTATAAAGGAAGCAGAGATCCTGTTGCCACGGAACCTGGTCTTCACGTATATAGGGAAGAAGACTAAGGGCACTCGTGAGATTCGAATGGTGCGCGTCGATTACCGGACACCGGATCAGTTCGTGATCGACGATGGATGTATCCTCCATCAAGCGCTCACGGTCTCTGTCTTACCCAAGACATTCTTGAGACCCAAGACCCCCCTGAAGAAGAAGACCCTGAAGAAGACCCCTCTGAAGAAGAAGAAGAAGAAGAAGACTCCCGAGATACCGAAGGGTGTTCCGAAGATCCAGATGGTCCCGAAGGCTGTCGCGGGAGATCTGATGGTCGCTCCCTTTTCCGCTAATTCACCTGCAGCTGACTTAGACTTCGACTTGGACTTAGACGACTTACCTGAGCCTCCTACGCCTCCTAAGAAGAAGCCTACGCCTAAGAAGAAGCCTACGCCTAAGAAGAAGCCTACGCCTAAGAAGAAGAAGAGGTGTCCCAAGGGATCGCGACGTGATAAGGTGTCGGGGGACTGCGTCCCTCAGGCCCCTCAGGCCCCTCAGGCCCCTCAGGCTCCTCAGGCTCCTCAGGCCCCTCAGGCTAAGCCGAAGGTCAAGAGGTGTCCGAATGGCACTCGGCGGAACAAGCAGACCAAGAAATGTGACCCGAAGGCTCAGTAGGTCGTTGAGACCTTCTGGATATACTGGCACAGCTCGGTTTCTTTGGCGACGACGATGTCTTCGAGGGTCCGACAGTAGGTCTCGCGTTTATGTTCGGCGCACGTCTGGAGGAGGATCACGATATCATAGATTACCGTGAGTTCATTCCTGCTCCAGATATTTCGGAGATGTCCGATGATCGGATTAGCTTGCTCAAGCGATCCAATGTTTGCGTCGGCGTCCGAATACATCTCTGAATCTGAGTCTCCATCGATATCTGGGACTCCATCGCTATCAGGGCCATCGCTATCAGGGCCATCGCTATCAGGGCCATCGCTATCAGGGCCATCGCTGACAGGAGCTCTGATAGCGCCATGGTTGCTGTCTTTGTCCATTAGCTTGGGATCTTCGAGGAGCGCCAGATAGTGATTTATCGTATGATGGATCGTGGAATTCTTCTCGTAGACCTCCTTGAGCCTCTGGAGCCCCCGATGGCATTCCGAATATAGGATTTTGTATGTTTTATTGTTAGGATCATACCATCGCAGGGCTTGGCACAGGGGGTGGTAGAGGTTGTGGATATCTTCTCTTCGATCGCCATACGCCCCTCGGAAGACGCCTTGGATATACGAAGGGTAGCTGTATGAGATTCCGTTATTAGATAACGATATCTTGGTCCCTTCTGGCTTGTAGAGGAGGAGGATGATCTTGACGACGCATGAGAGGGGTTCCAGGATCAGATTCTTATGAGTCATGTCTTTGGCCCATACGGACCCGATGAGCTTATACATGGAATATTGTTGGTAGCTTGGGAATGGATTCATTCCGAGATTCCTCTTTAAATTTGATTGGATTTAAAACTAGAGGACATTATCTGAGGATTGCATATGATCATTCCTATTCGTTGCTTTACGTGTGGAGAAGTTCTGGGAGACAAGTGGGTCCCATATATCACGGCCGTCCAGAACGACAAGACCAAGATTGACCAGAAGGTGGATCCAGACACGAACCTCTTGGAGCTCCGTTACATCGATGTCAAGAACCCCGATCCCGAGAAGTCGGTGGAAGGTCTCGTCTTGGATGAATTGGGCCTCCACAAGTATTGCTGTCGCCGAATGATGCTGACGAACGTCCACGCGATCTCGTATCTTTCGTAGATCGTTAGTACTAGTAGGTTTGAAGACATCTGCTACAATATTCTAGGACAGAGGTATAGAGACACAGACGATGGATGTGGCGCACCTGGGTTATAATGCGGATCATATTCTAGATGAAAACGAAGACTCCGATTACAAGCAGAGTATCTCGTCTCCGGCTCAAGCTCAGTCTAAAGCAGATAAAGAGCCAGAGCTGATCGGATCCGATCCCTACGAGAAGTACAAGGATAACATTATCACATCCAAAGAAGAGATCAAGCAGACATTCAAGCAAGAGCAGAAGACGATCCTGGATGAACCCTTGGGCTCAGTTATGAACAACACCTTATCTTTTATGACGTATTCGGGTGACACTTACCTCAAGAAGCTCTATGAAGCGGAAACGATCATGGATCTCGAGGGGAAGGATGCATCTGATCTCACGTGGATGCAGACCGCCTCCAAGTATAGTCTGGCGCTCGCTCTGTTTTGCAGAGACAGCGATAATGCGATCTATCTGGGGATCCTCTTGATTTTTGTGTCGCTTATTATATACTTCCTGAGTATAGTGTCCCCAACCAATGGCCTCAATATCGCCAATATTGCCAATAGCCCCTGAGTTACTCGTCGTGGCTCTCCTAGTCTTCGCGATACTCTTCCAGACCCTAGACCACAAGGTCTTGATCTTGCTCATCATTCTAGGGATATACTACGCCTATGATTACCGTAAGATCCATCGGTCGGTTAAAGAGACGCTCTCGGGTATCTCCGATACCACCGAACCTCAGCATAATTACACCTTGAAGGCCGATGGCCACAAGGTGACGCTCGACCTGAATTCTCACACGATGGATCCGACGATTCACGGCTTCCTGAAGAAACTCCGGAAATACCGGAGGTATAATAAGGTGTCCTACGATCGGGGTAATATATCCTTGATTCAGTGGCATCGGGGTATTCGGGAGCTTGAATCGGGCGTCCCGCACCCAAGACAGATCTACGAAAACACCGAGAGCCACTATCAGGTGGCTCTCCAAGAGTTCCAGGGACTCGGTATCGCCAGCCCCTCGCTGAGCTACGGTCAGGGACTCACAAAACTCACGAAATTCACGAAATCCACGAAACAAGAGGGACGACAGCATACCGATATCTCAACGGAGGTCGGTGAGATCTGTAAAGCCATGCATGAATATGGCTACTACAAGATGCATAATCTGGCGCTGACCCTCAATGCCGATTGGCTCAACGATCCAAATATCTACAAATCGGAGATCCACTTGTCCGATGTCAAGCCCGCGAACCATCACGTATCATCTCATCTCCACTGAGTTCAGACATCTCGTATATTTCCTAAGAGAATACTAAGAATAAGACAAACACATGGACTCCTTGAGCTATCCACCGCGCACTCTGAAGAGATATATCCCCTTCGTGGTCAACGACTATGCCTTCACATTCCTGGAGCATATGGAGCCCTATTGCGATCGCCGAGATCTCCAAGGGATCTATCTCTATCTCAACAGCCTCGAAGACTTCCAGTATAAGAATATCTGGAATCGGATACACGAACGATGGTCTTCCTTGGTAGCGCAAGGTCTCCAAGAAATCCCCACCGCCTTCAAGCGCTCCATCTATTACAAGGATATGGATGGAACCGAGTATATCCATCAGGTGTTCACAGATGCTAGCTTTGACCGGCATCTCAGAGGGTTTATAGGAAACGATATGTTACAGACGATCTTTGTCATGGAACAGATAATCCGCCACGCCAGATTATGAGTAAACAGACGGATCGCTGTAATCGATCACGATACGATATTCAGTGAATCTAAGATATGATTTTGTTTGACAGGTTTGAGACGATACAACTTCATCGTCCCATCGCCCGTGTTGATCCTGGAATCGCTGCTATAGGTGGTGTAATCCACGGGGATCAATGGCGGTAAGATATATTGACAGTCGGTCGCCGTCGATTCTCGGTATTGGTCTCGGGTCATCGTCCCCCCATATTCTTGGAGGGCATGCTTGGGGGGCGCGGCCTGGACGCTCAGACCGTGCGTCCCCATAGATTCGTTATAATACATATTCAAGAGCGTATATCTCTCCCAGATATCTCGGCCTTCATAGGTATCGTAGATATACCGCGCACCGCAGGCGTGAGAACAGAAGGACCCCATCATGTAAAACACATTCAGGTGTCGCTTGTAGGGGACTCCCAGAGAATTTCCGCGATCGTCCGCGCAGTTCCAGCAAATCTTGGGTCCCGAGCACTCGACGGTATCGGTGTCACCCACGTCGGCTTCACTCAGCTCTTGACCCACCGACTGATACATCGTGTCGCAGTGCCCAGGGAGCGGAGCAATATCTGTCTGCTTTGGTTCAATCTTGATGATCATCGTATCCTTCATAGGTTCAACCTTCATCTCTTCGGGAGCCTTCGCGACCTTATTTTTGGGCTTTCTCCCACGTTTCTTCTTCTCCTTTGGCTCCTTATCCTCTACCTTATCCTCTACCTTCGCTACCTTCGCTACCTTCGCTACCTTTGCTACCTTGGCTACCTTTGCTACCTTGGCTACCTTGGCAACCTTGGCTACCTTGGCTACCTTTGCTACCTTCGCTACCTTGGCTACCTTGGCTACCTTGGCTACCTTGGCTACCTTGGCTACCTTGGCTACCTTGGCTACCTTCACCTTCACCTTTGCCTTTGCCTTCTTCTCACCATTCGGGTCCATTTGTGCTAATACTCTACTCTGTTCAATAGAGATAACCTTTAAATCTGAATCTGAGTTTAAAGTTGGAGAGTTTTATAGAGGATGGATGTATACATTAGCGATGTCCGGAATAATATCAGATACAACGACCCTCAGCCCCACTCTGAGCACCACAAATATCACATCTATTATCCTCTTGATTGGGATCGTGGCCATCGGGGTCTACGTCTTCTTTGAGATCCGGAAACTCAATCGGAGGCTTGATGGCATCGATAAAGCCGTTTCCGCATCTGCATCACCGACACCCGTCTATCCGCAGGTGGTCGTAGATCCGATGGACATGGATCGCATCTCGCTCGCAAAGCCACAGCAGCAGCAGCAGCAAGGACAGCAGCTGCAGCAGCAGCTGCAGCCGCAGCAGCCGCAGCAGCCACAGCAGCAGCAAGGACAGCAAGGGCAGCAAGGACAGCAGCAGCAAGGACGGCAGGGGAGGCAAGGGCAGAGGGCTGGGACGCCCTACCCGACCACGCCCTACCGGACCACGACCACCCCGACGACCGTAGCTCATAAGGACGACGGTGGGGCGGCATTGAAGGCATTGATGGAGGCGAACAGTAAACCTGTCACAACTGATCGTGTTATCTCGGTATCCGATCCTACATCCGATTCCTCTCCTCTCATTGTCTCCTTTCCCGATATCTCAGACCTCTCCCCGAACGCCGTACCGAACGACCCCTTCTTAGCCTCGCTAACCCAAGACTCAGAACGGGATTACTCCAAGAAGTCTGTCAGCGAACTCAAGGAGATCCTCCTCAAATGGGGGCTACCCACTTCAGGAAACAAGAAAAAGTTGATCCAGAGGATCAACGAACATACAGGAGTGTCTCCGATCAAGGGCTCCGAGATATCGTCCGAGCTTTCGACTGAGCTATCAACGACCACCGACGTCTTGAGTTCTCTGGATGTGACGGTGACCCCTTCGTCGGCCGCCGTCCTTGACCCACCCGACGTTAAGGATCCAGACGCCCTTGACGTTAAGGATCCCGTTCTAGACGCTCTTGACGTTAAGGATCCCGTCCTAGACCCTGCATCCGTCAAGGACCAGCCCTAAATATTTTTTCTAGTTGAGGGTATATCACAATGAGCAAAGTATCTGATAATGTAGAGCTTGACTTCCCGGCCCGGATGGCCGATGGTCGCCAATTCACGGACTATCAACCGAATTGCCAGATGAACTTCCAGATCACCGGAGATAAAGGGAGCTGGATCGAGCGTCAGTTCCTCATCCATAATGCGGAGGCGATCCACGGTTCGTGGATGAAGGCTGATGCAAAAGAGCTGACGTGTACCACGTGTAACGACGATACCGTCCTCCCCGCCCAGACGTTCGTCACGTGCTATCCAGACACCTGCAAGTTCAACGTCGTGAACAAAGAAGGCCTCGGTCAAGACCGAGACTATAGCGTGACCCCAACGTTCTTATCGCCCCAATAAGCCTAATAATAAGCCTTTACTGTTTCCACCGATTCCCGCAATCGAGGCAGTTGATGAACTGTGTCATCGGTTCGTCCGCGGATCTCGTCTGGACCTCGTAATAGGAGCAAGAGCGCCCCGAGCACTTGCGGCACTTGAAGGCGTCGGTCATCGCCTCGGGTTTTAGCTCATACTTCAATTTATCTTGCTTGGCTCGCTTATCAAAGAGCTCCTTCCACGTTTCGGGGAAGATATCGTATGCCGAAAGATTCGCGAGCTCAGAGTCTTTGTGCTCTCCGGCCAAGACTCGTCCCAAGAAGTCTTCATTATGGACGTACGAGTCCTTCTGAATGTTCGCGTAGAGGGAACGCACCTTTCCAAGATAGATCTCGGTGAAGAGCGGATTGGTCCATCGACACTCCTGATGGATCTCTGAGGCCTTCTCAAGGCTATAATTATAACAACTCTTTTCAATACGACGACACATCATCGTATTGGGTAGAACCTTCTGAAACAAGGTCACGCAGGGGACGCGGTGCGGATCTTTGAAATTGGTATAATCCGAAGAGCTCATTCGGATAATATATGGTAATAACTCACTTCTTTAATATGAGAATCAAATTTACAGGACCCCATCTCCTTCTCCATACAGAGAGTCGTCGGCTGAGAGGACTGTGTCGTCGTAATTAAGGGAGTCCCCGTCTTCTCCGTCATCCTCGTCATCTTCGTCATCCTCGTCATCCTCGTCATCCTCGTCATCCTCGTCATCCTCGTAATCCTCTTCATCGTCCTCCTCGTCGGATAGCTCTGCGACTTCAACCTTTCCGTCATCGTCCTCCTCATCGGACCCTAGCTCTGCGACTACAACATTCCCGTCATCGTCCTCTACGATAAACTCAAGATCCGAAGGATTCGCCTCCTCTTCTTCGGACTCTAACGAATCGCAATCATCAAAGCCTCCCAAGACCTTGTGGTAGAACTCGCCGCACATCGAGATATCAAAGTCTTGGGCGGCCTTATCACCATTACGTTCCGATAAACACAAGAAGATATCGCCGAAGAGCAAGATGGTGCTCGAGTCCTCTTCCAGGAACTTGCTGTGACCGCTCGGAGGCAATTCGTGTTTGTTCTCAAATCCAGCCTCTCCGTCATACCAGCCATAGCAAGATACGACCGAACCCCCGTAGTACCATTCGTAGAGCTGTCGGATGTGTTCCTCCCCTTGGCTCTTTGAGCACTGGTGGAGGACCACATCGGTCACCTCTTCTACCTCGATCTCATCCATCGCCCCATCTCGGTGGATCTGAACGACGATCATATCTCTCCTATGGATACCAAACATTGAATAGGGTTTAAGTCGGTCCACTGACCTTATGACCTAGCGATGCATTGAGCGATGCATTGAGCGATGCATTGAGCGATGCATTGAGCGTTTAAGAATTAAATACAGGTAAGGTATATCACACGATGCCTGCCTTCCGCGATACCCATTCTCTAGAAGACCGAAAGACCGAATCCTTCAAGATCACCCAGAAGTATCCCGATCGGATCCCGATCATCATCGAAAAGGGAAACTGCGATCTAGCGGACATCTCCAAGAACAAGTTTTTGGTCTCCCGAGAGATGACCATGAGCCAGTTCGTCTTCACGATTCGGAAACGGATCCAGCTGGATCCGAGCCAAAGCCTCTTTGTGATGGTGACGTCCAAGGGATGCCAAGGGACCTTGGTCTCGAGCAACGTTCCGATGAGCCAGGTCCAGGAGGACCACCAAGCAGACGATGGATTCATCTACATGATCTATACCTCCGAGAATACCTTCGGTTAAGCTCCGAGAATACCTTCGGTTAAGCTCCGAGAATACCTTCGGTTAAGCTCCGAGAATACCTTCGGTTAAGCTGAGAGTAAGAGGAATGTAAGTCTTGTATATAATGGATTCAATCGTATCTTTTTTATGGGGTCTCTGTATAATGAATAAATATCTGGTCCTAGCAGTAGTCGCGTTCGTCCTCTACTACATCTTTTACTACAGAGGCGAGGGAGAACCCACGCAATACGAGATCCAGACGATGGCCAATGTCACCGACGAGAAGGGCAAGCCAGTGGGGAAGAGCTCGGTCTTCCGTAAGTTCAAGGACTTAGCCTATCCGCAGATCAGCCACGGCTTCAAGCAGCTCTCAAAGGGCGACGTAAAGCCTCTCAAGGACGCCATATCTCCTGCCTCCTCTGCCTCCTTTACGCGGACCAGGACTGCCGATCCAGAGACCATGACTCCGAAGAGAATGTATTTACCCGATTACTATCGCAAAGACACCATGGATCCAAATGATATCGGATCTAGCGAGATGAGGGCGTTCGTCAACGATGAGGAAACAGCCACCGACGATGCGTGGACCGACAGCAATGTCTCGGACCATCCCAAGTTCTACAACAGCACCCAGGTCCCCGACAATCTCACGAACATCGGAGCCTTCTTCGACAAGGACAATCAATTCAACGACACCACCTCCGATAACACGTTCGCCTTGCCCTCCGATAACTGCTACGTCGACCGAGGGGGGAAGGAGTTCTGTATGGACAAGACGCGGATGCAGGTGATACCACCCGAGATCATCACGAACCCTCAGGACGGGTATTACCTGAATCCTGAAGGAATGTATAAAGACTATAATCGGACGGCCGTGGATCCGAACCGCGTCATGAACGGCGGAGATTTCTTTGAGGGCGTCTTTGCCTCCAAGGACGGAGGCAACGAGGGCTTCTCTGGACCGATACCGGCTCAGTTCGGCTCGTGCTCGGCCGCGACCTAACTAACACTGTCGTCTCTTCTCCGACTGAAAAAACTGTCTCTAGTCCTGTCTCTAGTCCTGTCTCTAGTCCTGTCTCTAGTCATTAGATCGATCACGTAATGATGATACTCCCTTCCTCATCAACCTCTCCAAACTCACAGCTATCACAGCAGCAATCACGGCACTTCATGATATCTTGTCCACAACATCCGCTACAGAGATCGTCCCCCCTCACGTATTTCAAGCAGCAGATACACCGATACATATTAAGGCCAGAAAGACAATCGTCGGCGTCTATTAAATCTAACTGCCCCTGATCGGTCAATTTCTGCGCGGTCAACATCTGCTCGGTCAACGCCTTGATCTTGGCATCTTTTTCTGCCAGTTGTTTTCTAAGGTCTGCGATGGTTTCCAGGAAGCCATCAGTTCGCTTGGCGACGTCAGAGTCCATACTCTCTCGTTTAAAGGTTCCGCTCATATTGATTTATCTTTTGACAGATCAAATGGATTATAGTGGTCAAATTTAAAGGACTAGTCGTCTCTACAGATCTACGGGTCTACAGATACTGACACCCCTGGTTGATCGGTACCTTGTAGGTCTGGCACCATTCTTTGGCGACCGATACTTGGAAGTTCGTGGGTTTCACGTCCTTGTAGGAAGGGAACCCTCCTCTCCGGTTCGGCGATCCGCGTCGGGGAGTGGAAGCGATGAGACGTAAGCCTCTCTCGATACTTTTAATTTGCTGTCCCGTATACCGCTCGGTATACGAGATCATCTCCGCAAGGAAGGCTGGACTGGCTCTCTCGTCGATGTCTGTGTCCTCGAAATGATGGGTCAGGTGGTTCATCTGAGGGACGCGATACCCTCTGAATCCCTTGCAAACGACGTATTTCTCCGAGTTGGAGATGCGACTGATGCAAGGCTTGTACAGCGATATCTCGTCGTAACACGACCGCAAGATATCCAAGAGAGCGACGGTCTTGCTCTCGAAGGTATCAAAGAGCTTACAGACGAATGTCCCTCCCTTCTTCTGTAAGAGCAACGCCAGATACACTTCCGAGTAGATCAGCTTGAATGAGTTCATTTCTTGATGGTTGTAATCGGCTGAATTATCAAAACCACCATCTCCCGTCACGAGATCCGCGGTCCCGGCACCGATATCCTTGACGAAACGTAGGATGTTCGCGAACTTGTAGAGATCTCCATCATCCGAGAGACCCGCGTGGAAGTGAATCCCCGCCTGGAGGAGCGACCGATTCCAGTAAGGGACCTTCCGATCCGGAGAGATCAAGGTGATTCCATGGAGATCGCCAACGCCTACTTCGCGCAAGCACTGCAGGAAGCCACCGGGTGCCTCCGCCAAACACACCGCCTTGTACTCACCTTTGGATACTGACAGAGGGATCTCGTGGGATTGGAGCATTTCTTTCATCTTGAAATACGAACGACTGACGGGCATCTTATCCGCGATATTCTTGCGACCGTTGGACGAGGTATAGACGAACTCATAATCGTGGAGAGAGGGCTTGATCGCCTCCCACTCTTTGTAGACGGGATCGATCCGCCCTTTGGCCTTCTGGAGATGCCGGCTCGCCTGATAGAACAAGTCTGCAGGGATTCTCTCTCTAGCTGCTTCTTCTGCTCCTTCTGCTTCTTCTGCTCCTGCGGTCGTGTGAAAGGAGACGTTCATATACAGCAGCTTCTCCAAACTTTAAATGAGCCTTACATCGTCGCTTGGACCTGCTTGAGCTTCGCTTGGCCTTACATCGTCGCTTGGCCTTACATCGTCGCTTGGACCTGCTTGAGCTTCGCGATCGTCTTCTCTATCTCTTCTTTGTTGAAGGAGGCCCCTCCTTTCTGGTCTTTCTTGTCTTTCTTTAGGGTTTCGTCTTTTCCGAAGACCTCGCTGACGATGATCACGAAGACGATCGTCAAGATAAGGGCCTTAACGACATCCTTCGTCGCCATAAAGAACGAACAAAAGATAAAGAACCGACGCACCATCTTCGCCGAGACGACTTTCCTCAGATCGTCATCGAGCTCGTCGATGATAAAGCGGGCCCCGATATTCAGGAGGATCATGGAGAACCCAATGAAATACTTGTTCTCGTTCAGAGAATCTGCGGTGAATTTACACGAGTCAATCACCTTGCCAAACATCCTCTTTCTTTCCTATAGGCTCGCTTATGTTTTATTATTAACACGGTCTGAAGGTGAAGGGTATAAGGCAAGGAGATGTTCCAAGATTAACGCCGAAAATTAAAATGTGGGATACACTATCTTGACACACATGACCTACGCCTTACTATCAGAAGTATGGGGAGACCTCGACGCCAAGAAACCCAAGAAACCCAGACCCAAGAAACCCAAGAAAAAACGGGTCTCCTTCCAAGAGGACGGTGAAGGTCCGAACGGACCGCTCGTCCCCATGTCGCCCCAAGAAATGGACACCGAGCTCTTAGACGACGACGACTACCTCCACGGACCCGATCAGATACACGGTGAGATGCGTCACCTGAAAGCCAACCCCTACTCTCCTGCAGGCCCTGAGTA
>Ga0307989_1001424_pt1 | contig 12853 bp, 11 predicted proteins | sample EllFjometagen185_FD_203164 | JGI IMG/M metagenome (GOLD analysis project Ga0307989, IMG submission 203164) | Marine microbial communities from Ellis Fjord, Antarctic Ocean - #185 | ecosystem: Environmental > Aquatic > Marine > Unclassified | place: Southern Ocean | collected 2014-10-08 | reverse complement strand
TGGGGATTAGTGCGGCAGCGGCCGGCACGCTCTTTCTGGTGGCCCGGTTTTGGGATGCCATTAATGATCCTATTATGGGATCGATTGTCGACAAGACCCATACCAAAATGGGAAAATTTCGTCCGTTTATTATTATTGGCATCGTGCCCTGTGCCATTTTGTATATACTAACCTTTACCACCCCTGATTTGAGTAGTACAGGCAAGGTAATATGGGCATTTGCCACCTATATTCCGTTGGGAATGGTCGTGACCTTCATCAATATCCCCTATCATGCCCAGACTACTATTATGTCGGATAAGTCCATTGAACGGGCAGAGGTTGGGGCGGTATCAACCATCGCTGGCCTATTGGCTACCTTGGTCGTTGTTGCTGTCACTTTGCCTTTGTTGAAGAACTTTAGCACCCCCCAAAAAGGATTTGTCGGAGTTACCACTATTTTCGGAGTGGGTATGATAGTTTGCTATCTAATCGCCTTTGTTCGCACTAAAAAGTACGATCTGCCTGTTAGTAAGGATAATTTGGGGAAAACGGCAGCCAATCGGTTTACTTTCAAAGAGAAAACACACGTTTTAACGAAAAATCGACCCCTCATGGCCTTGATGTTTTCCTACCTGTTTTTTCAAATCGGGACATCGATTATGGCAGGTGCCTCCATTTATTTCTTTAAGTACTATCTCAACATGTCAGCGTTTTATCCTGTTTTTATGGGCGTCTATTTAGCAATCATGGCTGGCGGAATGTTATTTGTGCCAGCTTTAACCCGGTTTATGGGTAAAAAGAATCTGTTTCAGTTTTCAAACGTTATTTCCGGTGTATTCCTGTTGATTACCTTTATTATGTGTTTGCAGATGACACGTGCTGAGACAGCTGCATCCTTTCAGTATGGCGCGCTTTTTTATATTGTTCTGTTAAGTGCCTTTTTCACTGGGCAAGTTAATGCTCTGGTCTGGGGGATGATACCGGATACGGTGGAATATGCCGAGCTAAAGGTAGGAATTCGCTCAGAAGGGCTAGTGTTTGCGTTGCTCAGTTTTATGATGAAGGCCGGATTGGCCATTGCCGGTGCTTTGTCTGGAGCTGTTTTTACTTATATAAAGTACGTACCCAACCAGACGCAAACAGAGAGCACTCTGTTTGGTATGCTGGTACTTTTTATTCTAATTCCCTTATTCACGAGGGTTTTAACGGCGATCTGCATGTTTTTCTATAATCTTAGCGAAAATCAATTTGCCGAGATCGTAGCCCAACTAAAGGCACAGAAAGAGAAGGAAACAATATTTTAATAGGATTTGTTCATGTCAAAAGCGATCGAAAAAGTGACAACAGCGCAGGAAGCCATCAGCCGTCTGGTTCAGGACGGTGATCACCTGATTATAGGAAATTATACACTGGGCGCTTGTGCCGAACTAGTGTTTGAAACGGTTCGTCAGGCCAAGAAGAACCTGACCTTGTATTCCCAGTCGGGTATTTTTGATGTCGAAGTAATGGTGGCAGCAGGTCTGGTAGACAGACTGGTCTCCACTTACGTGTTGCGATCCGGTGGAAAGTCGGGCGGATCGGCCGTTGAGCGTGCGTTAAAAGCCGGTACATTGGAAATGGAAGACTACACTAATTTTAACTATAATGCTCGCTTGACAGCTGGTATGCATGGGTTCAGTTTTAGTCCGGTTTTTGAAGGCGTCATGTCTACTGACCTTTTCAAAGTTCGTGGTTTCATGGGTGACGATAAATACAAAGTCATTGACTGCCCCTTTACCGGTAAGGAGACCTTGATGGTACCGGCGGCCAATCCCGATGTCTGCATCGTCCATGTCCAGCGAGCTGATAAATACGGTAACGCCCAGTACTGGGGGGCTATGGGTAGTGTTCAAGCCGCCGCCCTGGCCAGTAAACGCATTATTGTCTCCTGCGAGGAGATTGTGGATCATGAAGTCATACGATCCAGCCCTCATCATACCATCATCCCGGCCTTTCGGACAGACGCCGTTGTCGAGATCCCCTGGTGCGCCCACCCGACAGAGGTTGTCGGACACTACAATCTGGATAAATTTGCCTATGGCATGTTCCAGATGGCCGCGGCCACAGAGGACGGGTTGAAGGGATGGATGGACGAGTGGGTGTATGGATGCCAGGACCGGGCGGCCTATATTGACCATTATGTTGAGGTCTTCGGTAACGGGAGTCTGGATGACCTGAAAGCCAAGCCGTACTATTCTGCTCCGGCCAATTACGGTTCCGCTTACACCTCTGCCTGGGATGAGAATGGTAGGGAGCGCACTATGGGAGTTACGCTGGATGAACTGGAAACCATTATGGAAGAGAGGGGGTTATTCTATGAGTAAACGATATACTTTAAGCGAGTTGCTGATTATTGCCGTAGCCCGGGAGATTCATGATTATGAGAATGTGGTACTGGGAGTCGGTTTGCCACCTACAGCCGGTGCTCTGGCAAAAGCGCTCCATGCACCCAATTGCGTCTTGATGCTGGAGTCGGGCGTGATGGATTTTGAACCCTTGCTTCAAGCGAATCATATTGCTGATGTGATGAGTTTTCAGGGCTTTTCCTATTCCACGGACCTTTTCAGTGCTTTCACCATGACTTACCGTGGATTTGTTGATGTATGTTTCCTGGGAGTCGCTCAGGTGGATCGATTCGGGAATCTTAACACAACCGTGATTGGTGACTATGCCAAACCCGACCTCCGTCTCCCTGGGTCAGGAGGCGCGGCTGATTTTATGAGTTACGCTAAAAAGACTGTGCTCACCATGCGCAGCGGTGAATTCGTCAAAAAACTGGATTATTTGACATCTCCCGGTTACCTGGAGGGCGGTGATAGCCGAGATCGTTCCGGCCGTTTTCCTAAAGGGTCTGGTCCTTCCATTCTGCTGTCGACCAAGGGAATCTTCAAATTCGATCCGGAAACCAAAGAGATGTATCTGGCTCAGATTCATCCCGGCATTCAGTTGGCAGATATACAAAAAGATATTCCCTGGGAATTGAAAATCGCTGATAACCTGGTTGAAACAGAACCGCCGAATGATGAAGAGATCAATTTTATTCGAAAATTTGCCCCTGGTGAATCCGTTGGGCATTCATTAATGATCGAATTGGCTCTGAAGAATATCATGGGCAAAATTGAGAGCCGAAAACAAACCAAGGATTAAGACAATTGCGATATCCCCATATCTGCGATCACTCGTCTTAATTATAAAGCTGAAAGTTGACCGCGGAAGAGCTAGCCTGGATTCGACAATACGGAAAACAAATCAAATCCAGGAAAAAATTGGATTAAATAGATCTTTCCAAGGGATAAACATTATATCCAATACATTAACAATCGGCATAAAACCAACTACGAAAACAAGCTGGTTTCTGGCATTGATAGTTGTTTTGATCATTCTATATGCAGTCCTTATTATGGTAGGGCACCCCATGCTTGAGAAGTCCATGAATAAGGTCAATGAACACAAACCATATGTGATTCGACCGGAAGTGCAAAAAGTTCATGATAGCCTAACCATCGCAGACTGGCACAGCGATTCAATGTTGTGGGCAAGGAACATTTTAAAGAGGTCTGATTATGGACATGTCGATGTGCCCAGGCTTCAGGAAGGAAATGTTGCCATTCAGATGTTTACAGTTGTTACAAAATCTCCGAGTGGACAGAATTATGATGAAAACACAGGGGATTCCGACAACATCACTACATTAGCAATGGCACAACTCTGGCCATACGCGACTTGGTCAAGTCTAACTGAACGGGCACTGTATCAAGCCCGCAAACTCCATGATTTTGCTGCTGACGCACCTGAAGAATTAAAGGTGATTACTACAAAAAAGCAACTTAGACAGGCTCTAACGGCACGGCAGTCATCAAAAAAGCAGGGACAGAAGCATCTTACTATGGGGTTACTTGGAATAGAAGGGCTTCATGGACTGGAAGGGAAAATTGAAAATGTTCAGGTATTATTTGACGCAGGGTATCGCATGATGGAATTGCATCACTTTTTCGACAACAAACTAGGTGGTTCCCTACATGGGATCAGCCACAGTGGATTGACAGACTTCGGACAACAAATTGTTCGCAAGCTGAACAATATGTCGATCATAATTGATGTTGCCCACACCTCACCGGCAGTGGTTGAAGATGTTCTGAAAATTAGCACTCGTCCGGTAGTTGTCTCACACACTGGGGTATATGGTGCCTGCGTAAGTGCTCGGAATATTTCTGATGCCTTGATGAAGAAAATTGCTGCAAAAGGCGGACTCATCGGTATCGGCTATTGGAAGGGAGCGGTTTGTGATATAAGCCCAAAAGGAGTTGTTAAATCCTTACGCTATGCAATCAATCTAGTTGGGGAAGATCACGTAGCCCTTGGATCTGACTTTGATGGATCAACCACAACTGATTTTGACACCTCTGAACTGGCGATTCTAACTCAGGAGATGATAGACGCCGGTTTTACAAATACAGAGATCAAAAAACTGATGGGAGAAAACTCTGTAAATTTTATGTTAAACAATCTACCGGATTAAAGAAGAGGGGTGATTGTGCTCTCAGCTATGAAAATGGAGATCACTCTGAGTTCGGCATTTAACGGAACGGTCACTTCAGTTAATACCAAAGAGGGCGTGAATGTCTCCCCCGGAGATATTCTGGTCGATATTGAAGCCGATCAAGAACCAGCGGAAAAAGCTGAATAAGATAACGAAACAAACAAACAAAAGAGAGGAACCCATGGCTGAACAAGATTTAATCTATAAGGTTGAAAACAAAATCGCTACCCTGACGATTAACCGGGAAAGCAAAAGAAACTCAATCAGTTCTGAAGTGACGGCGCTCTGCCACCAATACCTGGACGAAGCTGAAAAGGATGAAAATGTCCGGGTGATCTGCATCACCGGAAGCGGCAACAAGGCCTTCTGTTCTGGCGCTGACCTTGGCGGGGCCATGGCGACAGACGGCTTGGATTCATTTCAAAACTACGCCAACTTGTTAAAACGCATTGCCGGTTATTCCAAACCGACCGTCGCTCGCGTCAATGGATATTGTCTAGCCGGAGGAACGGGTTTCATGCTGGCTTGTGATATCGTCGTTGCGACTGATAAAGCGAAATTTGGCACGCCGGAAGTAAATGTCGGCCTGTTTCCTCTGATGATCGGGGCTTTGATCTTTAGAAATGTGCTGAAGAAAAAAGCCATGGAGATGTGTCTGCTCGGCGAGAAACTCACCGCCCAACAGGCATTGGAAATGGGCTTGGTAACGCGTGTGGTCCCTTTTGAACAGCTGGATGAAGAGGTAAATGGCATTCTTAAGACCCTGGCGGGAAAAAGTCCCATTGGTATGAAAATCGGCAAGGAAGCCTTTTATAAGACAGCGGATATGCCCTTTGAAGAAGCATTGGACCACCTCTGTGGACAATTGGGGGCTATCGCCTCAACCGCAGATGCCAAAGAGGGTATCTTGGCCTTTTTAGAAAAACGTGAAGCCAATTTTACCGGGAAATAGCGGACCGCAACCTCATACGGCAAAACAGCAAGATTCTTTCGTAGGGTGGATTAAGCGTACGCGAATCCACTAGGCTAATGCTAAATCTTGCGCCCAATGCTGGTTCTAAACTTCCCGCAAGATTCACCATTAGCTTGGCTCTGAAAGAGGAAATCTTAATCATAGTAAGTCGCTACAATATTTTTGCATTTAAAACCAACAGAAAGGAGACCCCATGACCGATCGGAAAACACTTTATGATGACAAACTCATTATTGCCAATATCAGTGGTTTTTTGGGAGATCGTTTTAAAGCGGCCCAAGAGATGATCCAGGGAGGACCCGTCGATTTTCTGACCGGCGACTACCTGGCTGAACTGACCATGGCCATCCTATTCAGAAAAGTTCTGAAAGATCCAAGCGGCGGTTATGCCTCTACCTACTTAAGACAGATGGAAGGTGTCATGGGTGAATGTATGGATAAAAACATTCGCGTGGTGACAAACGCCGGTGGCTTGAACCCGAAATCCCTGGCAGAAAAGCTTGAGGCGATCGCCCAGAAGCTTGGATTAAACCCAAAAATTGCCTATATCGAGGGTGATAATTTAATGGGCCGAATTCCGGAACTTCAGGAAGAAGGTGAGACATTTGCCCACATGGATACAGGCGTCACCCTCAAAGAGGCAAACGCACAGTCCATATCTGCCAATGCTTATTTGGGTGGGTGGGGCATTGTTTCTGCGCTGGACCAGGGAGCAGACATCGTGGTGGGCGGACGCCTGGCTGATGCTGCGGTAGTGATGGGACCGACAGCCTGGAAATTCGGCTGGAAGAAAGATGACTGGGACAGGCTGGCAGGCGCAGCTACCGCCGGGCATGTCATTGAGTGTAGCGGTCAGGCAACAGGGGGCAATTACTCCTTTATTCATGAAGTCCCTTCTTATAAAAATGTAGGGTTTCCCATCGCTGAAATGCACGAAGATGGTTCCTTTGTGATCACCAAACACCCCGACACCGGCGGATTGGTTTCGGTGGGTACTGTGACTGCCCAATTGATGTATGAAGTTCGTCAACCCAAATATTTAACCCCGGATGTTGCCGCCAGGTTTGATACCATCGCCATCTCCCAACAAGGACCTGATCGGGTTGAAATCAAAGGTGTCAAAGGTGAACCGGCACCGCCAACCACAAAAGTCTGTATTAACAACATGGGAGGCCACAAAAACTCAATGAGCATCGTCCTGACTGGCCTGGACATTGAGGAAAAAGCAAAAATTGTGGAGGAGAGCCTTTTTGACATTCTAGGCGGTAAAGAGCAATTTCAAAAAGTTGATATTCAACTGATCAGGCTGGATAAAGAGAACCCAAACAGCAACGAAGAGGCTTGTGCCCATCTGAAAGTATCGGTTCTAGACCCCGATGCAAATAAAGCAGGCAGAGCGTTTTCTGCAGCAACTGTCGAACTGGCCCTAACCAATATTCCCGGCTTTACCATGACCTCCCCGCCCTCAAATGGGTCTCCAACAATTTTTCATTGGCCGACTCTGGTCTCAGAAAAACATATCACGCAAAAGGTGGTGGTGGGAGAGCAGGTCAGCGAAATCAAATTTACAGATTCGACTCCCCTTGAAAATCCACCGGAGCCTTTACAGGCACCTGTAGCAGATATTCCCGGCGGCACCATGGTTAAAACAGCGTTAGGCAGGGCTTTCGCCACCAGATCCGGGGATAAAGGCGGGAATGCCAATTTAGGTGTCTGGGGCAAAACACCCGAAGCTTTTGCTTTCCTCAACAGCTTTTTAAGCACCGAGAAACTCAAAGAGTTACTACCAGACATGAAGCCTTATGAGATCGAGCGCTACGAATTGCCCAATCTGCTGGCCCTGAACTTTTATATCAAAGGGGTCTTGGGAGAAGGCGTTGCCGCATCTGTAAGAAGCGATCCCCAGGCAAAAACCCTGGGAGAGTATTTAAGAGCTAAGATCATAGAGCTTCCCGAATCGATTCTTGTCAAATAGCGTCATCAACACACATTTTATTTTTTCAACCCCAGCGAACCCTATTAAATAAAAAAGGAAAACCTTGTCCCAAGACCTCTATTTTACCAAAGAACATGAGCAGATCAGAAAATCCATCCGTGATTTTGTCAAAAAAGAGATCAACCCTTACGTTGATGAGTGGGAAGAAGCAGGAACAACACCCTTGCATGATCTATTTAAAAAAATGGGAGACCTTGGCTTCCTGGGTATTCGCTATGACCCCAAGTGGGGTGGGGAAGGTCTGGACGGTTCTGTCGCAAAGTCACGTTTTACCCATTAGCTGAGATTTGCTATTGTCTTTATTATTTTGAAAAGGAAGCGGAATGTCTCAGTTGACCTTCAAGGGATCTCATTTCCCAAAATGTGTAATTCTCCAAGCAGTTTTCTGGTATCTCAGGTATTCATTGAGTTACAGAGATATTGAAGAATTGATGGTTAATGAGAGAACGTCAGCAGAAATACTACAAAAAAGTGTTTCGATATTTGTAAAAGTAACCTGATCCCTTTTGCCCATAAGATTGAGTTTGGCGTAACGCTATTTTATATCTGAATCCATGGTGCGTCAGCCAAACGTGACCTTTCGCTAAGTTTAACTTAAGCGATTATTGCCTAATTTGCAGATAAATGTCTGCCTAAATCTCTGTCAAAAACGTATCAAATTAATACTTTAGGAGGAAGCCAGTGAACAACGTTATTATATCTGCCGCTATTATTGGAGCAGGCCCCACAAGAGCGCAAAGTCAATATATCCCGATTACACCGGAAGAAATCGCCAATTCAGCAGTGGAAGCTTATAAAGCGGGAGCCGCCATTGTTCATATTCACGTTCGCAATCCGGAAACAGGGGACGTTTCCAATGAGGTTTCACTGTTTGCTGAAGTTGTCAAACGTATTCGATCTGAATGTGACGCGATTATCAATCTGTCGACTGGAGGGGGCGGAGGTCTGTATATTTCGCCCGAGGGACAGATTATAAGTAGTCTGCTGAGTGCCGAACAAAGAGTTGCACACATTTTGGAGTTGAAGCCCGAAATATGTTCTCTGGATATCGGTACGATGAACTTTGGTCCCGGGATTTTTGCCAATGCTGAAGGCGTTGTGGATAAAATGGCTGCCATAATCAAGGATATCGGCAGCAAACCGGAGATTGAACTTTTTGACATCGGACATATTGAAATTGCCAAACGTTTGATTAAAATGGGACTTATCGAAGGAACCCCTCATTTTCAACTCTGCATGGGCACAACTGGCAGTCTGGCTGCGACACCCAAGAATGCTGTCCATTTCGCCGAAAGCCTGCCCTCGGACAGCACCTGGTCCATCTTCGGGGTTAGCCGAACCCAATTCCCGATGGTCGCTATGGGCGCTCTTCTCGGTGGACATGTCCGAGTCGGTTTTGAGGATAATCTTTACATGGATAAAGGCGTCAAAGCCGAAAGTAACGCTCAGATTGTTGAACGTGCGGTCAAAATCGTTGGCGACCTGAATAAGAAAGTGGCATCTGTCGAGGAGACCAAAGAAATCTTGGGATTACGCAAACCGTAGAAATTAGGACCTTCCATAATGACGTTTTGCCCTCAGGGAAAATTGAGGTAACAGTCAATGAATTAACACCGCTAACGAATAAGGTTAGATTGTGTGAGCGGAGCGAACCACAACCTGAACCGTTTGTTGGACAAGCCCGTACTTTATATAATAGGAAATATCTTTTTTGAAGTTCTTTTGATTCAACCGGTAGATTTGAAGATTCTCTGATGACTCAGTTTGGTTTTTTTTTAGCATAGATTTTTACCTAAAATCCCGAATTTCGGGGGGATTGGCATCATTCCATCTGGTATTCTAAGAACACTGGTGACCCATCTCGGCTTTTCCGATAAACCCCGTGTTGACCGCGCCCATTGTAACGGTTGTGGTTCTTGCCGTCGTGTTTGCCCCGCAGGAATCAATCCACTGAATTTTGATGAGCAGTCACACAACTGCCTACAATGCCAAACGTGCCTTACCAGATGTCCTCAGGAAGCGCTATCATTGAGCATATCGTCTATGTCCCCACTGAGGATACGGCATAAGGTCCGCACAAAAATCACGGGTTTCCCTGCTAAGGTCCTGAGACGTTTAAAACGGAAGTTTCGATGAAGTTGTATTTCTGAAATTAGAGTTTTATCGTGATCCCATTATCGCCTGACAGGGACAGCTGGACTTTTTTCTAAGTTTTGCAATTCTTTTTTTCAAAAAACACGAACGTAAACTACGAAATACGAAGATTTTTATTTATATTCTTATAAAAGGGGGACGCCCTTTCCTTTTTTCTATTTGATAGCAGTTTTTTTTTAATATTAATAAAGCAAGGGCGTCCCCCTTTACACGCTGGATTATATTCTTCAACTCGCTCCCAAGATAGATTTGATACACAGACATCAATGGCAAATGGCTTACCTGATGAAAACATATTCAGATAAACACAAAATCAGGAAGATGACTTTTCTTTTAAACGCTGTTCCGCTACACAAATAATTCCTTTACCTGTCAATGCAGGTTCGAAACATTTGTTACACGATATACATTTTGCTTTACCTCGATCACCTTTTTTCCATCGATTAATCAGACCCGGTTCACGAATTAAAGGGCGAGAAAAAGAGATGTAATCTGCGGCTTCGCTATCAATTAAGTGTTCTGCTACACCAAAAGAGCGCATACCCCCAACTAGAATGAGTGGTGTCTTTATTTCTTGTTTAAAGATACGAGCTGCTTCAGTAAAATAAGCTTCTTTTTCTTTAGAATTAATTGTGCTTCTGGAAGGAGATAACTTCCCACTAGCAAAAGTTCCACCGCTAAGTTCGATGGCATCTATGCCATTATCAGCCAATAATTTACCAACATATACTGAATCCTTTAGTTCCAGACCGTTTTCGATATAATCTTGACTATTAAGTTTGACTAAAACAGGATAATCCTTGCCCACGGTCTCTCTTATAGCTTTATACACTTCAAGATGTATTTTTGACCGATTTTGGATACTACCGCCGTACTCATCATTTCGACGATTACTGGCCGGTGAAAGAAATTGGCTAAGAAGATACCCATGGGCTGCATGAATCTGAACGCCATCAAAACCAGCTAATTTCGCCCTTTGAGCTGCTTCAGCAAAGTCTGATACCAGTTTTTTAATGTCTTGGACCGTCATTTCACATCGGGGTGATTCGGCTAAACCCTCAAAATTAGAAGCAACCATCGGTACAACACCCGTCATTGCTTCATTTGCCAAGTTTCCGGCATGGGCTAATTGGCAAACAATAGACATGCTTTTTTGATGAACCATTGTTGTTAATTCCTTTAACCCCGCAATCATATCATCACTATATATGCCTGCCTGCCACGGACTTGCCTGACCACATTTCGTTACATAAGTATGGCCGCTAATAATTAATCCAATCCCTCCAGCAGCAAGAGATTTTATTGTGTCATATAGTTTCGGTGTTACATTTCCCTCATCGTCTGCCATTCCTTCCCATGTAGCTGATCGAATAAATCGGTTAGATAATGACATACCGTTAATATCCGTTTTTTCAAACAGTTTACTCATTTAATTCCTCTTTTGAATTGTTATCTTCTGTTTAATATTTAGCTCATAAATAAAATTTTGCGTCTTGATAGGAGAATTAATCCTTTTTAGAAATCTTAGCAGAGCAGCTGGAAAAGCTCAATTGGTATGATGGATGGGATTATTGATCAAATATATTCAACTATTGTAAACAGCGGCTTTAGAGAGAGGATACTTTTTTGATTTCACAAGACCGCTCAACAATTGAGAAGGTCACGGTCTGGAAAATATGACTCGACTTAGACGGTTTGCATCAGGTAGAGTTTTGCAGTGAAATGATGATCAACGACAACACTGAAACAACCAGGAAAACATATGACCATCAAAGATAAATATGCAATTGTGGGCATCGGATCGACACCACAAGGTAAGGTAAACAACCGGACAACCATGAGTTTCTACTTGGAAGCCTGTCGTAATGCGATCCAGGATGCGGGTTTAACCAAAGACGATATCGACGGATTGATTCTTTATCGACAGTTTCCACCCATCGCGGGTGAAGAAGAGACGGCCTCATATGATGTGGCCCATTTATTGGGGCTATCGCCGACGATGCTCAGCCAGGAGGCTAACTGCGCCAGAACCCATTTGTATCACGCCATCGCTGCCATTGAGGCCGGACTCTGTAAACATGTGCTGGTTTGTTATGCCGACAATACACGACTTTCCAGCCGCAGCGCATCTCAGGTAATGAGTGACCGCTATGTCTTTGGCCAGTTCACCGTGGCTGGGGAATATGCGTTGGCTGCCCAGCGCGGCATGCATGAAATTGGAACCGGTCCGGAAACATGGGCTGAAATAGCCGTCGCTCAGCGACAATGGGCCCAGCTAAACCCTGTGGCATATATGTACGGTCAACCCATGACCCATGAGGATTATTTTAACACCCGTTACATCACTGAACCGTTACGTCTGACAGATTGCTGCCTGCTCAGCGACGGAGGACGGGCTTACGTGGTAACAACGGCTGAAAGAGCCAAAGATCTGCCCCATCCGGTTGTGACTATTATGGGCCTGGGTCAGCACAATCCTTCCACTAATATCAACCAATCAGACTGGATGTCCGGACCGACCGGGGCTAAAAAATCCGGTTCAACCGCTTTGAACATGGCCGGAATCACCTTAACAGATGTGGATGCCTGCCAGCTGTATGATTGTTTTACCTATACGGTAGAAATGACCCTGCAGGATCTTGGTTTTTTCGAGCCCGGCCAGTGTGGTAACTGGATCAGGGAAACGGGGATCGGCCCTGGAGGCAAAATGCCGGTCAATACATCGGGAGGACAGCTATCAGAAGCTTATTTCATGGGACTGACACCGCTGACTGAGGCTGTTCGGCAATTAATGGGACGCGCTGGAACACGGCAGCTGGGCCCTGAAACTGGAACGAAGAAACCGGAGATCATCCTTACAACAGACAATGGAGCCATTCTCCAGACAAATTCCTGTGCTATATTGAGGAGGAACTGATGGAATATAACAAACCATTACCACAGCCTAACGCGGACAACAAACCATTTTGGGATGCCTGCAAGCAACATGACTTAAGATTCCAAAAATGCCTGCAATGCGGTCTAGTACGATGGCCGGCAGCCTTTATCTGCCCCAATTGCCATTCAGATCAATCCGATTGGATTGCCACCAGTGGGCAGGGAAAAGTATACTCCTTTACGGTCTACCACCAGGTATTTCACCCGGGGTTCGAGCAGGATGTGCCATACG
>Ga0307989_1001423_pt1 | contig 12854 bp, 16 predicted proteins | sample EllFjometagen185_FD_203164 | JGI IMG/M metagenome (GOLD analysis project Ga0307989, IMG submission 203164) | Marine microbial communities from Ellis Fjord, Antarctic Ocean - #185 | ecosystem: Environmental > Aquatic > Marine > Unclassified | place: Southern Ocean | collected 2014-10-08 | reverse complement strand
ATATTGATAATGAACCTTTCTTTAAGGTTAGACATGCTGACAAAAAGATTAGTATTATTGATAAAACTGGTAAAGCTGTCTGTGGCAAATATTTTGCTGTCAAAGAATTGATTGGTATGAATGGTAAGTTTTTTATTGCTGTTCAAAATGATAATGGAAATTGGAGTATTCTCGATGAATTTGAGGATCCATTAGGTGATGACTATTCTGCTATTGGTGATGATTATTCTGATATTGGAACTGCTGTAGATGTAGATGGAGAATTATTTTTTTCAGTAAAAGATTTGTATAGGCAATGGAGTGTGAGGGATGAAAATGGTGAGTCTGTTTGTGATGATTATGTGGATGTTCAGAATTTGGTTAATATTGGGAATGAATTGTTTTTTATTGCAAAAAATAATGAAGAGAAATGGAGTATAATAGGAGGAGATGGTATTGCAATTGGAGATACGTACTCAGAAGTAATAGGTTTATATGATATTGATGGAAAGTTATTTTTTTCTGCAGAAAACGAGGATGGTACTGCAAGCATTTTTGATGGAAAAGGAAAAGCCATGGATGGTGAGTATTTGGATATAAATAAAATAATGAGTATTAATGGATCTGTTTTTTTTGAAGTAAGGAATAGAGATAGTGCTGATATGTGGGTATTAGTGAACGAACAAGGTGCTGTGGTTTCAGAGAAATTCACAAAAATTCATGATTTTTACCAGGAGAATGGAGAAACTATAATTATTGGAGTGAAAGATGACAAGGTTGTTAAAGAAAGAATATTTATATAATATGACTGAGAAAATACCTACAATTGAACCTGAAGTTGAAATCCCGAAACGATATTTAAAAGCAATCGAAAATTTTAGCCTTAATCCAAAAGAAGCCGAGTATTATCTTGGCTTGGTTCGTGATTTGTTAAATTTTGTTGGTGAGAAAACAAAAGAAGAACTAATTCATCCTGATAATGTTAAGTCTTATACTAAGTTTCTTGAAAAAACAAAGGAATTGTTACGGTTTGTTAATGAAAAGAAAATCACCTTGATTGAGGTGGAAGCACCTGCTCGTCCTGGTTATAATCGGAATGCAGAGTCTGGTGAACATCTATATTTTTACAAAAAGAATGGTGAGGAATATAACATTGTTAATGAAGAAGGCGAGCCTCCTCGGGGAGAATATAGTAAAATTTCGCTTCCAATTAATGTGGGTGGAAAACCATTTTTCAGAGTTGAAAACATGAATGGGAAAGTATGTATGATTGATGAAGCAGGAGAGTCTATTGGGGAAGAATATGAGGCAGTTGAATATATACAAAATATTGGTGAAAAACTATTTTTCTCAGTTAAAAATGAAAATTCTGATTGTGTTGTTATAGACCAAACAGGAAAACCGATTGAAAGTGAAGAATATGTGAAAATCACCCATCCATATGATTTAGGTGGTAAACCATTTTTTAAAGCTCAAAATAAAAGTGGGAAATGGACTATCTTGGATGAAACATTAAAAGCTGTTGTAGGTGAGTATAATTTTGTGAAAAACTTAAAAGATAGTGATGGGAAACTATTATTTGATGCTGAAAATGAAGATGGAAGGTGGTGTACCTTTGACGAAACAGGAAGAGCTCTTTATACCCAAAATATCGATGAGACCTGGCGTCTTATAGATGACGAGGGAGAACCTTTTGGAATAGAATATCCTCGAATCAGCAATCCAATAGAATTTGAAGAAAAAAGATATTTCACAGTTGGTGATGCAGATGATTTTCAGCAAGTTGTAGATGAAGCAGGTGAAACTGTCGGTTTCGGTTATAATAGAGTTGGTGATGTCGTTAAACTGGATGATAAAATTTGTTTTTCAGTTAGAGAAACCTCGTCAAAATGGGGTGTTCTTACAATTGGACCAAGCATAATTCGCCTACCTGAATATGAATTTATCAAAAAGCTATTAAATATTGGAGGTAAACTATTTCTTGTAGTTACGAATGAATTCAAGGAAGAGAGCCTTTTAAATGAAAAAGGGGAAGCTATTGGAGGTAAATATGAAAAAATTTCAGGAATTATTGAGATAGGAGGAAAACCATTTTTTATTGCTAAGAAAAATGTTTTCGCATCAGTAATCATAAACGATCTCGGAGAAGAAATTACAGAAGAATTCTTTTCAATAGATAGCTTTAAACATGAAAACGGAAAAACCACAGTACTTGGGAAGAAAGATGGTAAGTTGGTTAAACAACAAATATTTATCTAGTGTTAAGGAAGAAGTCCACAGTAAGTGCATGTTTTGATTGAAAATATGTGCTTTTTTTGATAAGATTTGAATATTATTAACTATAAAAGTGCTTTTATGAATATTTTGATAGTGGGAACTGGTTATGTGGGGTTGGTTAGTGGTGTTTGCTATGCGAAACTTGGGCATAATGTTACTTGTATTGATATCGATGCGGATAAGGTCGGTTTGCTGTCTCAGGGGAAGGCTCCGTTTTATGAGCCGAATTTGGAGGAGTATTTAGGTGAATGTCTTGGTGATAGTAAAATTAAGTTTTCTACAAGTTTAAAGGAACATCTAAATGAAAATGATATTGTCTTTATTTGTGTTGGAACTCCACCGAAGGAAAATGGTCAGGCGGATCTTAGTTATGTTTATGCTGTGGCTGAGGAAATTGGTGAAAATTTGAATAAGTATACTGTTGTAACAACAAAGAGTACGGTGCCTGTAGGGACTAGTGTTAAAATAAAAAAAATTATTAGGAGTAAATATGCAGGAGCATTTGATGTGGCTTCATGTCCGGAGTTTTTGAGGGAAGGAAGTGCGATTGAAGACTTTTCTAACTCTGATCGAACGGTAATTGGAACTGATTCAGATAGGGCAAAGGAATTATTGCTGAAAATTCATGAACAAATTAGTTGTCCGAAGGTTACAACGAATATTGAGACGGCGGAGATGATCAAGTATGCTTCAAATGCTTTTCTGGCAACCAAGATTTCATTTATTAACGAAATTGCTAACGTTTGTCAGGAAGTTGGGGCTGATGTGCTAAAAGTGGCAGAGGGAATGAAGCATGACAAGAGAATTGGCGCTCATTTCCTAGAACCGGGAATTGGTTATGGTGGAAGTTGTTTTCCGAAGGATGTTAGAGCTTTGCATTATATTGCGGGTGAGAATGGGTATCAGTTTCAGTTGTTAAAATCGGTAATTGAGGTTAACAATAATCAGAAATGGATTTATTTGAATAAGATAAGGCAGTCGCTCGGCGATTTACAGGGGAAACAAATTGGAGTATGGGGACTTTCTTTTAAGCCAAATACGGACGATATTCGTGAGTCAATCGCGATTGATTTAATTGAGAAGTTGTTGGATGAAGGGTCTGTAATTAAAGCTTACGATCCGAAGGGAATTGAAAATACAAAGCAAAAACTTGGAGATAGCATTTCTTATGCTAAAAATGCAGAGGAAGTTACTCGAGATATTGATGCTTTGCTAATAATTACGGAGTGGGATGAGTTCAAAAGCTTTAATAAAGAAGTTTTATTTCAGAATTTGGATAATAAATATATATTTGATGGCAGAAACATCTTTGATCCAGTGGATTTCAAGGAATCGAAGGTTAAATACATTGCAGTTGGAAGATAATGGTAAATTTGCAAAATTGGTTAAATTTGATACAATATGATTGTTATAAATAGATAAAATAGATATAAATATGCCAAAAAAATTCAATTTAACAAAGGATGAAATCAACAAAGTAACTTGTGAACTGTTTGAACGAAGCAAAATGGATTGGAGATTCTACTTGATGTTGGTTCTATCAACTATTATAGTTTCTCTTGGATTAATGTTGAATAACGCAGCTATTGTAATTGGCGGAATGCTCGTGACACCTATTTTGGTTCCTATTTTAGCAATTTCTATGGGAATTGTTATGACCGATTCAAAGGTGATTTTCCGATCGGTTAGAATTATGTTGCAGTCTTTGTTGATCATTTTTGTTGTTTCAATTATAACTACACTTATAACGCCTACACCTGAAATATTTGATGAATTACTGGCAAGAACATTTATAAGCATTGGATTCTTTTATGTAGCACTTGCAGCTGGAATTGCGGCGGCGTTTGCGTGGGCACGTCCTGATTTGTCTGAAGCGATGCCAGGAATTGCTATTAGTGTGGCTGTTTTGCCTCCACTAGCAACTGTTGGTATTGGAATTGCCCTTTGGGATGCTGGATTGGCTATTGGTGGTTTGAAGTTGTTTGCTGCTAATTTATTAGGTATTATTATTGCAGCTACTTTTGTTTTTTCCATTATGGGATTTAACAAGGGAAGGAAAACGGCTCAGGAAGAAGTAAAGAAAGAAGAAAAAGATGTTATTAAGAAAGAAATTGCAAAAGTCGAAAAAGAAGCAGCTTTGATCGAAGAAGTACAAAAGGAAGTAAATTATAACCATAAAAGCCATGTTTAATAAAAGCGTTTCTTGCATTGTTTGTGAGAAAGAACTACTTAAAAAATCTGCAATAAAAGAAAACGGTGTTTTCTTGTGTAGTGAAGAATGTAAAGAGAAATATTTAGAAGAATTAAAAAAAATAGGAGATAATATGCATCTAGATGGATGTTGTTAATTTATGAATATCGAAAATTTTCAATTAAAATACAATGATGGTAAGAAGTTTGATCTTTTTGAGTACCTTGGAAGCAGTTGGGGAATAGTATTCTTTTACCGAGGTGTTTGGTGTACTTTGTGCAAAAAACAATTAAAGGAATTTCACAATCATTATGCAAAGTTTGAAGAGCTTAATGTAAAAATTGTAGCTATTTCAAATGATACGAAGTTGAAATCTAATTTGGCTGAAAACTTTTTCAATTTACAATTCCCAGTAATCTCAGATGCAAAGATGAAGGTTATAAAAGAATTAGACTTAAAAACAGAATTTAAAGGTCAGACGACTTCAAAACCGGCTGTTTATATAGTAAATAGTGAGAAGGAAACTGTTTTTGAATTTATTGGTGATAATCATGATGACCGTTTTGTGATGAATGATTTAATTGAAAAAATAAAAGAGTTGCAAAAATGAAATTAACTTTATTTGATTACAGATTACCACAGGCTCTAATTGCAAATGAGCCTGCTAGTCCGCGGGATCACTCTCGTGTTTTAATTTACGACAAAAATAATGATTCAGTTATTCATGAAAAGTTTTATAATATACATAAGTTTTTGAGAAAAGGTGATCTCTTGATTTTCAATAATTCAAAGGTAATGGCGGCCAGACTTTATGGTGGGAAGACAACTGGAGGAAAGATTGAGATATTGTTGTTAAAAGATTTTGAGAAGGGGAAGTGGGAGGCAATGATTAAAGGAAAGAACCTAAAGCCAGAGCAAATCCTTCATTTTAAGGTAGGGTTAACAGCTCAATTGATAAGTAAGTCATCTGAGAAAACTTGGCTCTTACAGTTCAATTTTAAAGGAAAAAAGTTGAATGAAATAATTGAAAAATACGGACAAGTTCCAATCCCACCGTACATTCAGTCTCAATTAACTCAAAGTAAATTAAAAACAAAATATAATACTGTTTATGCCAAGCATTCTGGATCATCAGCCGCTCCGACGGCTGGACTTCATTTCACTCCGGGTTTAATGAAGAAAATTGAAAGTGTTGGTGTGCAAAGTGAGTATATAACATTGCATGTTGGTATGGGAACGTTTGAGTCTGTGATGACTGAAGATATTCAGGACCATTCTATGCATAGTGAGCATGTGATTGTTGATTTGTCTACGATTAAGGCAATTCAGTCTGCGTTGAAAAGACAAAAGGCTGGTGAGGATGTTCGGATCATTTCTGTGGGAACTACAACGACTAGAACGCTTGAAGCTCTTGGGAGTGAGCTGTTCAAAGCGAAAAAGAAAATTGAGAAGGATGTGAATATATTTATTTATCCTGGTTATAAGTTTAAGATTGTGGATGCAATGTTTACAAACTTTCATTTACCGAAGTCAACTTTGTTGATGTTGATTTCAGCTCTCATTGGCAGGGAAAAAGTGATGGTTCTTTATAAATTGGCGATTAAGTTAAAGTATAGGTTTTACAGTTTTGGGGATTCGATGTTTTTGATCACTAAGTAAATACACACTAAACCGTTGTCATTTCGACCGTAGTGGAGAAATCTGCTAATTCGATCTGTCTATTTATGCATAACTTTTATCGAAAGTGAATGTCTTTTGAAGATTTCTCTGTTCCGTTACACTTCAATCGAAATGACAGGGAGCGGGATGTGGGGATTAATATCCATGTCCAAATACACAGCCAACCGTTGTCATTTCGACCGTAGCGCCTGCCCACCGAAGTTTTAACGTAGGAGGGGAGAAATCTGCTAAGCCGATCTCTACTTTTAATCTTTTACATATCCAAAAAATGTCTGAAGCAAAACAATATTATGTATATATAATGTCAAATTACACAAACAGTGTTTTGTATATAGGAGTTACCAATAACTTATTAAAAAGAGTTTTGGAGCATAAGGAAAAAAGCAACAGCACTAGTTTTACTTCAAAATATAATGTAGATAGATTGGTATATTATGAAATTGGTGGTGATGTTTATGAAGCAATAGCAAGAGAAAAGCAAATAAAAAAGTGGAGGAGAGAGAAAAAGGACTTATTGATTAATTCTTTTAACCCAAAATGGGAAGATTTGTTTGATAAGTTGACTTGAGTAGGAAGTTGAATATATATGTCTAAATACACACTTAACTATTGTCATTTCGACCGTAGTGGAGAAATCTGCTGACTCGATTTGCCCATTTAAACAAAAAACATAATTGATATACATATAACTTTTATCGAAAGTGAATGTCTTTTGAAGATTTCTCTCCTCCAAAGGCGGACAAGTGTTCCGTTACATTCCAGTCGAGATGACAGGGAGTGGAGATTTAATATCCATGTCTAAATGCACAACCAACCGTTGTCATTTCGACGGTAGTGGAGAAATCTGTTAACTCGACTTGCACGTTCTTTAATTTTCTATACAAAAAACCACTTCATTTTTGAAGTGGTTGTTGATCTTCACGTTGGAAGATTTAGTTGATTTCCCAGTGATAACTCAAAACACAAATGTCTTCTAGTATTGGACTACCTGGAAGGGTTAATATAACTGCTTTTAGAATCGCATCAAATCTGTCTGAGGCTGAAATGTTCTTTGTGAGTTTAATCAATCGACGTCTAGAGATATGACAGGGTCTTGTCACATTGAATTCACCTGTAAAAGCATATGTAACTGCTACGTTAAAGAAAATAGTATCCATGGTTTTCTCCTTCCATCAGAGGTGGATAAGTTTTAAGTCAAAGTAACAATCTAGAAGGTCTTGTAAAACATAACAGAGACGTTCTGAGTACCCATATCTTTAATCTTCAAATCTTTGATCACCTTGTCACGAATTGCCCTGAAAATTTCAAGCCCTTCCGTATCTGAATCTACATCCATTTCTCCGTCTACAGTTTCGAAAGCAATGTGTGCATTTGTGATCGTGGAAAAGATTCTGTACCTAAGAGTGATAAGATAAGCGACTGTCTTCATGATTTTCTCCTTCCGCTTCAAGCGGATCTGGTTGTTAAGGAACTAAACATAATAACATATATACAAACAGTTGTCAACTGTGCTGTAAAATAAGGTGATTTGTGTAGTTTTATATAGGCTCTCCTCGCCTCTCTCGAAAGGCGGGACAAGCACAGCCTGCCTACGTTGAAACTTCCTCCTTCGCTAAAGCTTCAGCCTTCACCAAGGTTACGGCTGACAAGACAGTGGACAGGTCGGCAGGCAAGCTCTGCAAGACAATTGACCCTGGGAGTGTGTAAAAAAAACTGCTTCGGTTGAAGCAGTTGGAATATTTAGTAATTTTTCCAGTGATAATAAAGAACTACATGGTTTACAATTCTGGAATAGTTTAAAAGACTTTATAGAAGATGACAGAGACATATTGTATATGATCAGCTGAGATTGCATGAATTTTCATTACATGCTTACGAACTGCTCTGAAAATTTCAAGTTCTGAAGTATCCAAGGCTACATCAATTTCACCGTCTTCAGTAATAAAATCACTTAGTTTTGGCGTTCTTTTATCTCTGAGAGTAAGAATAAATGCGACAGTCTTCATGAGTCACTCCGATGTTTGAGAACAGTAGATAAATATTAACAAATCACACTAATATAGTCAATATATGAAAAATTTAACTATTATTTTACCAAACATAAGAAGTCTCTACAATATAGGGTCTATTTTTCGGACTGCGGATGCTTGTGGGGTTGAGAAGGTGTATTTAACTGGATATTCTGGAAGACCGGATAAACAGGATAAGATTGCGAAGACTGCGCTAGGAGCGGAGAAGAATGTTCCGTGGGAACATCATCATGATACTTGGAGAGTTATTGAAAAACTGAGAACGGAAGGTTATCAAATCGTTGCCCTAGAGCAATCGAAGGAAAGTGTTGATTATCATGAGTTTAAATCGGCAGATAAGGTAGCTTTGATTGTTGGTAATGAGGTTAAAGGATTGTCAAAGGAATTGCTTAAAAGAACTGATATACATATTCATTTACCTATGGTTGGGAAGAAGGAAAGCCTCAATGTGGCGGTAGCATTTGGGATTACTGCCTATTACTTGAAATTTTAATAATTGTGTATAAAAGACTTGACAATATTTAAAATTTGTTATAGAATGTTTCTTACGTGTGCTAAACAAAGGAGAAAATGCACAGATGCGAATACTGATAGCCGAAGATGATCATGACATTAGATATTTATTGGTTAGAAACGCTAAAAAAAGCGGTTTTCAGCCAATTGAAGCTTTTGATGGAGAAGATGCAATTGTTAAATTTGAGAAAAATCCAGATATATTGGCTTTGGTAGCTGATGGATCAATGCCTGTGCTTTGTGGGAATGCTGTAATTTCTCATGTAAAAAGGAGAAATCCAAATGTGTTTTGTGTGCTTTCAAGTGCTTCTGAAGGATCAAGCCTTGTAGCAGATTTGGTAAGGCCGAAGCCACAAGGCAGAAAAATGTTTGAGGAGCTAAAAGTTCATCTCCTAGCACAACAAACAGCCGAAAGAGCTGTGTAATTTCAAAGACTACTAAAATAGTGGTCTTTTTTCTTTTAAAAACTTATCCATAGATTTACATTCTTTGGGAAAATGATATAATTAAGACATGGAAAACTATACTGACGTTCAAAAAGTCACTTTATTGAATTTGGCTAGAAATGCACTTACTGAATATTTAAATGAAAAGGAAATAACAGTAACCAAGGAAATCAAGAAAACTTTTTGTGCATCTCATGGTGTTTTTATTACTTTGAACAAGGAAAAGCATCTTCGAGGCTGTATTGGTTGCATTGAATCAGATAAACCTCTTTATCAGGAAGTAATTAACAATGTAATTTCAGCCGGTGTCAGTGATCCAAGATTTCCTTCTGTTACCTTAAATCAATTAGAAGCTTTAAATATTGAAATTTCGATATTATCAAAACTGGAAATATCAGATTTTGAGTATTTAAAAGAAAACAAAGAGGGTGTGGTCATCAAGAATGGACCATATCAAGCTACATACTTACCAAGTGTTTGGCGACAATTCAAAAATAAAAAACAATTTCTAGAAAGCTTGTCAAAAAAAGCAGGTTTACGTCCTGATGCTTACATGGATAAAAATACACAATTTTTTACATACGAAGCAGTCACTTTTTCTGAAGAAGATTTCAAGTAAACATTTATGAAAAAAAACTTTATTACAGATCTACAAGTAGGTCAGGATCTAAAAGGAACAGCCTTTGCAGTAAAAAACATTACAACTCGCAGTACTAGTGCTGGAAAAGAGTACAAGGATTTAATTCTCGGTGACAAAACTGGAGACATTAATGCAAAAATTTGGACTACCAGTCTGTCTAACTGTGAAACACCAAAGAACGGTGAAGTTGTCAGTATTGATGCCTTGGTGGAAGAATACAGAGAGAAACCTCAATTGAATATTTCATATCTTCAGGTTCTTGCGTCAGATAGCATTGATTTAACAGAATTCATGAAATCGGCTGATACAGATTTGAACACTTTGTATGCAATTGTTGATACAAGTATAAAGAAGATGAAAGATAAGTATTTAAAGAAATTAATTGGTACATTTTACGGTGAAAAGAACTTCAAGGAAAGATTTAAGAATGCGCCTGGAGCTCAGTATATTCATCACGCATATATTGGTGGTTTAATGGAACATGTAGTTGAAATGTTAGCGTTGGCTGATACTGTGGCAGAGTTATACCCGAAAATTAATCATGATTTACTCATAACCGGAGTACTGCTTCATGATATTGGTAAAATTGATGAATTAACTGCAGAGGCGGCTATAACAAGGACAAGAAAGGGTAAGTTAGTCGGACATATTCCTATGAGTTCTAATTTAGTTTATGAAGCAATGAAAAACATTCCTGACTTCCCAGTGGATTTGTCTGATCAAGTGCTTCATTTAGTACTGTCTCATCATGGACAACTTGATTATGGTTCCCCTGTAGTACCAATGACAACGGAAGCTTTTGCTCTTCATCACATTGATCAACTATCATCAAAGATTAACATTGTTTACAAGAAAACTCTTGAGAACAGTGAAAACACGGATTCTTTTACAGAAAGAATTATGCCGTTAGGTTCCGAGCTCTATATCCCGAATGGAAAAAAAGATAATAAAAAAACTGATACAATAGAACAAACATTATTTTAACAATATGACAAACCAAGAAATCACAAATCGAGCGCACGTACTTCTAAGTGAAGAAGAAGAGATTCTAATTCCTGTTTTTAAGTTGTATGAATTATTGAAAGATGAATTGGATAATCTTGATTTGGAAGTTGAAGATTTTTCAACAGTATTAAAAGAAGACAAGCGATTTATGGTTTTGGATAGTCAAAGCACAATGGAACCATGGAATGAAGATGAGAATGAAAAGATGGCTGAGCAGGGACATTACCAAGGTTACAGAGTGATGCTAAAATCAAGAATACCCAGCAAGGACGAAATGATGCAAGTAGTAACTGAAAAAATGCAAAGTACTTTGGAATCGTTGAAAACGGCTTACAATGTTAATCCTGATAATTTTGATGATACAGAGGAAGAAGAATTCTTGCAGATATTGAAAAAAACTCATGATCTTCAGAAGAAGTTTGATAATATAAACAAGAAGGAAGAATAATTTTAAGGCTCCACAGCTATGTTATGAGACTATGGAGCCTGAGAAGATTTAAACAATTAAGCTCGTATGCTAGTAAGCATTAAGCTTGGTAATTTAATTTTTGTAACTTATTGCTTACGAGCTTTTTAGCTTAATACAAAATTATGACAGATCAGTTTGGTTATGAGGACAATAAGTATGACGTGATTATGTTTAACATGTCATCAATGTATGACTGGGATCATGGAATCGTTAATCGAAACTATAACATTTTGAATACCTTGCAAAAGGAAGACAAAATTCACCGAATAATTTCGGTTGATTTCTTTCCTATTGGTTGGAAAAAGGGTGTAAAACATTATTTTCAGAATATTTTGTGGGAAGTAAAGAGTGCGGAGATGGTCTATGGTGATTTGACCAGTGCTTGTTATCAAAAATCGGAGAAGATCTATGTTTATTCATCTATAGACTCTCTTTTTTCAATGAAACAAATTTCAAAAGAGTTAAAAAGGATTGAAAAGGTTCTTAATTTGAAAAATATCATATTTTGGTCATATAATCCGATGTTTGTGGACTTTATTGGTAAGTTGAACGAGAAATTGTTTGTTTTTGATACAGTTGATAATTGGACACACCATGATCAGTATACAAAGATGGTTAGCAAGAAGAAATTGACTAAGAATTATGAGAAAATTGCAAAGACTGCTGACCTAGTGTTCACTGTTTCAAAAGACTTGGAAGGTTTTTACAAAGATCTTGGTAGAGAAAAAGACACCTTCTGGGTTCCAAATGGTGTTGATATAGATCATTATAATGATCAGACTATCATCGATGGGAAAACGTCTTTAGACAGGTATACTCAGCCGATAATCGGTTATATGGGAACAATGGAGACTCGTTTTGATATTGATCTAGTGGTGGAAGTTGCGAAAAAGCATCCGGATAAAATTATTGCGTTATGTGGACCAGTTTGGAAGGAGACAGAAAAGGAGATGCACTACAAATTTAAAGGTTTAGAAAATATTGTTTTGACTGGTAGAATTCCTTACAAAGAAGCTCCGGCATACTTCAGTCGTTTCAATGTGGGAATAGTTCCTCATAAAGTAACTGATTTTGCAAAATCAATGAATCCGATGAAGTTTTATGAGTATATGGCAACTGGATTACCAATTGTGACCACTCCTGTACCTGGATCTGAGATTTTTGAGAATAAGATTTATCAAGCTGAGAATGCTGATGGCTTTAATCAAGCAATAACTGATGCTTTGTTAGAAGATTCAGAAGAATTAAGACAAGCTAGGATTACTGAAGCAAAAAGACATAGCTGGCATGCAAGAGTTGATGAGATGATTGATCAAATAAGTCTAAAATTAGATTGGAAGTAAAGTACGAAATACTAATTTGTACGAAAAATACTAAAATTATCACAGAAAGCATTTATCATGAAGCATGTATCATTAATCATGGAGTAAGAAATATAAAACCTATGGATGTAAGTTTAATCGTTGTAAATTGGAATGTACGTGAATACTTACTAAAATGTGTGGAGTCAATATTTAAATACACGGAAAATATTACGTTTGAAATAATTGTGGTAGACAATGCATCAAATGATGGTTCAATTGAGGCTCTCCGGAGTGCATATACTCAGGAAATTCTTGATGAG
>Ga0307989_1001422_pt1 | contig 12864 bp, 12 predicted proteins | sample EllFjometagen185_FD_203164 | JGI IMG/M metagenome (GOLD analysis project Ga0307989, IMG submission 203164) | Marine microbial communities from Ellis Fjord, Antarctic Ocean - #185 | ecosystem: Environmental > Aquatic > Marine > Unclassified | place: Southern Ocean | collected 2014-10-08 | reverse complement strand
CAAACTAGCACTTCAACACTTTTTTGAAAAATAATAGCACCTTCATCATAATTTTCATTCACAAAATGAATCGTTATTCCCGTTTCTTTTTCTTTATTTTTAATAACAGCAGTATGTATATGCATTCCATACATCCCTTTTCCACCAAATTTTGGCAATAACGCAGGATGAATATTAATTATTTTATTTGGAAAAGCATCAATAATATTTGAAGGTATTTTCCATAAAAATCCAGCTAAGATAATATAATCAGCATTCAATTTTAAGTTATTTAACACTTCATTCTTAGTATAAAAACTATCTCTATTAAAACTAGCACAGCTCACATTTAATCGTCCAGCTCTTTCTAACACTTTGGCATCCTTCCTGTTAGAGAGCACTTGAACAACAGAAATTGAATTGCTATTTTTAAAATACTTTATAATATTTTCAGCATTTGTACCCGAACCTGAAGCGAGTATTATAATACGTTTCATTTGTATCACATTTAGTTCTGTTATTCAACAAATAAAACAAATAATTAACAACTTTTACTGCTTAAATAAAAAAACTTTTTATAACTTTAAAAATCAATAAGTATCTTTTTTTAAGTAAAAGATTTTCATTTCAATAAAGTTTTATATTTTTGCGCAGTAATTAAATTTAAAATACAATAAATTATGTCAGACATTGCATCAAGAGTAAAAGCCATTATCGTAGATAAATTAGGCGTTGACGAAAATGAAGTAACAATCGAAGCAAGCTTTACTAATGATTTAGGAGCTGATTCCCTTGACACTGTTGAATTAATCATGGAATTCGAAAAAGAATTTGATATTCAAATACCAGACGATCAAGCAGAGAACATTGGTACTGTAGGTCAAGCTATTAGCTATATAGAAGACGCTAAAAAGTAATCTCTATATGGAAATTAAACGAGTTGTTGTAACTGGACTTGGTGCATTAACACCAATAGGTAATACTGTGGAACAATATTGGAATGGCCTTGTTAACGGCGTTAGCGGTGCGGCTCCAATTACGTATTTTGATGCGTCCAAGTTCAAAACTCGTTTTGCTTGTGAATTAAAAAACTTTGAAATTACAGACTTTTATAATAGAAAAGAGGCTCGTAAAATGGATAGGTTTACGCAATATGCAATGGTTGCTACTGATGAAGCCATTAACGATTCACAACTAGATTTAGAAAAAATTGATAAAGATAGAGTTGGTGTTATTTGGGGTGCCGGAATTGGTGGTTTAGAAACATTTCAAAATGAATGTTTGAACTTCGCTGCTGGAGATGGAACTCCTCGCTTTAACCCATTCTTTATACCAAAAATGATTGCTGATATTGCACCTGGACAAATTTCTATAAAATATGGATTTAGAGGTCCAAATTTTGCAACAGTATCAGCTTGCGCATCTTCTTCAAATGCAATTATTGACGCTTTAAACTATATTCGCTTAGGATATGCAGATGTTATGGTAGCTGGTGGTTCTGAAGCAACAATTACTATTGCTGGAATTGGAGGTTTTAATGCCTTACAAGCACTTTCTACTAGAAACGATGATCCTGCAACTGCATCAAGACCTTTTGATAAAAACAGAGATGGTTTTGTTTCAGGAGAAGGAGCCGGAACACTTATTTTAGAAGAATATGAGCACGCCATAGCAAGAGGCGCTAAAATATATGCGGAAGTTGCTGGTGGAGGTTTATCTGCCGATGCTTATCACATTACAGCACCACATCCAGAAGGATTAGGCGCAAAAAATGTAATGAGAAACTGCTTAAAAGATGCTGGTTTAAAACCAGAAGATGTAGACGCCATAAATATGCACGGAACAGCAACACCTTTAGGTGATATTGCTGAATCTAAAGCTATTTTAGAAGTGTTTGGTGAACATGCTTATACGCTAAACATAAATTCAACCAAGTCAATGACAGGTCATTTATTAGGTGCAGCCGGAGCCGTTGAAGCTATTGCTTCAATATTAGCTATGAAACACGGAATAGTACCTCCTACTATCAATCATTTTACAGATGATGAACAAATTGACAGTAAATTAAACTTCACCTTTAATAAAGCTCAAAAACGCGATGTAAAAATTGCAATGAGCAATACTTTTGGGTTTGGAGGTCACAATGCTTGTGTACTTCTTAAAAAACTAGATTAATACCACTAATTTGAATGAGCTTCATTCGTAACATTATTAAACCTCGCTCAAAAAAAGACGAGTTTTTTTATGTTTCACTAAAAAAACTATTAGGTTTTAAGCCTAAAAACATACTGTTTTACCAAAAAGCTTTTATTCATCGATCCGTTAAACAAGTAGATGATAAAACAGGACTTCAAATAAATTACGAACGCTTAGAATTTCTTGGAGATGCTATGCTAAGTGCTGTAATTGCTTCACACTTATTCTTAGAAGTCCCTTCAGGAGATGAAGGATATCTAACTCAAATGCGCTCTAAAATTGTAAGTAGAGAACACCTTAATGAATTGGGTAGAGACTTTAACTTATTACTTTTTGTGAAAAGTAGTGTGGCAAGGTCTAAATTTGGTGACGACATTCACGGAAATATTTTTGAATCGTTAATTGGAGCAATATATTTAGATAGAGGCTATAAATATTGTGAAAAATTTATATATAAGAGAGTCATAGTTCCTTATGTAGATGTCCCAAAGTTAGAAGGTAAAATAACAAGCTATAAAAGTTTATTTATTGAATGGTGTCAAAAACAAAAAAAAGAATTTTTGTTTGATATTTATGAAGATACTGGTAATGATCCTATAAAACATTTTAGCGTTAAACTTTTATTAGATGGTAAAATAATTGCGAAAGGCAGAGCCACTTCAAAGAAAAAAGCTGAAGAAATAGCTGCGAAAAGAGCCTATTTCGCATTTCAAAATGAAATTTCTAATTTATAAGAAAACTCGAATACGATTTCGTAAATTAATTAGCTACTGTTATTAAACAATCCTATTTTTGCAAAACTAATATTCATTCTTTATATGCAACTATTAACGTTAGAATTAGAAGATGATTATTTATTAATTGGTATTCATACAACTGAAGAAGATTATAGATTAGCCTTTCTGTTAAATAAACATCTAAATACAAAATTAGTACGATTTAAATCTCATTTAGATTTTGAAAATTCTAACGCTACGTTTCCTTTATTTGAATACAAAGATGATAGTAAACAATTAAATTATTATTTAATCAATAACAAGTATACGCAACTTGCTAGTAAGCAAAAAAATAAAGAATTATTTGATGGCAATTATAGTACAATCACTTACTTAATTCCTGAAAAAAAGAAAGTGGATTTCTTTTTAAAAATTGAAGGCTGCAGTCAACAAGGTTTTTTAAACAACTTAGTTCAAAAATTAAATAGCATACAACAAGTAATTACATCATACACTATTGAACCTAACTTATTAAAATCAAAAGATCACCTAACATTCTAATTATGACAAAAAATAGAAAGAGAACTAAAATTGTAGCAACACTTGGCCCTGCTTGTGACACGAAAGAAGTTATTGAAAAAATGATGGCGTCTGGAGTGAATGTATTTAGAGTTAATTTCTCACATGCAGAATATGAAGATGTTAAAACAAAAATTAATATAATTAGAGAAATTAATCAAAATAGCGATTTTCATGTTGCTATTTTGGCCGATCTACAAGGTCCTAAATTACGTGTTGGGAAAATGGCAGAAAAGGTAAAGTTAAAAGCTGGAGATTCTTTTACTTTTACTACTGAAAAATGTGAAGGAACACAGGAAAAAGCCTTTATGACTTATCAAAATTTCCCTAAAGACGTTAAAGTTGGTGAACATATTTTAGTAGATGATGGAAAATTATTATTTGAAGTTATTGCAACTGATAATAATACCAATGTAACTACAAAAGTTTTACGTGGTGGTAAATTAAAATCTAAAAAAGGAGTAAACCTTCCAAATACAAAAATATCGTTACCTGCTTTAACTGAAAAAGATGTTAAAGATGCTTTATTTGCTATTGAAATGGAAGTTGATTGGATTGCTTTATCGTTTGTTAGAACTGCTGAAGATTTAATAGAATTACAAGAATTAATTAAAAAACATTCTTCTTATAAAATTCCAATTATTGCTAAAATAGAAAAACCTGAAGCCATCGCAAATATTGAGAAAATTATGCCTTATTGTGATGGGTTAATGGTGGCTCGAGGAGATTTAGGTGTTGAAGTTCCAATGGAAACAGTTCCTTTACTTCAAAAACGTTTAGTGTCTATTGCTAAAAAATCGCATAAGCCGGTAATTATTGCAACTCAAATGATGGAAACTATGATTACAAGTCAAGTTCCAACAAGAGCTGAAGTAAATGATGTTGCCAATTCTATTATGGATGGTGCTGATGCCGTTATGCTATCAGGCGAAACTTCTGTAGGTGAATTTCCTGTTGAAGTAATTGAACAAATGCGAAGAATTATAGAAAGTGTAGAAAATTCACCATTGATTTCAATTCCTGATGAAACTATCTTTTGTGTAAATGAACGTTTTATTTCAAAAACTATTTGTCATCAAGCTGCTTTAGTGGCCAATACCATAAATGCTGAAGTTATAACTACATTAACAGACACTGGATATACAGCTTTTCAAATTTCATCTTGGAGACCAAAGTCTAACATTTTAGTGTTTTCTTCAAACAGAAGAATTTTAGCAATGCTAAATTTATTATGGGGTGTAAAAGGTATTTTTTATGATAAATTTGTAACCACAAACGAAACTATTGAAGATCTTAATAATTTGGCAAATCAAAAAGGGTATTTAAATAATGGCGATTATGCTATTAACATTACCTCAATGCCTGTAAAGGAAAGAGGTATGGCTAATACAATGAGAATTACAGAATACAAAAAAAGTTAATCACTTTTTATAATTGCATACAACGCAAAAGAAGCTAACCAATGGGCTCCGGCATATTCTCCAGAGTCCATTTTTTGGTAACTATATTCAAAATGTTTGTTTGCTAAATTGAGCATTTTTGGGTTATTTAATGCATTTCCTATTTCATATAAACACCATGCTCTGCTAAAATTTAAGCCATCTAAATGTGCTAATTTCCCATCTGATCTATCCGTTACTTCAGCAACTGTTAAATATTGAGAAGGATTATTTCTGAAATTTGGTAAAAAAGCATCCAACCAAACAATAAATTCTTCTTTCGGCAATACTTTTAGCATTAATGAAGCTTCTTGTAAACAGGGAGATAAAAAATCAAATCCTCCAGGTTCCCAAGTTATTGGACAACCTTGATCGTTTAAATAATACTCCGTTGCTTTTTCAATAATAATTTGTTCTAATTCAGGTGAATATTTTTTGGCATAATCTAACGCAAACGACATTCCAAAAGCAGTGTTAGCATGTTCACCTACTCTAATTGGATAGTTTAATTTTGGAAGAAACTCACGGTATTTTTTTTCAATTAATTGAACCAATGGTTCTAAATTTTGATACATTACTTTTGCTTCTTCTGTATCCCAATCTTGCAGTGTTTCAGCAACTTTTAATAGCCAAGCCCAACCGTAAGTACGTTCAAAAGTACCATTATGAACATCCTCAAAATAGTTCACTTCTTTTAAAATATTTTCTTTGGTAATATTTTGTTGAAGCTTTGATAAAACAGCTTCTCTATGCTCAAAATTTGGTAATTCTTTTACAATATTCAATAAAGCCCAGTGTCCGTGAACCGATGAATGCCAATCAAAACAACCATAAAAAGCGGGGTGCAATTCTGACGGTTCTTTTAAATAGGTTGCATCGCCTAAAACTTGCCCTAATTTATTTGGATATTCTTGGTCTATGCAATCAAAAGCGAAATGATATAAATACATAGCGCTTTTTTCATTTAAAACTGGTTTTGCATACGTAATTTCAGGAACTTCCTTTTTAACTATTTGTTGTTGGATATTTTCTTTACAAGCTGCTAAAAAACTTACTAATAGCATAAATACACTAATTTTTTTCATCATTTAAAATTTGAGGTTGGTTTTTATAACCGTTGCATCATTCAATACAAAAGGTGTTGGCATCATTATTTCAGAACGTGGTGTTATATTAAAAACTGGATTTGTATATAAATCGAATTTTACTTCTAAAATATCCAAATCAAATTGTTGATTTCTATCTACAATAAATTCAATATCTAAAACCTCTTCTTTTTCTGTAAAATAATAACTTAAAATTGAGCCTTCATTTACTTCAAGAACAAATTCTTTGCCTTTTAGAGTTTTTAAAGCTTCCCCATTTATTGTAAACGATTTAAACTGAACAGGAGTTTTGGTTAAAATTTCAACTTTATTCGCATTTCTAACTGAAACAATACTTAAACAACCAGTTCTGTTTTCACCAATTATAGTATCCGAAGCAATTGAAATTAATGGTTTTTCAATTGCTCTAATTGCTGTTTTTTTATGAAGCTCAATTTTAGTTTTGTATTTACTTGCCGTTGTATTACTATCATAACTTCCTTTCGTTGGGTTTTCACCCAAAAATTGTTTTGTAAATTCATCTACTTTTAAATTATAACTTGCCCAATAGGCTTCATTTTTATTGACATCTAAAACATATAAAATACTGTTTGGCTGTTGTCTATCAACGGTATAAGATGAATAAAAAGTTGCTGAAATTAAAGCCAATACACCAATAAGTAAAAATAACTTCGCTAAATTTTTATGGTTTTTATATTGCTGAAACACCGGAACCATAAACCCAACTAATAACACCGTAAAAAAACTACTTACTACCAACATTTTCAGCCCTAAACCAACTGGTAACATTTTTAACAAAGGTGCAAATATCAATAGTGTTGGGATTGATAAAATGGTAAAAAACAACGTTGTGTTACTTTTAGAACTTGAAAATAATAACACCAAAAGCATAAGTAATAACACTAGAACTGGAATTATAAAAAATCCTGATCCTTGTAAATAAAAAGCGATACCTCCATTAATTACTAACCAGAAAAATAAGGGTGCTATTAATAAATCTTGTGCCGTTCTTTTTTTGAAAAATCCCTTATACAACCAAAAACAACTCGCTAATGTTAATGCTATAAATGCGGCTATATAATAATAACCATTGTAGGTAAATCCATGTAAAATATCGTGGTATTGTGGATGGATTATTAATAATAACTTCCACCCAAAAAAAGTGACTAACAATCCAACAAATAATGAAAGTAGAAACGGAACAAACCCTTTTAAAATACCTTGTATGGTTAATTTATTTCTTGAAATCCCAATAATAAGTAGTGCTAAAAAAACAATAATACAAACCACAAACATTGGTAACACCCAAGAAAACGGATAATAGACTAAACCAACATAAGGGAAATTAAAATACACATAATCATCCTGAGCTTTCAAATTTGAAATATCAGCATTTGAAAAATAGTTTAAAGTTGCCATTACATAAGACACTTGGTGATTTAGCGTGCTTATATCCATTCTTTCGAATGAGTCTTGAGCGGTGTGGTAATCAAAATGATCTCCAATAAAAGCAAAATTAAACCCTTCAATATCGCCATCTTCTCTAAAGACCGTTAAATCTGTATCATTCGGCAGCATTTTATAAATGCTATACATTAAAGAATTTCCTACTGGATAGGGCGTTTTAGCATTACTAAAAGCTTCAATTAGTTTTTTATTTCCTCCATTAGTTTCAAGTAATAAATAACTTGGCCCTCCACTTCCGCGCGCTTCAAAATTTAATACCAAACCAACATCTTTTGCCCATCTATGATGATTCACAAAAGCATTAGCGCCTAATAAGCCCAATTCTTCAGCATCAGAAATACAAATTATAATATCGTTTTTGGGTTGTTTATTGGTTGCTAAAAAAGCTCTAATTCCTTCTAAAATAACAACAACTCCACTTCCTGCGTCGCTAGCGCCTAAAGATGAATGAGGATTAGAATCGTAATGAGAAAGCAATAAGAGCGCTTTGCCTTCTTCAGTTCCTTTAATGCGTGCTAAAATATTTTTAGTGTTTGTTGCAGCTCTCCATTTATTATTTACTGCAATTTGTTCTTGGATTTCAACGTCTAATCCTAATTTTCCAAATTCTGAAACTAAATACGCTCTAACTAAGTTATGTTCATCTGTACCTGGGAAATGTGGTTCTTTTGTAATTTCTTTTAAATGTTTTAACGCATTTTTAGTAGAAAATTCTGTTGCAACTTGAGTTTCTTTAATTTTTTCCGAAGGCATTAACGAAGAAAAACTATAGTAAACTGTAGCCGCAATAATAAGTAGTGAAATAACTTGAGAATATTTTTTTAAAAACATAGATTGGTAATTAAGTTTTAAAATTAACTCATTTTTTAATTTAAATAAAATAAAATGTTAATGTTTCATTAAATACTACTCATTATACAATAAATAACCGGTTGTACATTTTCACTCTTTAAACTTACTGTTAGGTCAGTTCGAGTAATTTTTTATCAAAAATTGTATAGAGAACGGCTGTTTTTGAAAAAATTACTATTCTCTATAGTTCTACTGAGCATAGTCGAAGTGCTAATTTTAAGCCTAAAAAGGAAAAAATTCACTCGAATTGAAGAAAATTTATCAAAATGCACAACGAGTAATAAATAGTATCTTTTTATAAGCTGAATTCTTATATATTTGACAACCTTATAAAGACATTTAGAATGGATAGAAGAAAATTTTTTAGAAACGGATCATTATTTGCACTTGGAACATCATTGCTAAACCCTTTTGATATTGTTGCTGCTCCTAGTGATTTTGATACTATAAAACAGCATAAGAAAGCCAAAAATATTATTGTTATTGTAAGTGATGGAATGAGTATTGGGACACTTAATATGGCGGATTTATACCTATCTAGAAAAACAGGCGTTGGTACTAACTGGCTACAACTATATAAAGATAATAAAGTAAATAGAGGTTTAATGGATATGGCTTCAGCCAGTTCTATAGTAACCGATTCAGCCGCAGCAAGTTCTTCTTGGGGAGGTGGATTTAGAATACCGAATGGAGGTCTTAATGTTGGTGCTAACGGTGAAGAACATTTACCTATTTGGCAAAAATTTAAAAAAATTGGTAAAATGGCTGGTTGCGTTACCACAGTGCCAATTACACACGCTACACCTGCAGGTTTTTGTGTGAATAGTACATCTAGAAATGCGCAAGAAAAAATCGCTGAAAAATACTTGGAGCAAGGCTTTGATATTATGATGGGTGGTGGAAATAAATACTTTTCTTCTGAACATAGAAAAGATAAGGTTGATATGTACCAAAAATTTGCAACTGAAGGTTATCAAGTTGTAAAAACTAGAAATGAAATGTTAACAGCTGACGCTAACAAACCTATTTTGGGTGTTTTTAATAATGATAGCCTTCCGTACTCAAAAGATAGAGATAGCAATAAAGAACTTACAGCAAAAATTCCAACATTAGGTGAAATGACTCAAAAAGCAATTGACCGAATGAAAAATAATCCTGAAGGTTTTGTATTACAGGTGGAAGCTGGGAAAGTAGATTGGGCTGCGCATGGAAACGATATTGCTGCTCTAATTTATGACCAAACTGCGCATGATGAAGCCATAAAAGTAGCGATAGATTTTGCCGAAAAAGACGAAGAAACACTCGTAATTATTACTACAGATCACGGAAATGCAAATCCAGGAGTAATTTCTGGTAGAAAAGCGAATGCAAATTTTGATTCGATTCAAAATTATAAACATACCAACGATTGGATTTTAAACGGTTTTGGAAAAGAAACTTCTGTTTCTCAAGTTAAAGAACGCATCGAATACGCTAATAATTTTGCAGCTACTAATGAAGAAGCTAACTTAATTTTAAGCTATTATACCAATTTAAAATCGGAAGATGGAATATATAACGCTAGACATTTACCTTTTGAAGTATTAGCTAAAATTCAAAAACAACACACTTCTGTTGGTTGGATTAGTACGCACCACTCTGCCGATTATGTGGAATTAGCAATGTTTGGCCCTGGAAGTGATTTACTAACACCATTTATTAAAAATACAGACTTACATTATTTAATGTTAGAAGCTGCCGAAGTAGAAAATAAGTTTTAGCTATTTTTGTAGTATCAAACTAAAGTGCTTTATCTTATTTTTGTAGTGAGTATCCGGTAATCAGAGGTGTCATTCCTGCAGGATCGAATGCATTAAAATGTCATCCTAAGCGCAGTAACTATGTCATTGTGAGCGTTAGCGTGGCATCTTCATTAAAATGTCATCCTGAGCGAAACCGAAGGATCTCACTCTTTTCTACATTGTACTGTCATTCCTGCGAAGGCAGGAATCTATACTGGTCTTTATAATTGAGAAATTCATCACTGCAAAGGAATAACAATAACATCTAATGCAGAGTTGTTACATTTCGTACTATGGATTCCTGCCTCCGCAGGAATGACAATTGGAATTGTCATTGCGAGCGTTAGCGTGGCAATCTCACACTACAATTAAGCGTTAAAATGCTGAATTTCGCTTTGCTGCTTTCAGAATGACAGGTTAATTTTCATCCTAAGCGAAGGCAAGAATGGTAATAGCATTTTTTAATTGTTTATCTAAAAAAGGACTTTTTTTTAGTAACAATTTCCAAAAGATTTTACTAAATAAAACCACTAATTACTCTTTCCTAATCAATAAATAAGTATCGTTTTCTAAAGCTAAATAACCTTGGTCGTAAATATAATAATAGGTATTTCCTGTTTTAGTAGTGTAAATTGAAGTAAAAAAATTAAAATCAAAATTACCATCTAACAATTTTGTTCTGGTAACCTTCGTTTTTCCAGTTGCATTTAAACTAGCCAATAAATGATGATTTTTACGAAGTCTATTATTTATATTTCTAATTAAATTTTTGCTTTCCTTATTCACTTTATTGTTGAAAGAATTCCGACAATAATCTGAACAAAACTTTTTGTCAATACGTCCTTGAAACGGTTCTTCACATTCTAAACAATTTTTTTTCATAGCAATTATTACTCTTTTTCAATTATACCTTAATATCTATACTACTCAAATTTAAATACTTAACAAATATACTTAAAATTAACCACATACAAACGACTACAAACGTTTACAATCGAAAGTAATTATATAACAACCGAATACGCTTAAAAAACCATATCATATTTGCACTGTTGAATTGAACGAATGAGATTCAACTTAATTTAATACCTTATCTTATGAGTACGTTAAGAAACAAAGTACAGTTAATTGGAAACTTAGGAAGTAACCCTGAAATTATTTCGTTAGAAAACGGAAAAAAACTAGCAAAATTTTCTTTAGCAACTAATGAAAGTTATAAAAATGCTGAAGGCGAAAAAATTACAGAAACACAATGGCACAATATAGTAGCTTGGAACAAAACTGCTGAAATTGTAGAAAAATATTTAGAAAAAGGAAAAGAAATTGCTATTGAAGGAAAATTAACTTCTAGAAGCTATGAAACTAAAGAAGGAGAAAAAAGATACATTACAGAAATTATTATCAATGAATTATTAATGCTTGGTAACAAGCAGTAAGTTGGAGAATTGCTATGAAGAAGAAAAAACCGCCAGTTGGCGGTTTTTTTGTTAAATACTCTGTTGGTAAGATGCTGTTTTTATTTGTAGTAAGTAATTCATCTTCTTTTCGACTGATTAAAAAATTAAAACACAATGAAAAATCTAATTGTTTTTATTCTTTTATTAATAAGTTTTGGTTGTTCTAATGATGATTCTACAAACCCCGATTCTGATCAGAATTCAATAAACGATGATTTAACAGGAGTTCTTAACTTATTTCCTTTAGCATTAGAACCTGAATTTACAAGAGTTTCTGAAGTTAATTTAAATAATGCTGTCTTAGTTGGAATAGTAACTTTTGGATTAGATATTCGGATATTTCCATATCCATTTATTGTACACAATGAAATAGTAAATGATACTTATTTAGGTCAAAAATATGCCTTTAGTTATTGTCCAATCACAAAAAGTTCTTTAGCTTTTACTAGAAATGAAATTTTTAGAGCCTCTGGCCTACTTTATAAAAATAATTTAGCTCCTTGGGATGATAAAACAGAAACTATTTGGTCTCAAATGTTAATTAAAGGGATTAAAGGATCTAAAAAAAATATTCGTTTTAATACAATTCCAGTAGTAGAGACAACTTGGAGAACCGCCAAACAGTATTTTCCAAATGCCAAAGTTGTTTCTTCAAATTTATTTTCTTCAAAAGATACTCCTCCAGATAATGGCGGGAATTCAAATAATGAAAACGCTCCTAGTTCTAATACCTTAGCGTATGGAATTTTAAATGATTTTAATAATATAAGAATCTTTAAATATTCAGATTTTCGATCAGTTAGAACTATTAATATAACTATTCGTTCTGAAAAATTTATAGTTTATGGAAATAGTTCAAAAAATATTATGAATGCTTTCAAAGTAGATTCATTTACAGAGTTTACAGTCCTTAAGGATGAATTACCATATATTTTACAACATTCAAATGGTGTAAAGTATGATTTCTTAGGTCGTGGAACAAATGGTACAATACTAGAAAAACCAACATATGCTTATGTTGCAATTTGGAGCGCTTGGAAAGAATTTTATTCCAACTTTACATTTCATGGTGAGTAATGCTTCTAAATAAGCTTTAATTGTTGTGTTAAAATACTTCAAAAGTTTTGGCATAATTATTTCGTATTTTAAACTGGTCACAAAGCTGAGGAAATAGTGTTTCTATTCGCTTTCTTTTCTTTCTGAAAATGTAGGCTTGCTTTTTATAATTTTGCTGGTTTTTACGCATAGGGACTTCTAATTTAATTTGTTTGCTTTCAAATAAATCTAACTGG
>Ga0307989_1001421_pt1 | contig 12877 bp, 10 predicted proteins | sample EllFjometagen185_FD_203164 | JGI IMG/M metagenome (GOLD analysis project Ga0307989, IMG submission 203164) | Marine microbial communities from Ellis Fjord, Antarctic Ocean - #185 | ecosystem: Environmental > Aquatic > Marine > Unclassified | place: Southern Ocean | collected 2014-10-08 | reverse complement strand
AGTTCTGCGATTTCAACTAAAATGTAGACTCATTATTCTCTTTCTCGAAAATCAATGCGTCCGCACACAACCCACGGGGCAAGGTTGAAACCGAGTGGACGGGAAGTTAAAGCGAAAAGCAAAATTCAATTCCAGAATGTGAGCAGAAAATATATCGCCTTTGCTATAAGAATATATGCTATTAAATATTTCAATAGATCACCCAAAGTCTCTTCTTTATAAACTTCATGAATTACATCAGTCTCTTGTGGTAAAATGCTTTCATCTGGGGGACCTGGATCAATTGACTCGTACATGAGTCGATTCATTTTAGCAAAATACCTGAGGGTTCGCTTTGATCTCTTAGGAGCATAATGATCACGTTTAAAGATCTTTTTATAGACTCTAGTTCGTTGGGTTTCAACGATCTCCTTTCTTTTTGACTCATTAGCATTTCCCAGGCGCCACTCATCAAAGAGTTTCCAGGCTGCCTTCTGGATCTCAATGAATCTTGTTTCAGTAACAGTAATAATGGATCCCGTCCCGTTACAACTGCGACAACTCACCCACCTGTTCCATTGATGAATTTCAACAATACTTCTACCATTGCAGGCAGGGCAATGCTCAGAGTAATGTGGCATTTTAGGCATGTGTGGTCCTATTGGAGGTAATCCAGTTAATCTTCCAAAGTTGCCCATGCCTTCAATACCTGTCAGTCCCAATCCATCATACTCTCCTTTGATACCGCAAGAGGAACAAGTCTCTACACCAAGCCAAATAAGTTTGTTATCCGATTTAGAACAAATATGCTTCCAAGTGTTATGAGGCATACTTCACCTCTTTCGCCTGTCAACGAATTCAACTAGTTTTTCATGATCGCCCTTGACTTGACAGTATCCACAACCGAACTCACCTTTCTCGGCATTGATAAAGAGCTTATGATTGGTACCCGGACAATTGGCCGACCAAATCTTCTGATTTAAAAGTGGTAATTCAGGGTGAAGGCCCAGCCTGGTTGCTTCTGTAATTATCAAACTTTTTAATTGCGATGGCTGCTCTCCGTTACGGTCTATTTCATCACGTATACAATTGCCCATCATTTGGTGCTCTTCAACATTCACCAAACCAGATCGAATTAGTCTCGGAAGAGAATAAAAGCCGATGCGAGCTCTAATTAATTCTTCTAACAACCTGAGGCATACATCTCTTTTTGATGGCGAGTATAGCTCAGCTAGAAGCAGTACAGCCATGCTTTCATACCGGAGAGTAGTATCATTTAATACGCAATTATCTTCAGGTTCAACCTCGGCGATACACCACAGCTCATTGCTTTTTGTGGTCTGATTTAGAAACAGATATTCATCGACATCAAGCAATGCCTGCACGACGATTCGGTGAACACAGATCAGCTCAGCATTTTTGGGAATTCTCGTACTTTGTACTTTATTTTTCTCCCACACATCAGAGTAACTGAATTGTTTAGCATTCATCTTAACATCTCCACCACTTGGCTTTGGAGGGCAAGGGGGACTAAGAATGAAAATGAGCTATCAAAAAAGCGCTTTTGACTTTTTGCATTAGAGAAGTCACCGTCATAAAAATGCAGAGCTAGCTGTAAGGCTAAGAATTTTTGATTCGCGTCTAAATAGGATCCAAGCTGCTCAAGCTTCTTTAATAGATCCATTGCAGTAGCGTCACCATATTCTGTCAGAAAGGAATTGTAAGGCCTTGCAAAATATGGAATATGCAAGCTCCCCGTGAGACCGCTATACGGCTCAGTAATTGTGACAGAAATATCAGATTCATTTCTGAAAGTGATCTCTCCCGAAACACGGTTCCCGTTCATAAAACTACTGATCTTTTGATTCTTTGACATGTGGATATCCTCTTCGTTTCGTGAAGATCTGCGGGACAACATGTTCTCAGGGTATGATCTACCTTGAGGGTTTAGCACATGTTTATAGTGGATGCAATCCTCGCAAATCGCCACTGCTTCTGTTTTCAATTCTCCCAGAAACAAAAAATGACACCTGGAGAGGTGTCACCTTGCCCCCAGTTTAGCACCTTCTTTTATGTCGCGGCAAGTTGAGTTAAATGACGACCTTTGAATATAGTACTTGATTCTAGTCTTTCAACAAAATTAATGCGGAGCAATTTCAATAGCCTTCGATGTATAGACATGGGGCTATCAAGCAGATAATTAGCGTGGATGATTAGAAAATAAATGTTGCTAAATATTTCTTTCGAAACTGTCACCAGTAATCTCTACCTGTTTACTGCACGGATTGACCTTCGAAAAAACATATCGAAATCTTCAATGTCCTTAATCTCTTCCAACTGGGGCAATACGTAATAGTGATTCTTTCCAGAATATGAGCGTGTTCGTATGAGGGCATCAAACTTCTCAAGAATATTGATTTGATTTTTTCGCGCAAATAGTTTTACAGTCATACTATCAACTTGCGATTGAATATATCTCAAGTTTGGACCACCTTCCATTCTATCATCCTCATCTTTTTGAAGCTCGTTCCTGGTATGCTTGATGAGATGAAGTTCATCTTCTTCAAACACATATTCAAAAAGTGGATCCAAAGCTATCGATTCTATTTCACCTGCTACTTTTGTCCTAAGAAGATTAAACGAAATTGTTTCTTCCTCTAAAAGTTTGATGAGTTCAGCTACATGGATTTGCATGTTTTTGAAAACCATATCGAATTGGCGCTTAGCCTTGAACCTAATCGCTTTCAGTGCGAGGTTATGTTCAGTTGAAATGATTTTCCATTGGAGTTTCTGCTTACCGCTAATTGATACTCTCTGTTCTGCATAGCTATAAGTCTCTTCAAGTGTTTTATAGAGGGAAATACTTTCCTGCAAACCATCAGTAAACCTTCGTAACCAATTCCTTATGAGTTTTGCTTTTTGGATTTTAATCGATTGTAAATCTTTTTGTGTCTTAATGAGGTCGAAGGAGTATTCCATTTCTTCAAGCTTTTCTAAGCAATAATGTAACTCACTCTGAGAGAGGCACTCTTCGGCTGTATCAAGCAGTTTCCATCCCAATTGAATATCAGATGAAATCCAATCGAGATAGTCGGTGAGTTGCAGCCTCTTTCTCCTAAAGCTAATCATGAAATTTAAAAACTATTTCTATTCTTCGGTTCTCTTCTTGCGCCTCTGAAGTCCTTATCTTTGGCCTTCGTGAACCAAATGCACTTGGACACAGAAGCGTATCAATTCCATTCCCCTCAAACCATTGATATTTTTTATTCAATTCAATAATTAAGGAGTCAACCAGTTTCGCTCTATGGTATGATAGATCCAGATTATCTCTCATTCCTTCTCTCGGATTCCTTAGAGGTACAGCATCTGCGTGTCCTTCAATAATAATCCGCTCAATTTTGTTTTTGATTTCAACATTGGAGAGTCTGACTTTAAATTCTTTCACCAGTGACTGAATAAGTCGATTTTCCTCTATTACTGACAAAAAAGCAGCCTCTCCTGATGCAAAAGTATTCGGTGTATTCAATGAAATCGGTGTAGGTACTGTATCCTTCGGCCTAGGCATTACTATAAATGCTGTAAAAACCGTAAAGAGGACTATGAAGAGGACATCCAATAAAGGTGGCCAAAACGTATCAAAGGGGTCTTGGTGCAAGAGTTACCTTCTAAATATCTTTTTTATGCGTTCTAAGAAGCCTGGGTTGTAAGAAAGATTATCCAGACGATTGATGTATTTCCCATATGTTTTTGCAAATCCATCTGATATCTGTCCAAGCCGCTGAGTATTTGATGATAACTCATTCTGGGTTGTTCGTGCTTCGGTACTCACCTGTGATATTCTTTGGCTTGCTGAAGAAATATTCTCAAGGTCAGCATTAATATTAATTTGTTTTTTTATTAAACCTTCAGCCGATGTTATATCTTTTGAAAATGACTGATAGGCATCTGAACTACTGTCAGCAATTATTCTAAGCCTATCAGTAACTGTTTCGAGACGTCCCCCCACATTTGTCATAGCTTTTGCGGAATTTCCTATCACTTCCATGTTCCCGGTTGCATCAGTTATTTTATCAGCTTCTCCACTGATATTTTTTTCAACTATTTTAGCATCCTCAACAATTAGTGATAACTCCCCCATGACCTGACCTAAACTTGTTGAATTGTTATTCAATAGTGAGATATATTGGGTAACCTGATTCCGATTTTGTTCGTGTGATTCCGACAAAGTGGATAGTCCGAGGTTCATGTTTTCAAGTGATACAGTACTGTCTGCAAGAGCCTTTGAAAGTTTAGAATTGTACTCATCGAATTTGACAGTAATTGATTTAACTTGATCGGCATTACTATCTATGGCAACATTAGTACCTTTTATTGCCTGATTGACTTCCTCAATAGCAGAATTTTCGAGCTCGAATACACGTTGTATACCTAGAACACTATCTTGAAGCGCTGTTGCAGCAATGAGGATTTGTTTATTCTGTTCAACAATTTGTTCCTGATTCGTATCAACATGTTTAATCACCTGTTGAGTCGAGTCAAACGCCTGGACAAACTTATGCGTTGCATCTGACAAATCCGAGTATGCAGTATTTGTGATATCAGCAACATTCCTTAGCTCTTTAATGGTCCCTGTGACGAGCTCGGACATGTCTTTTTGTGCTTCAATCAGGGTACTGAGATTCCGCTCAGCATTCTGAAGCTCATGCTGAGGCGAAACTCGCTCTATTAAAAACTCTTCAAATATTAAGCAGAATTTTTTTGTGTAACTCTGCATGCTAGTGGCAATCCCTATTGTACCTATACTGAATATGATTGCTACAAGTGTTGAGGTGAGTGCTGTCCCCACGTTCGGTATTAAAACAGATTGGACGAATGTAACGTGCGCCTCAGGATCAACTCCCCTGAACTCTAAGAACGTACTCGATAAGGATGCAAAAGTGAAAAATAGTCCGCCAAGCAGGAAGAATCTTGCAATCGCAAATACGGTTGCGTGTACAGATGGAGTATGATTTTCTATATGCGAAATGAAATCTGATCTTTGTAGTGATGTAAGACGCTTTTGGATTGAGATCCACTTGGCTATGATACTATCAATCAAAGGACTTTCAGCGACTATCTCTATTGACCGACCATATAACTCAGAGGAGGACAAGTCCACATCATCAATCATTGCCCTATTTAGTACACCTATCCCCTTCCTCAACTTCAAGTATGAGGGAACAATGATTGATACAACAACAAAGACGAATACAAAGCCATCAACAATTAACCATGTAATCAGCTGTTTGAAGAAGTCCTCATTTGCAAAAAGGGCCTTTAAAAAGCCTAAGTTGTCCCTCAGAACTACAATTAGACCATCATTCATTTCGTACAAACCGCTTTTTTGAGAATTACATTATTGCCTCTATCTTTAACAACGAATCCCATAAGATATATTTTTTCCATTGTTGCAACTTCCTCATCGCATGTATGATACCTTTCATCATAATGCTTCGTAAGACTATGGTGTTCACATTTTCCATACTCAGAATTTATGTTCAGATAATGCACAATTGAATCCAAGACGACTGTTGATCGCTTCTCTGATATGTTGCTCACTGACACATATTGGTAGGATGCAATCCCAATCAGATACATTAAAGTTGTTTCATCATTCCTATCATGTTCAGCAGCAACTATTAGCTTCTCATAATTATCTAACAATGATTTCAAGAATATTAGGCTTGAGTTGGGTGGATTAGAGATATCAACGCTATCTCCAATCCCGCTCAAAATATTAGGCCACCCTTCTGTGATCTGCGTGATGAGCTGACCTACATAAGGTGTTAGTAGTTTGAGGTCTTCTTTTTTTATTTTGAGCTCTCCTGCTAGCGCTAGATTCACTCTTCTTAACTGCTTTTTCTCGATAACAATTTCGTTATACTTATTTACAAGCTCGTTATGTTTTTTTCGCAATTCTTCAGATTGCTGAAGGAGAATTTTGTCGTTCACCATTTTCACCTCATCAAATATTTTATAAAGAAATAACCTTGTAATTAAATTCGCCGGTATCTAGGAAATAGTTCTCACTGGTAATGGTTTGGTCTTTTATGTAGACGAATTTTTCGAGGTTCTCGCCAGTCAGTTCTATTTCTTTATTGTCTAACAACACGTACCCACTGACATTTTCCTTTGAGATTTCTATCTCGGATTTATCATCATCCGATCTCCTTAAAAACACACTTGGCAGATCTGATGGTTTTGGGAACACATGTCTCTTGAATCCAATTTTTTTTAAGGTACCACAATGCAAACGTTCATCGTTTAAATTTCTATATATCAGATATAAATCATTTTGGATTATGAGAGGCTTATCACTTTCCGTAGAATCAGGAGATATAATTATCGACCGTTCACCTAGCTGAATGTTAGAATTTTTAGCCTGATAAGCTCCAAGAAAATTGATGTTAGAAGTGTCTGTGTCATTAATGCAGACATTACACCCCTCTTCAATTGTGAGATGTTGAGCGATATCAGAAAGCGCCATTCCAACGACGACCGTGGTCTTAGCATCTGAGATGAGACCACCCTTTAAATACGGATACCATTTCCCCGGGGCATAGGACCCAAGCGGTATAATTCTATCCTTAGGGACGGGATGATTACTCTGAACTATCTCTTGAAATGCGTTAATACTACTAATTTTTCCGGTTAGCAGTACAAATGAAGGTTTAAATTTAGAAACAAACTTTGAATAACTATCTAAAACTTTTTTCAGAGATGATTTCTTGATCAACTCTATTAACTCTTCTTGTGTGGGCAGTTGAAAAGGCTTGGTACCTGATGTCTTGATATCCCACTTATAATCATTCTTCAAATCCATTTGGAGTTCGTTGAGTTCAGCTAGTCCTACATAGTTTAATACTAAATCGTAGAGAGCCGTCTCATGACTGTCAATAGGTGTATTTGTTTCAAGAGAGGTCAATAATCTGTGACACAATGGACGTAACAGTACATTCATACACCTCAACCGTATCGGACGGTAACGCTGAGGACCTTCGCCGTAAAAAATGGCATTAAACTCCTCCTCATCCACCGCTGAATTCGATTTGAATTGAGGGAGCAAGAATTCCTCGATTATTCGTTTTACTATATCATCACCACCTAATGATGTTCCATCTGCGTGAAGAATCTTACCCTCGAGCCGAGTGTTTGGCTCTTTTGGAATATCGTATTCTGCTATCATCATATCAGTAGTACCACCACCGATGTCTATACTTGCAATTCTGAATTTTGTCCGATTATCCTGGAAGAGAAGATCTTCTCCAAAATCTGATAGGTTTCCAGTATGCATTCGAATTTGACTTTCCAGAAAAACTATTTGTGAAGCACTTGCTTCATCAAGTCCCAGCTCAACCACAATAGGAGGAATTCCCATGAAGTCGGCAAATTTATCTGCTCCTTCTTGAGCTCTATTCAAAAGGTCCTTTTTCATTTTCCTTGTCCAGCCACTCGGATATGTAAGTACGAGGCGTTGAATCCGTCTACGCCGTTGAGTCTCATTACTAAGTCTGTGCTTATAGCTATTCATCTGAGAGAAGGCTTGATTTAGAACTTCCAAAATAAAAAATGATGTCATCCTACTTCTTGAATGTTTGGGGGTTGGTGGTCTATCTACCCCATACTCTTCAAAAGATTCTAGGATTTTTCCATTTATTGTTGCACGCCGACCGTTAGAGAAATGCCAAGGATTATCACTCCTCTTCTCATCATCCCATAGATATCGTTTTGGTGCACTCATTCCAGTTGATTTATCGTCAGAAGCTGATTTATTGCCTAAAAAAGTAGCTTCCTTCCCAACGCAGACTATTGATGGTGACCTAAATGAATGACTTCCATCTTCAATCTCTTGGTGCTGAAACATTGACTCTCTGAATTCAACCCTCGAATCGAAAATGTATTCCTCGGATTCTTCTCCAGGTGAAAATGACTGATTTAGTATTTTGTCATAATCGACAATCTCAATCGGATAGACAACATCTTTCAGCTTTGTAGCTCTAGCATTTCCTTCCACAAACAAGCAAGTGCTCCTAGAATTGCCAAAATCCAAATAAACATTCACATCCATATCTTCTACTGCAATAGGGCTATGATAATTAATCTGCCCTGCAATGTGTTTCTTGGATGCTATATTTTCTCTAAACCTAATTATTTCAGATTTAGATTCAGACAAAGATGTTACTATATGCTTGAGATATTCTTTGTAGGAAAACCATGGATCTTCATCTTTCCACTCTTCCTTAAATCCTGGGTCTTTCATCTTTTTCCGTTCATGAATAGCATTGAGCCACGCTCGAAAATAACCATCATCATTAGGAATTAGCCAGGCAATATTTGATGAGTTAAGTGTAATGCCGACATCACATGTCTCATCTAACTGTCCATACTGCCGGGATCCTGTAGTTGTATCAAAAGCGAGGAGAGGTGAAAAAGCTTCGGTTACATTCGAGTTGCTCCCCTTCCTGGCTATATCTACTAGTCCAAACCTCCAATAGATTCTTGCATAATCCATTGCCCTACCATCAAAGGAAATAGGTGTCCATTCCCGTTTTAGTAGGTATATTAAATATTCTGGATTAAATTTTGTTTTCGTACTGGATTGAAGAACCTCTGTCAATACATCATAGTGTAGCTGGATAATTTGAATGCCAGTATTTGGGAATAGTGTTATCATATTCAGTTCTCTTTTATTCGCTAGTCATCATGTTAAAAAGCTCAGTAACCATTGGTTTAAGCGAATCTGTATCCAAGGAGTTCTCCTCATCAACATCTAGGTCATAGACTTTTTTCACTTCTTGCTTCCAAAGCCTGTAGTGTTCATCTGCCGCAAAATAATTTTGAAGTGGTTCAGTCAGGTTTATTGATTGGAATTCAAATTCATCTGCCCACAGGTTATAGAATAAACCAGAAATAAGCCATTGGACTGACTTGCATAAATACTCTGGATTATTTTCAAGCATCAGTGCGTTTTTCTGGATATATTCAGTCACTTTATTCAACCCATTCACACGACCCCATTTGATTAGTCTAAAAGCAAATTGCTTCAGCGCCGGTGTATCAAAACTCTGAAAAGTTTGCGGATTGTCTTCCAGCTTATCTTTAACATGTTGCTCTATTTGATCGAATATCTGGGAAGCCATTATTTTATGTTTATCCTGAGTCTCTCTACGTCTGCGAACACCCGTATCATCAACTTGCAAGGAAGAAATCTCAATTTTAGGGACCCATGATACTACCTCATCAAGCAAAGTTTCATAATCCCCTGGATATTCATCTAGAGCTGATAGCAAGTCAGCGAGTTCCAGCTCAGCCTGCTGTCTTTTCTTTTCCTCATCTTCTTCAGGAATCAATTTTGAAACATCACTTACTAAGGATTTTAATTTGGTCACAAATTCCTTTTCAAGACCCGTAATATAGGTTTTATCACGATTCTTAAACTTCGTGAGAAGAGTTGAATGTAAATACTCTATTCCCCCATCTTCGGAAGCAAGCGCATTCCAATTTGCCTTTTTATCAAAGACATATTTTTCAACGTTTAGGTTTTGCAAATAAGTCTTTTCATATACGTCCAAGTTATTGTCATGTGAATAGTTTGGTGCATTCGGATTTAGAATCAGGAATACGTTATTGTAGCCTCCTGCATTTCTGCGCCCTCTTAGAATCTCGTCAAAGTGGTCTTCAAAATGAGTGGTGAACCGTGTATTCCATCTATCCTCCGCAAGAGTATCGTCCGCATCCATTGAAATTAAAATATCGGTCTTGGTCATAACTGTTATAAGGGAATCTGATCCATTAGTATCATTCCATGTTAGATTTTGATTAACAAATTCAGAAACTAACTTGGAAACTTGCGTGGGATTCTGTTCTCCTTCCTGAATGCAAAGCAGTACGCTACTCAAATCCCTATTATCCATATGTAGGGAAAATAATTGTTTTAGTTTCCCTATCTTAATGACCTCGATTAAATAAGATGCCTCTCTATCAGATGCTTCCTTAGGAGTAAAATGAGTTTCCTTATCTCCAACAGGCTTGACGCCTGGAAAATCAATACCATCAAAGGAATTCAATAGTTTGCTATATCCGCCGACAACATTCAGCACTACCTCTTTTGATAATATTTGCAGTAAAGACAAATCGATTCCAGTGTTACTCTCGGTAAATATCACACTGTTCTCCCCACCCACATTGAGAGTATCACTCTGGATACGTATACGGTCTTCCTGAGCATCGGTGAATTTGAACTTATTTAGATACCCTGCATCCAGCATATCACTTAGTATGGTGGAACTCAGATACGCCGCTGAAGGTTCACCCCAGGTAATAAGAAGTAAAAATAGTTTTTTGAAAATGTTAGTGTTCGGTTCATATAGTGGCCAGAGAAGCTGGGCAGCCGCTATAATTGCTAATTCTGATAGCTGTTTACCCTCAGATAATTGTTCGTATGCATTTTCTGCATATCCAAGTATTACATCTTCATCTAACTCTCTCAGACGTTTAATTACCCTGAAATAGTTATCTCTAAAATCTTCCGAATAGTGTTGTGAAACTAGCTTACCGTTGTTCGCAGCCACTGAGTCAAGTAAAGTATTTAGGAAATCAACATCAATATTTTTATTGTGGGAGTCATCTCGTTTTATGTAGAATCCTTCATAAAGACAACGAAGTAATTCACCAGGAGTAAGAAGCTCGATGTAAAATTTGCTCCCATCGTAAAGATTTACTTTATCGGTGGTAAATCTAGTTACAACAGCTGTTGCCTCAGATTGCTTATTCGGGTTTAGCCTTTCGAGGAAATCGTGAGGCTCAGATTCTCTATGGTGAGACACTAAAAGTTTTTCGCCTTTATTAGATAATAAACTTCCAACTAAATAACTTTTGCCTACCTGAGATTCACCAAAAAATCCTATGCAGGGCTTGCGTTCACTCGCTAATTTCAGCTTTTTGAATACAAACTTGGTTTCATCGATCATCCTTGAATATTGATTGGACAATTCGTTTGCATCAATCCACTGTTCAACTTTTTGGATTGTACCCAGTGATTCTGATATTTTGGTACTCAGAAGTTTCATATTTCAATACTTCCTTTAACTTTAGGAGTCTCTGCATTTCCTGTTTCAGTCGACTCATAATCTAGGAGAAAACTTTTTCCGCTTCTCATATCATATAGATAATACACAGTAGCATTCTCACCTTCATAGCGGTATACTTCACCTATTAACTCCTGGGATTGCTCATCACCTTCAATAGACAAGTCTTCGCTGTCCTTCGGTTGGATATTACCATAGTTTTTTCGATTTTTCTGGTCAAGCTCTTTTGGCTCACTGAATCTATTTTGTTCTGGGTGAGTTGGAGAATGTTGTGACTCACTATCTTGGGGGGTAATATTCTCAGGCCGAGAGCCAGAATTACCATTATTTGATTCCGAGTTTTGGCCTTTTTCTCCGCCCTCACCAGTGTTCGTTTCTTCAGGTCCAGATTTCATTGATGTGCCATCTGAGGAAAGAGTCTCTGATTTGTTGTCTTTTCCACTTCTGACGCCAGGAGCATTTTCCGTCAAAGGTTTATCAATATTGCCTGTGTCCTGCTCGCTAGGAGATACATCCCTATTAAGTGGATTGGAATCATGCCTACGTTCATCATTAGTAGACTGCTCAGATTTTGCCTGGTTACTTTCTGGTGCACTAACAGCTGCAGGGAACAAGTATCCCCATAAAAAATACAGGAGTAATGCTAGAAGTATTAGAAAGATGATCCATTTATACCAGCCATTATTTGAGTTTTTTTCTACACTAGAAGTTTCATACCCAGATGTGACATTATTGGGGCTAAAGGGTGGCACCTCGGCCTCAAGGTCATCACTCATCTCGACATCATCCGAAGATTCATGTTCATAACCATCAGTCCCCCTCTCGATGTTGTCCGAATCAGGCAAAATGCTGTCCTGATATTTAGTAACAAAATCTTCCTCTCCTGTTTCCTCTTCATTATGGTAGGGTGGATTAGGTAGCATAAGCACATATTTTGGATCTGAATGCATGCCCCAGTTTACAACATACCATAATTTTTGATTTACAAAAAACCGAAGATGTTCTTCACCATCCTCGAGAGCATGTATAAAGTACTCGAATATTTTAAACTTATCACTCTCTGGGTCAAACTGCTTCATTTTCTCTGAAGCTGCTCCCTTCGCTGACTCAAATTCAGTGATAACGTTTTCTGGCAACTCTTTGTAACGGTATTCTTCCAAGTCTTCTCCACTGCACTTCCAGTGAAGCTTATCAAAATTTGCCCACTCATGTGTTGACGGTACGGGTTCAGCTAGGTGTTTCCCAAAGGACTGATTTAGGATTGCATAATAGCACTGAATTGGAGTCTCAGGATTCTGGTCGATCAATATTGGAAATGAAGAACCTTCTTTATGCCAAGTTTTTACAGTAAATGTGCCCATGTTTTCCTCATGCCAGTGGTTTTTGTGAAGCGAACCCTTTTTGTGATACAGCAAAGTGCTTTATTAAAAGTCATATAATATAAGACGCCAATTATTTATTTCAGACTAATCTTATTGCTGTAAACGATATTTTAGCGATACTTTAACCAATTATTATGGTCACCATATATCAATTGTGGGATTCCCTCTAAACGGAGGTGAGTCAGCTCTATGCTATTTCCAATACATGCTCTAAGGTAGTATCACCAGGTTGATCATAATCTATGCCTCACATAAATCTGCCTATAAGAAACACTATAAATCCACCGAACAATAGAATGCCACCAAATGTTGGGTTCAAGAAAAGGCATATAATCCCAACAACTATCGCTATAGTTCCAATTGCTTCATATTTCCCACCCCTGCGCTGAG
>Ga0307989_1001419_pt1 | contig 12888 bp, 7 predicted proteins | sample EllFjometagen185_FD_203164 | JGI IMG/M metagenome (GOLD analysis project Ga0307989, IMG submission 203164) | Marine microbial communities from Ellis Fjord, Antarctic Ocean - #185 | ecosystem: Environmental > Aquatic > Marine > Unclassified | place: Southern Ocean | collected 2014-10-08 | reverse complement strand
GAGCTATACGAACTGGATGCTCTATCAGGACACTCACAAGATTCATATGCTCCAGAGCTACCTATGACAAGAATAGACTTGGTAATCCTTGCTATGAAAGCATACGGAATAGAGCCTGCAGAAAGAGGAAGAGTTAAAGAGTTACCATTCTCAGATGTGTCAGTATCAGCATGGTATGCACCATACGTACTCAGGGCAAATGAGTTAGGAATCCTTAATGGTTATGCAGATGGAACTTTGAAATCAAGTTCATCAGTAGCTAGAGCTGAAGCAATAAAAATTCTATTCGTAGCTTCTGGAATAAATGCATTAAAGAGAACAGAAAGTCCATTCCCAGATGTATCTATAGAGGATTGGTTTGCAGATTACGTTATCGGTGGATATAGATTGGGAGTAATCGGTGGATATGCTGATGGTGAATTCAAACCTAATGCGGAAGTTACAAGAGGTCAGTCAGCAAAGATCGTAGCGAAAATGAGAAAGCTAAAGATCCTAAGAGACAAACTTCTGAACATCGGGAAGTAGGCAAGAAAAAGCCACACAATTAGAATTAGAAAAGGGTGCTCCGAACAGATGGAGCACCCTTTCTTTAACCCGTAAAACATGGTATAATGTACCAAATGAGTAATTTACCACAAATCATAGGATCCTTCGTATTAGCGCTAATACCTGCCATAGTCTGGGGAATCCTCTTCTACCTGAAGAGACCAGAAGACAGGAGACTCTCTGTGCTTACATTCCTTGCAGGAGCCTTGGCTGTGCTCCCAATTCTATTGTACAAAATGTCTTGGGAATACTTTCCATGGATAAACGCCTTCAAATACGCAGATATGTACAGGGCAGACTACCTAGGCTTCAGTAACAGCATCGTACTCCCGTTGAGCGTGATTCTGACATTCATGTTTGTAGGTGTTATAGAAGAGTTTATGAAGTATTTTGCAGTAAAAGTTGTAGATAAGGACAAACTCCTCACAATAGACGACGCAATCGAATTTTTCATAATTGCAGCCCTCGGATTCTCATTCACAGAGAATATCCTGTATTTCTATAATATATGGGTATCAGAGGGGATAGACAACCTGTTCATCCCATTTCTTTTCAGATCAGGATTTTCTACCTTTGCACACTTAATGTTCTCAGGAATTCTAGGTTATTACTACGGAATTGCCCACTTTGCAAAACCCGTTCTACAAGACGAAATAAGAGCAAACAGAAAACATTGGACTATCTTCCTTCACAAAATCACCTCAATCAAAAAAGAAAGACTATTCCACCAAGAAAAACTACTAGAAGGGCTAATCTTAGCCATAGGCTTGCACGCAATCTTCAATATCTTCTTGGAACTAAACCTGACTTTCCTAACGGTACCATTCTTGGTAGGAGGATACATTACACTCACTTATCTGTTCTCAATCAAGAACAACCACAAAAAATATGGAAAACTTCTAGAAGGATCAAAGAATCACTCCTACAATCCTCACAAAAACTACTTCTCTTCGCTCAAAGCCTACCTCTCTAATAGAGACTTGCAAAATGATTAAAAGTTTTATATAATACCGCTTACTGTCTAACAAACAAGTAATGGGTAAAGATAAAATCGTTATTCGTGGAGCAAGAATCCACAATCTGAAGAATATAAACGTAGAAATTCCTAGAGATAAATTAACAGTTATTACTGGTTTATCAGGTTCAGGAAAGTCTTCACTGGCTTTTGATACCATCTATGCGGAAGGGCAAAGACGATACGTAGAAAGCCTTTCAACATACGCACGTCAATTCCTCCAACTAACAGAAAAACCTGACGTAGATTCAATAGATGGACTTTCTCCAGCAATATCAATCGATCAAAAGACAGCCTCAAGAAACCCAAGATCAACAGTAGGAACAGTAACAGAGATATACGATTACCTGAGACTTCTTTATGCAAAAGTAGGAACCCCACACTGCCCAGACTGCGGAGGGGTAATCCAGAGACAGTCAGCCTCTCAAATAACAGAAGAGGTTGCACTCATGAAAGAAAGTACAAAAATACTAATATTGTCACCAATAATTAGAGACAAAAAAGGACGACACGAAAAATCACTAGAAAACATAAAAAAAGAGGGATTTGTAAGACTAAGAGTAGATGGCGAAATCTACCCAATAACAGCGGACTTCGACCTAGATGAGAACAAAAAACACTCAATAGAGATAGTGGTAGACCGTTTAGTAATAAAAGATCTTAAAACACAGGTAAAGAAGTTATCTTCAGGCCAAGAAATAGAACTTCCAAATCCAAACAGATCTAGACTAGCCGATTCAGTAGAAACAGCCCTGAAATACGGAGATGGAATGATGATTATCCAAGACAACGATACAAAAAAAGAAACAATCTATTCAGAACAGCTAGCCTGCGCAAAGTGTAATTTCTCATTACCAGAAATATCACCTCGAATGTTCTCATTTAATAGTCCACACGGAGCATGTCCTACTTGTCATGGACTCGGGACAAAGCTGGAAATAGATCCAGACCTCGTTATACCTAACGACAGTCTTACCTTAGCAGAAGGCGCAATCATGCCATGGTCAGCAACAACATCTCATTTGACTTGGTATAACAGAATACTTGAAGCAGTTTCAAGGAAGTACAAATTCTCAATGAACACAGCAATTTCAAAGCTCAAACAGGAGCAAATAGATAGGGTCCTATTCGGGACAGGGGAAGATGAGAAATATAAAATCCAGATGGGAAAAGATCCAAATTCAGAAAGCTCATTCGTAGGCGAATACGAAACTCACTTCGAAGGAGTTATCCCGAACCTAGAGCGCAGATATAGGGAAACCGATTCAGACTACGTTCGAAAGAAAATCGAAGAATACATGCGTATTCTAGAATGCCCAACTTGCAAAGGGCACAGACTGAAGCCAGAAATCCTCGCAATCACAGTAGGAGGCAAATCAATCATCGACATAACAGGAATGTCAGTAAAAGACGCAATGGACCTATTCCAAAATTTAAAATTAACAGATACTGAGGAGAAAATAGCAAAACTGATTCTACATGAGGTGAAAAATCGTTTAAGTTTCCTCGCAGACGTCGGAATCTCATATCTCACCTTGGACAGACGTGCAAACACTCTCTCAGGAGGTGAAGCACAGAGAATTCGTCTTGCAACACAGATTGGATCAAAGCTCTCAGGCGTTATTTACGTCTTGGATGAACCATCTATCGGTTTGCATCAAAATGACAACGAGAAGTTAATAAAAACACTAATGTCCCTAAGAGACATCGGAAATACAGTAATAGTTGTAGAACACGACACAGACACAATGCTAGTCGCAGATTATATTCTCGACGTAGGTCCTGGTGCCGGAAAACACGGTGGGGAAGTAGTGGCCCAAGGAACTCCAGAAGAAATCAAAAAAGACAAGAACTCAATTACAGGACAATACTTATCAGGAGCAAAGAAAATAGAAATACCTAAAACCAGAAGAAAAGGAAACGGGAAGTCTATAAACATAATAGATGCCACAGAACACAATCTGAGAAATGTATCTGTAGAGATCCCATTAGGATGCTTCGTTGGAATTACAGGAGTATCAGGCTCAGGTAAATCAACATTGATTAACGAAATTTTGGTAAAAAGCGTATCAAAAGAAATATATGGATCAAAAGCCATGCCAGGCGCTCACGAAAGAATCGAAAACATAAAACACGTAGACAAGATAATTAACATAGACCAATCTCCGATAGGAAGGACACCACGTTCAAACCCAGCCACTTACACAGGAGTTTTTACAGAAATAAGAGATGCATTCGCTCACACACCAGAGTCTCGTCTAAGAGGCTACAAACCAGGCCGATTTAGTTTCAATGTAAAAGGAGGACGTTGTGAAGATTGTAAAGGAGACGGAATCAAGAAAATAGAGATGCACTTCCTACCAGACATCTACATCCCTTGTGAAACATGTAAGGGACAAAGATATAACAGAGAAACCCTAGAAGTTAAATACAGAAGCAAGAACATCGCCGAAGTACTCGATATGACAGTAGAGGAATCTCTAGAGTTCTTCACAGTGATCCCTGCGATCAAAACCAAGCTAAACGTCCTAACGGAAGTAGGTCTTGGTTATATTCATCTCGGCCAACCAGCAACCACTCTATCAGGAGGTGAAGCCCAGAGAATCAAGCTCGCGACAGAACTATCAAAACGCTCAACGGGCAAAACAATCTATATACTAGACGAACCAACCGTTGGTCTGCATTTCGATGACGTAAAGAAACTCCTAAAAGTCCTACAGAAACTAGTAGAGAAAGGAAACACAGTATTGACGATCGAACACAACCTAGATGTAATCAAATCTGTAGACTACGTTATAGACTTAGGTCCAGAAGGCGGGGATAAGGGAGGGGAAATCGTTGCCCTAGGGACCCCAGAAGAGATAGCAAAGCACGAAGCTTCGTATACAGGACAGTGGCTCAAGAAAATATTCTAACAGGTTAAAACTCCTTATTAGGCTTTAATAAAGTTTAATAAACTTTAATGAACTTTAATGTTCTTTAGTAAGCTTTGGTGGAATAGGCTTAATTGTGCTCGTATTAAATAAACTTTACGCAACTATTGAAACGTTGTCTAAATTGTGCTAAACTGCGATCACTTTGTATGACCTTTAAAAACATTTAATAAAGTTTGCTCAAGTTGAGTCGGATGTGGTAGAATCACTTCACGTTTAGTCAAGTGACCTAAAATTGAACCAAATGGAGAAGTATTTAACATCCGAACAAGTAGCAAGTCTGCTGCAAGTACATCCCTTCACAGTACTCAAGTATTTGAAAGAAGGAAAACTTCCTGGTGTAAAAATTGGGAGGATGTACAGAATCAAAGAGTGCGATGTAGAATCTTTCCTCGAAGAGGTTACATTGCCACGAAGCAAGACGGAGCAAACACCTTCAAAGAAAAAGACAAAAAAAGAGCCAAAGCCTGAAAAAGAACACAAGATCGAAGAAGAGACCAAAGAGAAATCTAAAGAAGAATATTTCCTCATTTAAAACTAGTCCCTCAAACCTAACATTCCTATGGTTATTCACTGCCTAACATGCGGCAAATCAATTTCGAGCCATGGTCTTGCGTGCCCTTACTGCAAGTCCGAAGTTTCAGACATCACTCTAGAGGTGAACGGAATTGAAGCCCCTAACAAATTTTCAAATCGGCTTAAAGTAAATTTTCTGCACGCCCTTGCAAGAAAATAATATATAAAAATCTTCAAACTTTAGAAAAGCCATAAAAACCCTAGAAAAGCTCAAAAACTCCCCCAAGAAAATACCTAAAAACTTCCGGGGAGTTTTTACATCTCAACCCCACGACCGATCCTAAGGACACTGCTTGTTCAAGACTTTTGCCGAACAACTCTTGATTCCATTCAGATATGTATGTGATTCCTCAACAGCTTCAACAAAGCTATCAACAGTAGTGAGGAACTCTCTCACAGAGGCGTCAGAATTATTCCGATACAAAGATTCATAAGTAGCTCGAACCTTCGCTATATCAATTTTTTTATTATGAATATCAAACTGGCTGCTGCTGGCTTGGAAAACAGAGCCCAAGTCAGGATTGGGATCACTCAAAGCAAATTCCCCAGCTCGATCAAAAATTTCATCCAAGCCACGAACAGGGTCCACATCATTTATCTCCATCTGAAAGGTATTCCCCAAGAAGTCGGAGAAGCTGGATGGAGGTCTAGTTGTAGCCGTCCTCTTGATTCGTTGGGCTTCTTTGACAACGTTGTTTACCAATGTCTCCCCTCCAGACTTAACACCACCCCAATCATCAATAAATTCATGAACCTTATCATTCACCATCTCCCAGGCGTTATTCGGACAATTGATGTATTGCTCCTTGCGTTCGGTGTATTTCTCCTTCAATTGCGAAAAGAAAACATCAAACTCATTCCGCCCAAACAGTCCAGAATAAATAGGCAACATCTCGTTATAGATATCTCCCTCATTTCCAAAGAGGAGTTTCATTCCTTCTTGATCAATCCCCGATCCAAATGGATTCATTTGGGAAGTAATGTCAGAAGAAACTTTCACAAGTCTCCTAGAATAAAAGATTTCCGCATCAATCTTGTAATAAGCTTTTTTGAGATTAGGGATCTTGTCCCGGTTGCAAGTCAAAAACTCATGCTGAATCCGAGCCTTAATTTTATCCTTTTGTTGTTGAAGGTTGAATATGTCATTTGAGTGGCAGTAGTTCCTAGCCAGAATATCTTTCCAATATTCTACAAAAGTCTCGAGGAAGCCATGCTGATTAATAATAGTTTGTATGAAAGTTCCAAACTCCAGATCACCTTGGAGGCATTCCCCAACAGTAATGTCGTCACTTGCAGCATAGACCACAGTAGGGGCCCATACAGAGGTCCCGAGCATCAAAGCGGCCACTCCTGTCGTTACTAATTTTTTGGTTCTAAGAAACATTAAAATTGGTTAATCCAAATAGTCTTTTCCTACAAGATTAGGGCAAGTTACCTCGGATATATGTTTGAACATTTTATTCATGCTACTGAAATACATAGTCATTTGCTTAACCTCAGTCATAATATCCTGAGAGTAAACGACGAAATCTTCTCCTTTAGATGCAATCTCAAACTGTTCTTCATTACTTATCTGCTCTCGCATTATCTCATCCTGAAGTTCCTCTATCTCATAAGCAATATCGTCAAAAGTCGTATCTTCAGTCACTCGGTTATAAACAAGCTCACTAGCAAGATCCAGCCCATACTGAGGCATGAAACTGGCAGGGTATCCAGGAATTCCGTACGGATGATTTCGAACCAGGAATTTATTAAACTCCTGAATGATACTCTTGCCCCAGATCGCATCGTCATTAGTAGGAGTCTGTGCAGGGGCCCAGGAAACTATAAAATTAATATCTACCAAAGGCATCTGAAAAGAATCCTTACACTTTGAAGTCTCTCCAAAATTCCCAGCAACTTTGCCAGGCAATAGGGAATGAGAAAGAGTCTCTTGTAGATAAGCATTCATTTTAATCAATTCACAGTAAATACAATCTTCTACCGGCACAAAAGCTGAATAAGTTTCCCAAATAGTTTTTGATTCCAAACACATATAATACATGGCTCGTGCAGAATATCCTTCACCTCCCTCTTCACTGCCACCAGCCTCACCTTCAAATAAAAGACCATTACATTCAATATCCTCACCCCAATCACCAGGTTTGGCAGGGGTTAAAGGATCCGTTGTCCCAGAGTTATCAGCATCTTCACCACCTGCGCTATTACCAGAAGTTCCAGGATCTTCCACATCTTCCTCTTCAGGAAGGGATTCGTAATATTCTTCAATTTCTTCGTCTAATTCATCAAGTGCTTTATCAAGTTCAGATTCTTCAGTAGGGCAGATATCTTCTTCCAAAATCTCAGGAGGATTGGACTCATTCAAAGAAACCTCTTCACCATCGGAAGTTCCATCACCACCTTCGCCCCCTTCATCATCTTCAGTAACAGCCAAAACAACATATTCATAAGCCTCAGAATAATCCGGAGTTTGCTTCTCAACATTGGAAGGATAAGGGTTGTCACCTTCTTTTGGCTTGGAATCATTTCCCCAGTCTATAGGACCCCCCAGGGTAGTAGGACTTTTCGTGTTGAACAAAATATCCTCTATAACATCCAAATCATGAACCAAATCAAATCCAGAATCAGTAACATCTCCATTTGAGAAAATCTCAGACATTGAACTAGAGATAGCAAGCTCCCTCTTTAGAGAAAGCAGCTCATACTCCTCCTGAAAATCCTGCTGGGCTTGTTCAGCAATAGCAGAAATCTCACCATGAGTCATCTCACTAATATTATATCTAGGATTGTCCAAAATAGGAGAGATAGCTCCACTTCGCAGCGCACTAGCATCTTGAGTAGACATTCCATATTTCTGAGCCAAAGACTCAAGAGCTTCATCTTCAGGTTCATCAAACACAGTAAAGAACAACATTGCATACAGATTCTTGAAAGTAGCAGAAGCCATCACATCATCGTAATCAAGCCTAGCAACTCCCATGTCAGCAAGTAGCTCAGTGAATATTCCGGTAGTCGTCATTGTATAGGCTTTCGCCTGACCATTTGAATGTTCAGTGTATTCACGCCATGCCACAAGTCCTCCTGTGAGCAGCGCTCCAATCAAAATTCCGATCGATATGTCTTTTAGTAGTTTCATGGTTTATTTACAAGATGCACTGGTTGAATCCAAAAATTTTGGAGGCATCTTTGATAATTTTGCGCGAATAGACTCAAGCTGCTCGCGATATTTGGTTAGTGCGACAATTACTTCATCATATTTTTCATGCATTGGATAAGCCAAACGGAGCTCATTGTAAGCACCTATGGCCATATTCATAAGATCAAGAGCATACTGCTTTTCATAAGCAAGATCCTCATTTCTCATACCAGTAATCTGAAAGATATCAGATATATTAACATTTCCACCTCCAATAACACCTGTTAATTTATTAAGAATTGGTATTTTTTCTGTGACAGAATTTGAAAGAGGAATATCTACATTACCTTCCAAAATCCCAATTTCAATATATCCCTCAACTTCATTCAAAGTATCGAGATATTTTTCATACATATCCAGGGCAGTGATGGCTACACAATAGGTACTAACATTATTTTCAGAACAAGCATCGCCTTCATCAGGAGGCAATTGATTAGGATCCTTCATATCTGTATCCAAAAGCATTTCAATCTTGTCACTGAAGAAGTCATTCATCTCCTCATGATATGAATATTTCACAAAAATATAACCCAGACCGTAGTTCTCAAATTTATAGGTAGCGCCTTCAGCAACCAAATAACCGCTATACATCACCATAGTGGTGATGAGCGCAGTTACAAACACACGAATTTTATTATTTTTTAACACAATCTCTTAGGTAACCTGGTAATTTATTATAAAAAGTTTCATAGGAAGCAACGATTTTCGCAACAAGCATATTCATCTCGCCTAGACGCTTGTTAATGGCTTTATATTTTTCCAAAAGAACAGTGGACTGTTTTACTCGACCACTAGTCAGAATTTTCTGTTTCAACATTGATTTCGCATCTTGGATATATTTGTCAGTCAGATTCAAACACAAATCATAATTCTGAAATTCAGTCTCAGTATAGACAAGGCCGCTAGAACTTATTTCAAACTTAGAAAGTTCCCTCTGAGCAAGACGCTTAAATTCACGATAACCAGTGATAGCAGCCTCAACCAAAGATGAGTTATTTTCCTTACTAGCAAAATGAACATCAAGGAATCCACCAAATTCGATAATTCGCCACTTCATGAACGTATCCATTATCTCAGGACAATTTGCAAAGGTATAAATAGACGTTTCCGCACTCGCAATACCAGAGACACGAGTAACCGGTCCTCCAGTTAAGAGCACTACAGAAACAAAAACAACGATAATTTTATTTAATTTTAACTTCATTACTTTTGGTGTAAACCCGTGTACCGTCTTGGTTTACGATTATGGTATATAAAACATCTCCCTTTCTCAAATCTGATTTGTAGTTATAAGAATTATTACATGGACAGGTTGAACATTCGGCTGGTACCAAATAAATTCCGGCCTGAGATTCGAGTTCTTGTCCGCCTTCAGCAGAATCATCATCGTCTTCGCCAACAACATAGTCATCACTTTCACCTAGAGGATCAGTTTGCCTCTCAACTTCAGTCCCATCATACACCCCACCACCATCAGTATCAGGATTATTAGGGTCTGTGTGGTAAATCAAAATTTCCTCAACATCCAAAAGTCCATCACCATCAGTATCATAGAAATCATCCTCACCATTGAGAGGGTGTGTGCCAATTTCAACTTCATCACCATCCCCAACTCCACCATCATCAGTGTCATATTTCACAGGGTTAGTTCCATATCCACATTCCTCAATGTTAGATAATTTATCTTCATCTGGATCGTCCTCAGGATCATCAATGTCATATTGGTTCTCACAATAGTCACTCATGCCGTCCTCGTCCTTATCAACCTCCAAACAGTTATAAGCATCCAAAACTCTATAAGCCATCTCTATGATTTGACCACGAGTAAGCTGTTTGAATGGATCCATCGAATCCTGTTCAGTTATTATAAAAGAATTTTTGAGGTCAACGCCATCCTTCGCATATTTCGATAGATTCAGTGCCACTTCAAAGTAAGGTTTGTACCAAGGAAGATTCGGATCAAAATCAACATCACTCAAATCAATCGCACCAATCATCTCCAGACCTTCAACAATAACTTTCGAAGCTTCAGCCATATTGACAGTTCCTTGCGGTTTGAATGGATTGAGCCCGCTGCTTCCAGTTTCTCCTCCATAACCTGACACCAATCCCAGCAACGAACCTTCTTTGATATAAGGATAGTATTTGGACAAAGGCGAAGTGAAAGGCATATCGTCAAATAGCGCAGGGGCTTTGTATGCATCAGCTCGCGGCACTATACAAAGCATTCGCAGCAACATCATTACAAAGTCTCCTCTCGAAAGTAGCTCATGAGGACTTAAATTATCACCTCCATCCAAAAGTCCTTGCCTATACAAACTCATCGCATAATCATACAAGTTGCCAGAAAGATCGGAGAACATAGGGCCACTAGGATTCAAAGGACCTCCAGGCCCAGTCACAGGACTCAATTCTTTGTCTGTGTATAGGTATTGAGGCGTGATGCCATTAGGGTATTGATAAGGGACATCTTTTGTACCGACAATTTGCGCCTCATCAAACAGTCCAAAAGGGGATACATAAATCTCCGCAATCTTTTCATCATCAAACCAAACTTCATAAACCAAAGGATCAAATAGGTAGTGGTTGTCTTTGATTTGTAGAGAGAATCGATCATCGATCACCAATACATTCCCAGTCGTATCTATCGCCATCACTTGCTTGTTTTCATTAACATAAAGGAGATAAATACCATTCGGATAATTTGGATCGTTTGGTGGGTAGTTCATGAATTCAAATTCATCCTCCACATTCAGATCACTAACGGTCACTCCAATATAATTTTCAAAATTCTCAGAATCAAACTCAACTTCCTCAACGATGTCAGATCCATTATTAGCATTAGAAACAATCTGAATAGTTCCCATGCTGTTGCCATTGGGATCAATGATTTCCACATAAGTTCCCCCTACTGGAGGAGCAGATGTATGTATAACAACTTCATACCCATCATCAACCCATAGATTTCCAGTTTCACTATGAATCTCTCCAACAACTTCACCGTCACTACCAAGGATCTCGATCAACTTACTTACAGTAAAATCAGTCACCTTATATTCACCATAAGTATCAGTTCTATATTGCCCATACTCATCAGATGAAGGAGTTACAATTATGTCTGTCCTCGGGACCAACACAAGTTCACCTTCAAGTACACGATAAACAAAACGATCCCTAACCAAAGCAAATGGCATGTCAGATGAAGCAGGATCGGTACTACCTGTAACTATCTGAGAGACTTCATTAACACCATCCAAAGTTATAGCAGGAACATATACATTGATATCAACCAATTGAGTAGAAACAAGGTCGGACAGGTCCATTATATTGAGAGCAACCTTGTAATCGTAAATCTCTTCAAAAGGTCCAAATTTAAATACATCATTTGTTCCTTCCTTGTATTTCCAGAGCTGAGTGTTCGGGATGAATGGGTCAGAAGGGTCCACATCATTCATAGGGTCTCCATCACCGTCAGAATCTTTGAGAATATTTGAATCTATATAACGCATCTTGATCTCCCCATTAGGGTCGAACGAAGCTGAAGCATCAATTTCTAAGGTCTTTGTAACCGCAACATCTCTCTGTGTATTGGAACTAGACAGAGCATCGATTGGGGGATCATCATCTCCACATATTTGCGGAGCAATAGGTGTCTGAGTGGAGGCATAGCTTCTCTTGCCGGTATTTGTTAGGGCGTAAATAATCGAATAATAATTACCGTCAGGAACCTCTATGTCGACTTTTGGATTTTCAGGGTTTTTGAGCTCAAGTATTTTGAATTCTTCATTTGATTCTATTACAACTGCAGCTCCATTTGAGAAAACAACAGAGGCACCTCCATTCTCTCCACTAACAACCACATCAGACGAAGTAAGAGCCATGTCCTCTATCAATTTATATTCAGAAGTATCTCCAGAATGTTTGATATGTTCAACTTCTCCCAAAACAACAGTGATCTCAGCAGAAGGCACATAAGACTCGATAATATAAATCTCTCCAGAATTAATCTCTATAGTTTTTGAAGTTTCGGAATATTCGAGCAAGATCCGAGTGTTTTGTTTTGCATGCACAACATCCAGCCCAGTCGCCGTAAACTCACCACCATTCGTATAAACATCTCTCTCATGAGAAACCACATCGTTATTGTTCGAAAGCAGCCCTACCACATTATCTACCGAACCAAATACCCCTTCACTATCTTCAAACAAAGCAAAACGATAACTTCCATTATAAGTATTATTATCCATGTCCAACAACGATGGAATAACCATGACTTCATAGCCAACAATGGACTCATCGGTAGACTTAACAAAGTCTATAGAAGCAAAGTTATGCGCAGTGTCATTGATTCTCGGCATTTGCACAGAAAGCACACCCTCGTCCCCATAAGAGCTCACAGAAGACTTGGAAAGCTCACTTGTAACCTTTCCTAGAGCAGGGCCATCATCTTCACTGTAGTTTTCTTTCAAGTACAAATCTCCACGCATTGAATAAATAATATCTTCATCTCCATCATTATCTACATCTATATATTCTAAGTGATTTTCTTGTGTAAGTTCATCGGTGTAGAACAAAACGTTCTCAGTCGATCCATCCGGCATGAACACATGCATTCCCGGAGG
>Ga0307989_1001418_pt1 | contig 12893 bp, 8 predicted proteins | sample EllFjometagen185_FD_203164 | JGI IMG/M metagenome (GOLD analysis project Ga0307989, IMG submission 203164) | Marine microbial communities from Ellis Fjord, Antarctic Ocean - #185 | ecosystem: Environmental > Aquatic > Marine > Unclassified | place: Southern Ocean | collected 2014-10-08 | reverse complement strand
GTCACACCAAAACGTAAAGTATCACCAAAAAGACGAAGTGTCACACCAAAACGTAAAGTATCACCAAAAAGACGAAGTGTCACACCAAAACGTAAAGTATCACCAAAAAGACGACGTATAAATAAATCCCAATCAAAAATTCGCGGGACATAAATTGTTGTATCGACAGAACAATACATAGATGATGTGACTGGTAAACCATATATGGTAAAACCAGATTTGAGACAAATTATACTGGAATTGTTTAGATGTGTAGTCGCACAACAAGTTAGAGATGGTTAACTTTTGAATGTGTCATGGGGAAAAATTTGCATATAATTATTGATATAACCAATACAAATTCATCATATTATTTACAATTTAATGTTACGGTTCCATCAGCTTCTGGAAATTATCAAATGAAAGAAAGTTAGGTGTGAATTTATAGATCATGTTTTAAAAATCTTAAATAGTTTAACTATTTAAGATTTTTATTCTATATTTTTTTATTCTATATTTTTTTATTCCATATAATATATCATAATACGTAAACATAAAATATTTATGGCAATACAAATAATTCAACGTCGTTTTTACAAAACGATGGAAAAAATGGCGATTGTAGTAAAATCACCAAATCAAAAGATATCAAAACGTAATCGAGATCAATTGAATGCATATTTTATTAATTACATTAAAGATTTTGCGTCAAAAATTATCAGACAACCAGACGACATTGTGTTATATGATGTGGTTCACAACAAAAATGATGATACATATAGCATATATTATGTATCTAAAACTCAACTTGCTATAATAAGAAAAAAGAAACGTTCATCAAAGAAAAGTTCATCAAAGAAACGAAAATCTCCAAAGAAACGAAAATCATCAAAGAAACGTAAATCATCAAAGAAACGGAAATCATCAAAGAAACGAAAATCATCAAAGAAACGGAAATCATCAAAGAAACGAAAATCTCCAAAGAAACGAAAATCATCAAAAAAACGAAAATCTCCAAAGAAACGTCGTTCATCTAATAAACACTCGAACGGAATCGCGCCACCATCGTTAAGTGTCGCATTACAATTGAATATACGTGGTCAACAACAACCAGGTCAACCAGGACCAGGACAACCACCACCAGGACCAGGACAACCACCAGGAGCACGACAACCACCACCAGGACCAGGACAACCACCACCAGGACAACCAGGTCAACAACAACCAGGTCAACCAGGAGCACGACCACCACCACAAGGACCACAAGGACCACCAGGACCAGGTCAACCAGGAGCACGACCACCACCACAAGGACCACAAGGACCACCAGGACCAGGTCAACCAGGAGCACGACCACAAGGACCACCAGGACCAGGACCAGGTCAACCAGGAGCACGACCACAAGGACCACCAGGACCAGGACCAGGACAACCAGGAGCACGACCACCACCACAAGGACCACAAGGACCACCAGGACCAGGTCAACCAGGAGCACGACCACAAGGACCACCAGGACAACCAGGAGCACGACCACAAGGACCACCAGGACCAGGACCAGGTCAACCAGGAGCACGACCACAAAGACCACCCAGAAGACACAGATACAGAGAGACACGACCACAAGGATATTTTTTTATAGATAGAGAAGAAGAAGAACGCGAGCGTGAACGAGCACCTGATAATGAGGACATGTTTGTAGAAATGTTCAGCAATCAATCTGCACGCGGAGAACTCATACACGATCATGTTTCCATGCGCCCCTCTCGTTACCAAAATGAAGATAGATTCACGGGTGATTTGTATGATAGGAGAGAAGAGAGAGAGAGACAATATTATGCGCATGCAATTGCAGAGAGTGGTCGAAAAATTGCGAGAATAGACGCAAATTTGGAAAGACTTGCCCCTATGATCGAACGCGAAAAACGTTTGCAACGTCAACCTGTTTTACATCTTTCGTTGCCTGATAAATCTATAAAAGATGAATGTACACGAAACATTGTGCGAACAACCAAATTGTTTTCAGAACTTGTCGAACGCGAACGAAATTTACACAGACAACTTACATCACAGAACATTCACTCCAAACAACATTCGATGGAACTCGAACCTTCACAAATGTCAGAGAGTGCGAGGATTAAATTCAAAGAGTGTGATCGAATGTTTGATAAATTACTCGAAAATACGGAAGCACAGGTACACCGTAACATACAAGAATGCTTACGATTCCAAGAATCACAAGACTCGATTCGCCCAACTCCATCGATAGGACACGAACATCGGTCATCACGATTAAAAACGAAGGAACCATTACGAATCATGCCCCCGCCGCCGAGGATGGCACATTTAACTTCTTCACCGAGTAAACTATTACGAACCCCAAGTCAACCGAGTGAACTACATAAGTCCATACGCACGTCTGCGGAAGACGCACCGATTGTGAAGAGTCGTGGTCGTGGTGCCCCGCCGCCGAGGATGGCACACTTGGCACATTTCACTTCTTCACCGAGTGGAACCCCAAGTCAACCGAGTGAATTTAAGATGGCACACTTGGCACAATTCACTTCTTCACCGAGTGGAACCCCAAGTCAACCACATAAGTCCATACGCACGTCTGCGGAAGACGCACTGGAAGACGCACCGATTGTGAAGAGTCGTGGTCGTGGTCGTGGTCCTCCTCCTCATAGGCTCGCGTACGGCATACCTCCGGTTGAAAGAGTTTTATTGTATATACATGCTAAAACGGATCTATATACTGTTAAAGACGTTAATGATTATGTTGACGAATATTTACTACATGTAATACCTCCCGAACATGCTACCGCAATCCGAAATTTTGATTCTGAAAAAAGACACAGCCAGTGCGTAAGCATTGTAATTAATAAACATTTATCTATTGATATATATGTGATAAATGATGTATACTATGTGTCTTCTAGTGACGACAAAAATTTTTCTGCCAAATCATTTAAAGATATAACTTTAATACTCGATGGATTTTTTGCGCGCATGCCATACATGCGCGAAAGGAGTATGTCAGGAATACAGGATATACAGGATACCGAAAAATTCCTGAGTTTTTTACAGGATATGGATATACAGGATGTGGATATACATGATATACAGGATATACAGGATGTGAATATACATGATATACAGGATATACAGGATGTGAAATCTGATGTGTCAAGTAGTTCTTATACACCGGGACACAACTTGCGTCAAAACATAAGCTCTCGGCGTACTGGATTCACGTACGAGAACTTGCGGGACTCTCTCTGACCGTTGGACCGCAATACCGTTTAAGGAAATAAGATACCGTTTATAAATTGATATTTAAGGAAAATAATTAATTAATTAAAATGAAAAATAAAAGATCAGACAAACGATTGTACAAAGCGTGGAATTAAGATTATTTTGATAAAAATAAAAGAACTACTTCCACAACCTAAATTCTTCACTCTTTTTATTTAATTTCCAGATTGTGGAAAAACAACGCTTGGTTAAAGGATGACACGATAATGATGAACGTGTTCAATGATGAATTAATACTGTATATCCACCGATATCTACATCGATATTGATTTTATCTATTGTTTTTTTGTGAGAATCTATCAATTGATTTATATATGAATAAGGTTTATTGGTTTGTATTTTGATTAATGACACATTTTGTTGATTAATGATTGTATGTTTGATATTGTGTTCTTTAAGATATGCTAATAATTGTAATGTGGTTTTCATGCTGATCAATTATGGAATCGATTATAGAATTAAACGAAATCTTTTTTATTGGTTAAAATATAACAATTGATTAAAACACACAATTGAATAACAAATTATACAATGGATATGATAACTCGTGCATGTATACAACAAGTTAACAACTTGGTACGACTAATTACACCTAATTCACAAGTTGGTGGTGCGACATATATGCCACCTGCATTCTATGGAACTACAACAACTGCATTGTTTTCGGATATCCCTGTTACGTTTACACCTCCATATCAAGCGGGTGGTTGTGGATGTGGTGTTTCAATGCCTGCATTACCAATTCCCGATGGAAATGAATGAATGAATGAATGAATGAATGAATGTATGAATGAATGAAATTACGGAATCATTTTTGCCTTGATAGTTTGATTACAATAATATTGTGACAATTCAATGTCATCAAAAGTGTAATCTTCGATCTTATCTTTTTTACATTTAATATTTACTTGTGGAAATCCATATTGACGATTTTTAAGTTGTTGAAACATTGCATTTCGATGTTGTTGATATATATGTACATCTCCAAGGTTAATGATAATTTGTCGTGGTTTTAAATCACAATGATGTGCGATTAGAGTAGTTAGAAGTGCAGTACTTGCAATATTGAATGGCAAACCGAGAAACACGTCTGCTGAACGTTGAGTCATCATACAACTTAATTCATTACATTTCGTATCGACATAAAATTGATACGAAACGTGACATGGCAGTAAAGACATGTCTTTAAATTGACTAGGATTCCATGCAGAAAACATTATTCGTCGTGATGTAGGATTATGTTTTATTTGATCAATACAATTAGCGATTTGGTCATAACCTTTTCCAGTATAATCCGTATCACAATCGACATATTTCGCATTAAAATGACGCCATTGATGTGAATATATTGCACCCCCGTCATCTTCTTTCAAATGCTCTAAACCATTATCATCCAGAAATTGGCGAGTAGTGTTACCATTCCAAATATGAACGCCTTTTTCTCGCAAATGTTTAACGTTTGTATCACCTCGTAAAAACCATAATAGTTCTTCAACAATTCCACGCCAAAACATTCGTTTTGTAGTCAATAATGGGAATCCATATTGTAAATTATATTCTAATCGTTTTCCAAATTGTGATGATACGACTGAGTTACGTGTTTGTCGTTCATCTCCTGCGATTAAAATGCTATATGCCAATTTAATATAATTGTCTTCCCCATGATAGTTGATAGTATATTTACATGAGCAGTCACTTTTATTAGTATACAATTGTTTCTTCGTGTATTGTAAAGTTGAATCAATAAATATTTGATTGGTAGTTGAACAATTAGTAGAGTTGTTAAAAGGATGAATAATATTATTTAGTTTTGCTTCATTAATAAATACGTCACACTGATAATCATGATGAATGGTAGTTAGATAAATTTCACGTAATAATGGATGTGTTAAACAATGATCATATAATGACGCACCTCCGATTATAAATATTTTATAATTGTTGCTTATATCACGTGTACCATTCACGTCACTTGTACCATTCATGTCACTTGTAGTATTAAATTGTATTGTATTTTTGTTGTTTTTAGTTTGTTGTAAAATGGTTTCATGTTCGATTGCGTCTTCTATATTTGTATATATCATATTTGCTCCAATTCCAGTTTCAGTTTCAGTTCCAGAAGTAATAACTACATTTCTACGATTTAGCAATGGTCGTTTGCTGATTGGTAAACTATCCCAGGTTTTACGACCCATAATAACAGTATTTCCAGTTGTTAATGTTTGAAATTGTTTCATATCGTCTTGCGAATGCCATGGAATTGTACCTTTTTTACCAATTCCATAATTTTGATCAATTGCGACAATTATTGATATTGATTTCATTGAGTTGTGTGTAATGTTGCTTTCATAAATATTGTATATGTAATTACATACAACTTTAATTTGTTTTTTAAACACAATGAATGAATACAAAGTAAAGTACAACTCACATGTGAACACACGAAACTTTAATCAACAATAAATTCATTCTCAATTCTAAACTGAAACATCAATGCGAAATGGATGCGCATGATAGATATAAACAAATATATCAAAATATTGGATTCAATTTTTTCAATTCTTTTGTATTTAATTTGCGTTTGCCTTTCAAGTGCGCAAACTTTTTACTCTCGTTTATTTGTCTTTGTGCTTTATGTTGGATGTCTTCATTTTCAATCAGTTGATCGTATTGTTTTTGTTCTTTCAAATAATTATCTATATTGTGCGATATGTTGGTATATGAATTAACATTTCCAAAATGATGTTGTGTAGATAAATGATACCCACCGGATGATTTAACAACGCCATTCCAATCATGAATATAATAATCCATTAAAATATCAGTCATGTCGATTAACATGTGTTCCATTCCATGTTTTTTAATATCATACATAGTAGTGATACATGGTGCACCATGTTTAATAAATGGACGTAATATTTCACGATTCACATGATCAAGAAATAATTTGCGATTTGTAAACATAAATGATGGATGTATGTATTTAATCAATGATTTTATGTCAATTTTTGAGGTTTCATCTGTATTTATATTTGCGTGGTTATTAATTAATGAACTTGGCATGATTTTTTCTAATTTATGATAATCACGGACTTTGTTAACCACCGCTTTTCCATTTTCATCGATTAACATTTGACATCCAATAAACAAAAATTTCCGTGAGAGTGAACTTAATTCAATTGTTTTATCGAATAGTAATTCAATTATGTTTGGTGCAGTCAAATATACGTCATTATCTAATATTAATACATAATCGGTATCGATCTTATTCAATCCATACATCATTCCTGTTCCATGATGAATATTATAACCAAGTGTATGTAATATAATTCGATTGTTGTATTTACTTTGTGTACACATTGTTTTCATTTGATCGATATACATTTTATTATCTGAACCATCAACAATATGTATTTTTAGTTCAGAATCCGGATAAAAGAGCATGATTGAATTTATCAATCGAGTTGTTAATTCAGTTGAGTTATAATTGACGGTGAGAATTGTAATATTTGATAAATCCATTGTTGATAAATCCATTGTTGATAAATAACTGGAATTAGTACTATTGAATTTAATATATGATATATGATATTCAAATAAACGTATAATTTTATTTTACTAATCAAAATAAAATTAAAATATGAATGATTTTCATAATTCAAAAATCCAATCGATTACAAATTATCGTAACCATCATATTATCATTGACCACTTATGGATGATCAATTTGAAATTATCCCAAATGAAAATTGTCCTACATTCAAAGTAGGTGACAAATTCATCAAAATATACAAAATGATTGATGGTTCAGAATATGAAAATTATATGTGTGGACTTTCACTACTTCCAGTCGAATTACATAACATATTTTTATATAAACCATGTGAGATACAAGAGATCGATTTCGTGGTGTTTTATGAACACGATATGTTTGGAATTAAGTCGTCAAAAAATTTCGATAAACGATTTACACTATATCTTCAACGATTGTACAATAAGATTATTGATGTGAAATGGTTTATCAAACAAATCACAACTGGACATTCAACATACCGAGTATTTATCGCACCATTCAAAAAACTCGAACATTTTCATTCAGAAAAACTGACAAAAAACACGAATTGCAAATAAGAAACAATTGGTTAACAAGTTCCACAATTTCATGACAAAATTAATTATTGCGAATTTCGATTACTGGATACCAAACCACGTTCGATTTTCGAATGGACAATATGTGCTACGTTTTAGGAGAATTCAAGTTTATGATTTTGGTTTGTGTTTCTCATTGAGCATTTTTTATGTAATCCATCCGGATTTGGTCAAACATTGAAAAATAAATAAAGCAATATACCGCATACAAATGTATGTATTACAAAATATGTATGAAACAATTTGTCAAATGATTAGCGTATTATGATAAACATAAAAAATTGAAATTGTTTAAACTTGTTGGGATGTACAATTATGGAAACAACATCAAATAAATGGTTGCGTTTATTTGGTAGTTCTCCATAGTCAATTTTAAGTTGGAAACATCATTTAAATCAAATGAACATTCTAACACATTAAATCCGATAATAAAAAATAAATTTCGTAATAATTCTGTGCATTTAAATTAAATGAACATTCTAACACATTAAATCCGATAAAAAATAAATTTCGTAATAATTCTGTGATATTAAATTCAAAAATTTAACAAAATGGAAGAAATCAACAAACTAATATTTGAAAATTATCAATTCAATGGAAAAATAAATTGTCCTTGTGGAAAAACAATTTTAAAAAGGTCTTTCAAAGGTCATATAACAACAAAAAATCATATTGCGTCAATTAAGCAAAATGAAAATGGAACATATAGTATAGAAAAAAAAATGGATGGTGAAAACACAAAACCCTTTTATTTGTATGAGTTATTTGAACTTATTAAAAAAAAATCTATACAAGAATTATTGTTGATAGGGGATAATGATATCGAAAAAGGTCATTTATTTGAAGCAATAAATGATATTTTAGTAAAACTTGGATATATAATACAATCAAAAGAATATAAAGTTGAACATTTGGAAGGAAATTTGAGAACTGATACATGTACAAAAATAAATGATATAAAGAGATATTTTAAGACAACAAAAATAAATAATTCAAATAAAAATGGTCCGAGTGATATTACAATGAAAATAAATGATACATACATATTTAGTTCAGTGAAATGTGTAAAAGATGAGAAGAAAACAATAGAAGATTATGATATTGATAAAATAATATCAAATATAACCAAAACTCTGTATGAAAAATGGGAGATAATATTGTTTGTAAATGATGACACAATAGTTAAAAGATTGATAAATAAATCACATATGAAAGAAGAACGTAAGAAAAAAATAAGAGTAATTGGAATAAAATATATTGAAGAAAAATATGAGTTAATGAAAAGAGAGTTTATAGAGAAAAATTTACATATTGAAAATATTGATGAAATTTATTCGTTTGAGAAAAAAAAGTTTGAAGGACGATTACATCAAAAATTTTTTACACGAAAATTAATAAATCAATGGCAACAAGGAAAACGATATTTTCTGTATGGATGGAAACCTCGTTCAGGAAAAACATATGGATGTGGTGATTTGATAAATGAATTGGGAAATATTATAAACAATTTAAACATATTAATAATAACACCTGCACCGAATGAGACAATTTCACAATTTATGGATATGTTTAACGATTATATAGAATTTAAAAAATTTAATGTATTGAACATGAAAGATGGGAATTCATTTAAAAACATAAATGGAGAATTGAATGATAAAGGAAATAACATAATTGTTGTATCAAAACAATTAATAGATGATTATATTGGAGTGAATAGAATAGAATTGAAGATTGATGTTGATTTGTTTATTTTTGATGAATGTCATTGGTCAGGAACTACTGAAAAGTCAAAAAGAATAATTGAAACATATTGTAATGATGAAACAATAAAATTGTTTTTATCAGCAACATATAATAAACCATTAATGAAATATAATTTGGATAAGGGATGTTGTTATTTTTGGACGATGGAAGATGAACGTTTATGTAAAAAACGCAATGTTGAAGAACTCGAGAAAAAACACGAAATAAAACTGATTGAATTATTACAGGGCAACGCAGAAGAACAATTGAAGGAATATGATAAAATGCCGGAGCAAATAATACTGACATATTTGTTTGAACAACAAAAATATGAAGAAATAATGGAAAAAACAAAAGGTAGCAAATATGGATACTCAATGAAGACATTGTTATCAATAAAAGATGGAAAGTTTGAATATCCGGATGAAGTGAAACGGATTTTGGAATTTATAACCGGAAGTAATAAAGAACATGATTTTCCGAATGGAGACAAATCATTTTATGGACGGATAAAGACACATGCACAACAGAAGGGTGGGAGAACATTGAATGGTGAGTTTACAACACAATTATGGTATATGCCATTTGGGAAAGGACAAAAAATAGACGGCGTATCTAAAGAAATGAAAAGAATAATGTTAAAGAATTGCATATTGAAAAATTATGAAATAATGATTTTGAATAGCACCGAAGGAAAAATACAGAAAGATTTGAAAAAAATTATTGAAAATGAGGAATTGAAAGCAAAAAATGCGGGGAAAGATGGATTAATAATATTGGCAGGAATGAAGTGTGTTCTTGGTATAACATTAAAACGTACAGATATAGTTATGTTATTTAATTATATGACGTCAAGTGATATATTGACACAAATGATGTATAGATGTATGAGTGAAACAGAAGATGGAAATAAACCATATGGATATGTGGTAGATTTTGAGTTGTCAAGAGTTTTAACAACAATATTGGACTATTCAGTTTCTAAAAATTTGCGTGGTTCAGTGAAAGATAAAATTCAATATTTATTTGAACATAATTTGATAAATATTGATATAGATATGTTAAATACAAAAATAACACAACAAACAATAATTGACCGTTTATTCGAAGTGTGGAATAGAAATAGTAAAAATACAATGAAACGTTTACTGAATGGTATGAAACAAGAATTAAACGGGTTTGAGACATTATGGAATGATATAAGATTTAAAAAACTATTAAATGCACAATTTATAGGTAGTGAAATGATGAATAAGTTAAAAAATAGCGAAATTTCGAAAACTTATATGAACGATGATGATGAAAAACAACATATAAAATCAGGAGAAAAAAAAACAATTGAGAGACGTGATGAACAAAAATTGGATAAAGAAAATAAAGAGCAAATAACACACGAGGAACATGAAGAATTATTGAAGAAAAAAATTGATTTTGTTAAACGAACAATTCCAGATATTGTAATTATATCAGTTATATCGGCATACGCAAAAGTAAATGATAATTTTCCAACAAAGTTCGATGAATTGATGGAATTGATAAAACGAGATGACAATATATCAAATATTGTGTATTACAAACTAAATGAGATGTATTCATCGACAAAAAATCAAGAAAATATATTTAATGATAAATATATTAGTTTTGTATCTGAATTAATAAAATTTAATTCAGATTTATACAATAAAATAAACGACAATATATTGAAAATCAAAACATGTATTATACCATTAATAAATGAACCTAAAAAATTAATTAAGTTTATTAATTCAATAATGAAACCAAGAAAAGACGAAACAAAAAAATATGGCGAAGTTTTTACTCCATTAAATTTGGTCAAAGAAATGTTAAATAAGTTGAATGAGACTTATCAAAAAGAAAATAAAGTTAGTATATTTACAAAATCAGAATTAAAATGGTTTGATCCTGCAAATGGATTGGGTAATTTTATAGTTATTTTATATTACAAACTAATGAGTGGATTGAAAGAAATAATACCCAACCAAGAAGAACGAAAGAAACATATATTGGAAAATATGATATATGTCAGTGAATTAAACGAATCAAATGTATATTTATATAAAATGATAGTAGATCCGGATAAGAGATATAGATTGAATATAAATGAAGGAGATAGTTTAACATTAGATATAAGAGAGAAATGGGGAATTGATAAATTTGATGTTGTGATTGGAAATCCACCATTTCAAACACAAGTGGGATTAAGAGATGAAACACATAAGAAACCTAAAACACATCCATTATGGAATATTTTTGTGAAAAAAGTTATAACATATATTAAAAATAATGGATATTTAATATTTATTCATCCATCGGGATGGAGAAATATAAGTGGTAATTTTAGAGATGTATATGAGTTGATAATGAATAAAAATTTAAAATACTTGAATATGAATGATTTTGATAAAGGGAGTAAAATATTTGGAGTTGGTACGAATTTTGATTATTATGTGTTACAAAATAATACACAATTAACCAAAACAACAATATCAGATATTGAAAATGAAATTTATGAAATAGATACAAAACATTTAAAAAAATTTAGGTTTATTCCAAGTGGAGGATTTAAATTGTTTGAAAAATTAATTGTTTTAAATGAAGACGAAAATGTCAATATAGAACATGTTAATGTATTACATGATTTTTCAATATATGAAACACGAAAGTTGTGGATGTCGCATATCATAACGCCAACACATATATATCCTTGTTCTTATACAATAACAAAAAAAAATGGTTTAAAATGTTTTTATAGTTCAAAAAAAGGAAAACATTTTGATACTTCAAAAGTGATTTGGTCAAATGGTCTTGGAACATATCCAATAATTGATGATAAAGGAGAATATGGATTAACCCAATTTAGTTATGCGATAGTAGATGATAATGTAGTTTTGAGTAAAATACGGGATGCCTTAAATAATAAACAATTTATTAAATTGATGACATACGTAAAGTTTACAAATAATAAATACAATTATAAAATAATAGAATTAATGAGAAAAGATTTTTGGAAGGAATTTGTATAAAATTATTATTACATATAAAACGAAACCAGTTATTGATTGAAAATAAATTTAACAGAAGTATTTCGTAAATGATTGAATGAAATTATTGGTGAATAAATTATTTGAATTTAAATTGAATGTCTTTGATTGATAAACCGAAAGATTTAATAAAATATTTAAATGAACGATTAAAACCAAGAGAAAATGAAAAAAAATAGTTTGGTGAAGTTTTTACTCCATTAAAATTGGTCAAATAAATGTTAAATAAGTTGAATGAGACTTATCAAAAAGAAAATGAAGTTAGTATATTTGAGTTTTCACATGAAATTAAACTTTGATAATGTCGAAACATCATATGATTTCGATACAAGTAAAGATGAGTATTGTAAGCATTATTTGAATATATTCTCAAGAAGAGTTGATGAATAATGTTCATGTGAAATTGTTAAATTGTACATTTCGTCTATTGGATGATGAAACAAAGTAAAACATATTGTTGTCAACATTGAAGTACGATTTTTATAAAAAAACGACTTTGTATGTATCCGTTTCAAAATTTAATATATGTGTAATTTAAAAATTTCATCGAAAGATATTTTCAATAATCACTCTAAATAAAACCATTAAACTTTTTTCAGTTATCATTATATAGAAATACACATAGATAAATACACATAGATAAAT
>Ga0307989_1001417_pt1 | contig 12899 bp, 12 predicted proteins | sample EllFjometagen185_FD_203164 | JGI IMG/M metagenome (GOLD analysis project Ga0307989, IMG submission 203164) | Marine microbial communities from Ellis Fjord, Antarctic Ocean - #185 | ecosystem: Environmental > Aquatic > Marine > Unclassified | place: Southern Ocean | collected 2014-10-08 | reverse complement strand
TATAAATTACATCAATCTGTGGGGAATGGCTATAATTAGACGTCTTATTTAGGATGATTTCTTCCCTTTTTGTGTCCAATACAGCAATACTGGATACGGATTTAGCTTTACCGATTTCCACTGCTAAACATAACCTTTTATCTAGTAATGACATAATTTCGTCATCTAATCTATCAATTTCATTTCTGTTTTTTTCTATTTTATCCATGACGTACCCTCGCTTCTTATGATGATTTCAAGCATTGCATATGATGTGACTGCGTTTATGACATGAATAACTCGATGAACTATTGAAGGATCGTGTCTTCCTTCCAAATCAAGTTTAACTTCTTTCATCTTAATTAAATCAACAGTATCCTGAGTTTTTCCGATTGATGCAGTTGGTTTAATTGCTGTTTTAAAGGTAATTGGCATTCCATTCGATATTCCACCCTGAATTCCTCCTGAGTTGTTTGTTTTAGTTCTCACTTCTCCATCTTCTATGTAGAAGCTATCGTTTGCCTCAGAGCCAAATAGCTCTGTTATAGAGAATCCTTTACCGAACTCTATTCCTTTTACTGCTGGAATACTGAATACTAAGTGTGATATAACACTTTCAATGGATTCAAAGAAGGGATTACCATATCCTGGGGCTAAACCATAGATCATTGTTTCAATGGTACCTCCAACACTATCTTTGGATTGTTTTGCATTTAGTATTATTGATTCAAAGACTTGTTTCTTTGATGCATCTAACACTGGAAATTGGCTTGAATTAAGCGTTTCTAATGTTTCTCTCGACACTTTAATATTACTAAATTCGGTGTCTTTTTCATCCTTTATACTTGCAATATGAGAACCAATAACAATTCCCTTCTTCTCTAGTAGTTGAGATGATAGTGATCCCAGTATCATTAGCGGGGCAGTTAGTCTTCCAGAAAAGTGACCACCACCGCGATAGTCATGAAAATTATTGTATTTTTTGCTTGCTGTATAATCAGCGTGAGAAGGTCTCAAAATATTTGGAGTATAGTCTTTTGAACGAGTGTCATTATTACGAATTAAAAAAGTGATGGGAGATCCCGTTGTATAGCCTTGAAAATATCCGCTAATTATTTCGAAATCATCCTGTTCTTTTCTTGCAGTAGAAAGTGCTGATTTTGGTCTTCTTTTATTTAATGATGACCGTATTAAGCCCAAATCAATTTTCAATCCAGCTGGGAAATTATTAATTACCAATCCGATTGATGAACCATGTGATTCTCCAAACAAGTTTATTTCAATTGCTTTACCAAATGTACTCATAATTTCACCTACAAATATTCCTTTATTTTATTTATACTTATGTTCTTAATATAGCCTTTCCCAACCTCATCAACTAATACCAAATTTATAGTATTTTCTGATGCTTTTTTATCTGTTTTTATGAAATTATATAGAGTTTCTACATCATACTCGTAATCATATGGAAGGCTATATTTATCTAATACCTCAATTAACTTGGTATAATATGGCTTATCTATAGCCATCTTTGCCATTCCTATTGATACAGCTTCTCCATGTAATATATTATATCTTGAAAACTGCTCAATGGCATGTCCTATTGTATGACCGAAGTTAAGAAGTTGTCTTTCTCCATTATCAAAAACATCTTTAACAATTAAATTCTTTTTTATTTTGATACATTTCTCTATATAATCCTCAATGTTTAAAAATATATTTTTTTCACAGACGTCTATAAATAGCGCTTTTCCAGCAATTAATCCATATTTAATCATTTCTCCGATACCATTATGGATTTCTTTTTGAGCTAGAGTTTTTAATGTATTTGGGTCTATTAGCACTACTTTTGGCTGATAAAATGATCCTATAGAGTTTTTCATATTAGAAGAGTTAATCCCTACTTTACCCCCTATACTGCTATCAATTTGGGATAAAAGAGTTGTAGGAATTTGAATAAAATCGACACCTCTCATATAAATGCTGGATATAAATCCTGCAAGATCTCCCACTACCCCGCCACCAAGGGCTATAATCAGACATTTTCTTGTTATTTTTGAATCAACCATTTCATCTATGATTGAGTATGCAATCTCCATTGATTTTGATGACTCCCCTTGAGGAACCTCAAAAACAAGCGGATTTAGCATTTTTTCCTTTATAGTGTTTAGATACACTTTTGGAATGAAATCATCTGTAATGATGACTATTTGCCTGTTAATGTCAATATAGGTATCTATTTCATTTAATATTCCACGTGAAATTATTACCTCATATGGATTTTCTTCAATTGGGATATTAATTTTAATCATAATATCAGTCCTTTATATCAATTTATATTTCCCACCTAGTGCTTTATAGTCATCAAAAAAACCAGGATATGACTTAGTTACTGCATTTGCATTGGTTAGAGTTATTTCTTTGTCACAAACTAATGCAGCTATGCTAACCATCATTGCTATTCTGTGATCGTTGTGAGAATCGAGGGTTACTCCACCTTTTAAGGAAGAGGTTCCTTTAATTGTTATCATACTTTCAGAGGATGTTATATTAGCACCAAGTTTTTTAAGTGTTGAAACTGTTGATTGTACTCTGTCAGACTCTTTTATTCTTAACCTGGATATATTTTTTATATGTGTAGTTCCTTCACTCAAACAAGCTAATAATGAAATAATAGGTCCAAGGTCAGGGCAATCTGCGATATCAATTGTAGTTCCTTTCGTTTTTGATAACTCAGTTATATAGCCGTTTTCCAGGAATATAACTTTGCCTTTCATGTGTTTTATAAATTCAATTATTGCTTTATCTCCTTGAAAAGACTCATGTTCTAAGTCTTTTATTTTTACTAATCCACTCAATGCGCCTCCAACTAAATGAAATGCTGCTTGAGAAAAATCTCCTTCAACAGTGTAGTTGGTAGGTTTGTATTCTTGATTACCAGGGATATAGTATCCATTTTCAAGTGGTGATATAATAATTCCAAATTTTTCTAAGATATCAATAGTAAGATTAATATAGCTTTTTGATTCAAGTTCTCCTTCAATATAGATAGAAGAATCATCTTCTAGAAGCGGTAATGCAAACATTAATCCACTGAAAAACTGTGAACTTACATCTCCTTTTACTTTATACTTTCTAGCCTTTACTGAACCATTTACCACTATTTTATGATCTTTAATTTCAAATTGATTGTCATCCTCTTTAAATATTTTACTATATATAGTTTGAGGTCTATTAATCAATGTTTTAGATCCTGTGAAGATTACTTCATCATTAGTTAATGAGAAGATTGGGATAAGGAATCTTAATGTTGATCCAGATTCTTTACAATTAACCTCATTTATTACATGTTTGAATTTTTTTATTCCATGAACTGTTAAAGAATCGTCTTTTTTATCAAATTTAGCCCCTAGTAATTCAAGGGAATTGATAGTAGCGGTTATATCATCTGAATATATTAGATTTGAGATTACACTTTTACCTTTTGAAAGAGCTGCACAAATTATAGATCTATGACTTAGGCTTTTTGATGGAGGAGCTTTTATTTCACCGTTTAGTTTGCTGGGGAACAGCTTCATATCTACCTTTTTCATCATTGTATTCTCTTTCTTTTTTCTGTTGCTGATTGCATTAATTCTTGAATCTTAGACTTATCTTTATTATTAATTGCTTCTTTCAAGGTTGTAAGTTCTTTTTCAAATTTATTGATATGTTTTATTAAGAAGTCTTTGTTTTTAATAAACAGTTCAGACCATAAATCATCATTTATATTAGCAATACGTGTTAAATCCTTGTATGAGTCTCCAATGAATTTTGAAGTATCGTATAACTCATCATCGCTGTTAACTAATGAAAGAGCTATTGTGTGTGTTAGTTGTGATGTAAATGCAATTATATTATCGTGATCAACATCTGAAATCTTAGTGATAGAGGAAAACCCCATTTGTGTGGCTAATATTGTTATAACGTTGATTGCTTCTTCACTACTCCATTTTGTTGGAGTAATAACAAAATTCGCACCCTGGAAAATGGCTTCATCAGAATGTTTAACTCCTACTGATTCTTTTCCTGCAATTGGGTGAGTAAAGACGAATTCTAAGTCATCGTTTTTATAAATGTCTAGTGCATCAATGATTTTTCTTTTTATACCAACTACATCAGAGATTATTGCTCCTCTTTTGAAGTTTCTAATGTTCTTATGAACAAACTTAATCGCATCTTCAGGATATAAGCATAAGAAAACAACATCTATATCTTTCAAGATGTTAGTAGGGTCTGTTTCTCCTACATCAATAATATTATGTTCTAATGCATAATCTAGGGATTCTTGATTAATATCAATACCATAAATTTCATATCCATATTTCTTTAGACTCTTTGCGTATGAGCCACCTATTAAGCCAAGACCCACTATTCCAATCCTCATAGTTATCACCTGTTTTTTTGTATGTTTCTATTATACTATAATATAGATATAATGGTAGTAATAGTTTTGTAAGCGTTTTACAAGAATGTATTGCATTTTTTTAGGGATTGTGTCAAAATCATTATAGTATGTATAAAAACTTATGGAGGTATTTATATGGAAAATGTAGATTTAAAAATCGCTCAGGAAGCCAAAATGGAGAAGATAGTTGATATCGCTTCAAAATTAGGGTTAAAAGAAGACGATTTAGAACTTTATGGAAATTATAAAGCTAAAATTGATTTAGGTGTAATGGAAAAATTCAAAGATAACGAAAATGGTAAAGTAATACTAGTTACAGCGATTAACCCGACTCCAGCAGGTGAAGGAAAATCAACAACTACTGTAGGATTAGGACAAGCATTTACAAAAATTGGAGAAGATGCAATTATTGCTTTGAGAGAACCATCTTTTGGTCCAGTTATGGGAGTAAAAGGCGGAGCAGCTGGTGGAGGATATAGCCAAGTTGTACCAATGGAAGATATTAATCTTCATTTCACTGGAGATATTCATGCAATTACAACTGCAAATAACGCAATAAGTGCAATTATTGATAATCATATTCATCAAGGTAATGTTTTGAACATTGATCCAAGAAGAATAAGCTGGAAAAGGGCTATAGATATGAATGACAGAGCTCTTAGAGATATCGTAGTTGGACTTGGTGGTATTGGGAATTCACTTCCTAGACAAGATGGATTTAATATTTCTGTAGCATCAGAAATTATGGCTGTTCTTTGTCTTGCCAAAGACCTTAAAGATCTTAAAGTAAGAGTTAAAAGAATTGTAATCGGATATACATATGATAGATTACCGATAACTGTTGGTGATTTAGGTGTCGAAGGAGCAGTAGCTTTAATCTTAAAAGACGCGGTTAAACCAAACTTAGTTCAAACACTTGAAAACACTCCTGCTTTAATACATGGTGGACCATTTGCAAACATTGCTCATGGATGTAACAGTATTATTGCAACAAATATGGCTAGAAAATTATCTGATTATGTTATCACTGAAGCAGGTTTTGGGGCTGATTTAGGCGCACAAAAATTCTTAGATATAAAAACATTACAAGCTGGATTTACACCAGCTGCAGTAGTAATTGTTGCTACTATAAGAGCACTTAAAATGCATGGCGGAGTAAATAAAAAAGAACTAGGTGCAGAAAACGTTGAAGCCCTACTTAAGGGAATTCCCAACCTAGAGAAACATATTGAATCTATAAAAGGATACAAAGTTCCTTATGTTGTAGCAATCAATAGTTTCATTACCGATACTGATGCAGAAACACAAGCCTTAGATAATTACTTAAAAGAAAATGATCACCCATATTCATTAAGTGAAGTATGGGAAAAAGGTGGAGAAGGAGCTGTTGATTTAGCTAAGAAACTAATTCATGAGATTGATACTAAAGAGAATAATTTCGAAAGAACTTATAAAGTAGAAGACACATTGAAAGAAAAAATTGAAAAAGTGTGTACGAAAATATATGGTGCTAAAGGCGTTGAATTCACTTCCAAAGCTAGAATACAGCTTAGAAGATTTAGAAGACTTGGGTGGGATAATTTAGGAGTATGTATGGCAAAAACTCAATATAGTTTAAGCGATAATCCGAAATTATTAGGTAGACCTGAAGGATTTGTAATTACTGTTAAAGAGCTTAGACCATCAATTGGTGCTGGTTTCATAGTTGCATTAACTGGTGATGTAATGACTATGCCGGGATTACCAAAAGTACCATCAGCGCTAGCTATGGACATTGATGATGAAGGAAATGCACAAGGATTATTCTAAAAAAGGACATCTGTCCTTTTTTTTAATTAGGTATTGTGTTCGACACACTACTGTGTTACAATCAGTACAGGAGGTAATACTTATGAATGCACAATTTAAAAGAGGAATAGTGGAGCTATGTGTACTATCTGAGCTGGTTATGGAAGATATGTACGGATACAGAATCATTAATAATATCTCCAAGGATATAGATGTAAACGAGAATACTATATATCCTATATTGAGAAGATTAACAAAAGAAGGCTATTTTACAACTTATTTAGTTGAATCAGATTTAGGAGCACCTAGAAAATACTATAAAGTAACTGAAAAAGGCTTTAATTACTACTTAGAACTTAGAGATTCATGGGACCAATTTATTGGCGGAGTATACGAAATATTAAACAAAGGAGGAAAAAAGAATGAACAAATTTCTGAAAGATTTAGAAAAAGAGTTAAAAAAGCTTAAAGTTAATGATAAGGACATAAAAGAGATACTTGAAGATCATAAAGAAATGATAGAAGCAGCAAAGAACGATGGCCTTGATGAAGGACAAATAGAGGAAAAGTTTGGGAAACCAGAAACACTTGCAAAAGACTTGCATGATGATTCACAAAAATCAGAAGGAAAAACAGATTATAATTTTAGTGATGTTGGTTCATGTGTGAAAGCTGATACAAGTGAGTTTAACCTAGTTAAGACGTTTCCCTTGATATCTGAAGAGTTTTCAGTAACTGTAGGATTAATAAGTGATGATTTTGGGTTAACTACTTATGATGGTGAAAGTATTCAAGTTTATGAGAAGAAAGTTAAAGACATCGAAGATTATACAATATCATTTGATAACAATGAGTTATTAATTAAGAAAGATAAGAAAAAAATTAAAATATTCAATTTTTCAAATGATTCTGCTGAATTCCTTGTATTAGTACCAAAAGGAATTGAAATCAGTAAATTTGACTTCAAAACAATTTCAGGAGACGGTAATTTAAACGGAATATCAACAAAAAACTTTACTGTTAAATCTACTAGTGGAGACCTCGAATTAACAAATGTTGATGGAAAAGATATGAAGTTTTCAACAGTAAGTGGAGATATTGAAATTCTTAGATTAAAAGGAGATCAATTTGAAGTATCATTAGTAAGTGGAGATTTAGAAGTGAAACAAGCTGTTGTAAAAGGTAATATGTCATTCCATTCAGTAAGTGGAGATGTAGAATTATTTGAAGTAGAATGTGAAGAAGCTGACTTTAGAACAGTAAGTGGAGACCTAGAAGGTAAAGAATTTTACCCTTCTCAGGTATCTTTGAAATCTGTTAGTGGTGACATCGACATAACTAATAGAAATGTTTTAAAAGATATTAACGTAATAAGCAAAAAAACTGTATCGGGAGATATAAATATCAGTTAATATAGTGATCCAAAGTGGTGCATACTTTTAAAAAGACACTTTCATATAATAAATATGGAGGTGTTTTTATTTTCTACATAAGGACATAAGCTTAACAAGTACAAAAACATATTGAATAGTGATATAATGAATAAAAGGAGTGATATAGTGGACTTAATGAAGAAATTTAAAGAAATACAAATGAAACAAAAAGCATATGGGTATGTTTTGACAGTTGTAGGATGGGATTCCAACACTGAAGCCCCAAGAGGTGCGTTTGCAAGAAGAGCAGAAATGCTTGGAATGATTAGTGGAGAATTATTCAATTTAACTACTAGTAAAGAGTACCAAGAAGTGGTTAATGGGCTATTTGAAAAGCTGGATGAGTTAGATGATATCTCTCAAAGAGAAATCAAAAAAGCGAAAAAGGATCTAGCTAAAATAGTTAATATTCCAAAAGATGAATTTATCGAGTATAACAAATTAATTAATTTATCTCAAAAAGTATGGGAAGATGCAAAAGAAAACAACAATTTTGAAGCATTTAAGCCTAATTTAGAGAAAATTGTGGAATTTACAAAGAAATTTACTGCATATTATAATGATGTTGATCATCCTTATGACATATTGTTAGACGGATTTGAAGATGGAATGTCAATGAAAGAGTATGATAATTTCTTTAATACTCTAAAAAAAGACTTAGTTCCATTTGTTAAAGAAGTATTAAATAGTGGTAAAGTGCTTAATGACGCATTTATAACAGATTACTATCCAATTGATAAACAAAAGAAAATGGCTGATTACTTAATAGATGTTTTGGCTTTTAATAGAGATAATGGTCTTATGAAAGAAAGTGTGCATCCGTTCACATGGAATACTCATAGTACAGATGTTCGTTTTACAACTAGATATCTAGAGAATTTTATGTTTTCGTCTATTTTTGCAGCAATTCATGAACTAGGGCATGCCACTTATGAACAACAAATTGATCCTAAATGGGATAATACTAACCTAAATGGAGGAACATCAATGGGTATTCATGAATCTCAATCAAGATTCTATGAGAATACAATTGGAAGAAGCTTTGAGTTTTGGAAAACTCATTACTATAAACTACAAGAAATTTATCCTGTTGAACTAAAAGATGTTAGTTTAGATGATTTCTATAGAGGGGTAAACAAAGTAGAGGCATCATTTGTTAGAGTTGAAGCTGATGAATTAACATATTCAATGCACATTATGATCAGATATGAAATTGAAAGAATGATTTTCTCAGGGGATATAGAAGTTAAAGATTTACCAAGAATTTGGAATGAGAAAATGGTGGAATACCTTGGTATTAAGCCAAAAGACGATTCTGATGGAGTTTTGCAAGATGTTCATTGGAGTGTAGGAATGTTTGGATATTTCCCAACATATGCTTTAGGAAGTGCATACTCAGCACAATTCTACTATGCAATGAAAAAGGAAATAAATGTTGAAAAACTTGTTGAAGACAACAAGATAAGTGTGATAAACGAATGGCTTAAAAAGAAGATACATCATTATGGAGGATCAAAGACGCCAAAAGAATTATTAATAGAAGTAACAGGCGAAGAATTCAATCCGAAGTATTATGTAAAATTCTTAAAAGAAAAATATAGCAAGCTTTACCTATAGGAAATGGCGTAACAAAAGTAAAAGATAATCAGTAAAGACTGGTTATCTTTTTTCATTTTCGCTATACCATATCTATACTACAAGTGATATAATAAGCTAAGAGGTGATACTTTGGAATATATCGAAATGAGATTTGATGAGAATTCAGATAAAATGTTAAAACAGCTTCAAAAAGGAATATTCATTACCACAAAGAAAAATGATAAAGTGAATACCATGACAATTGCATGGGGTGGAATCAACTTTGTTTGGAGTAAACCTGTATTTATTGCTTATGTAAGATATTCAAGAGATACATATCAAATGCTTGAGAACAGTGATGAGTTTACAATAAATGTTCCAGGAAATAAGAAATTAAATAAGGCTCTTGGATTTTGTGGAACCAAATCAGGAAGAGATTACGATAAGATTAAAGAGTGCGATTTAAAGCTTCTTGAATCAAGAGTTGTAAAACCTCCAATTTTAGCCGATTGTGAAATGCATTATGAATGCAAAGTCATATATAAACAAGCTATGGAGCCAGGAAACATTATTGAATCAGTAAAAGATCGCTATTATCCAACAAATGACTTTCATGTTATTTATTATGGTGAAATAGTAGACTCATATATTATAAAAGGAGAAAAATAATGGGAGAAATTATTAGTGGAAAAGAATTATCAAAAGAAGTTAGAGAAGAAGTTAGAATAGAAGTTGAATCTATGAAAGCTACTTATGGTGCCGTTCCCCATCTTGCTGTTGTGCTTGTAGGAAGTGACCCAGCGAGTGAATCTTATGTAAAAGCAAAAGGTAGAGCTTGTAGAAGAGCAGGTATGGATAGTACTATAATTAGAAAAGATTCTGATATTTCTGAAGCTGAATTATTAGAAATAATCAATGATTTAAATGCTGATAAAGGAGTTCATGGTATTTTAGTTCAATTACCAATTCCGAAACATATTAATGAAGATAAAATGATTGATGCGATATCAATTGAAAAAGATGTTGATGGATTTCATCCATTAAATGTAGCATATATGCATCTTGGGAGACCTTGTATTTTACCAGCGACTCCAAAAGGTATTATGACAATGTTGAAAAGTAAGAACATAGCATTAAAAGGAAAAGATGCTCTTATAATTGGTAGAAGCAACTTAGTAGGAAAGCCTGCAGCTATGCTGTTAATGGGTGAGCATGCAACAGTTACAATTGCACATTCAAGAACACAAAACTTAAAAGAAAAGTGTCTACAAGCAGACGTAATAGTTGCTGCAGTTGGTAGGGCACACACAGTTACAAAAGACATGGTAAAAAAAGGTGCAGTTATTATTGATGTAGGAGTAAACAGAGTAGATGGAAAACTTATTGGAGATTGCGATTTTGATGATTTAAAAGATATTGCTTCATTCATTACTCCTGTTCCAGGTGGAGTTGGACCTATGACTATAACTTCATTATTACAAAACACTATCGAGTGTTTTAGAAGAAGCATGGAAAAATGATTAAGCGTTACCGTAGGGAAATAATGAGTGAATTATTTACAGACAAAGCAAAATTCAACGCTATGTTAAAGGTTGAATTATTTAGTTTGGAAGCATGGAATAAGTTAGGAATTGTTCCTGATGAAGATCTTAAGAAAATACAGGAAAACGCTAAATTTAGTCTAGAACGTATTAGAGAGATTGAAGAAGAAACTAAACATGATATAGTAGCTTTCACAAGAAATATCAGTGAATATTTAGGTGAAGAAAAGAAATGGGTACATTATGGACTTACTTCTACTGATGTAGTCGATACAGCAAATGGGTATATATATAAACAAGCAAATGATATTTTATTTAAAAATTTAAATAATTTTTTGGAAGTATTAAAATTTCAGGCTTTGAAATATAAAAACACACCATGTATAGGAAGAACTCATGGCGTTCATGCAGATATCACTTCTTTTGGACTTAAATGGGCACTTTGGTATGATGAGTTTAGTCGTCATATTGAACGATTTAAGTTAATCAGAAAAGAAGTCGAAGTCGGAAAAATAAGTGGAGCTGTTGGAAATTTTGCAAATACTCCACCAGAAGTACAAGATTTTGTTTGTAAAAGTCTTGAAATCAATTCAGCAAAGATATCGACACAAGTACTTCAAAGAGATAGACATGCAGCATATATGTCTGAAATAGCTTTAATAGGTGCTTCTATTGAAAAAATAGCAGTCGAAATTAGACACCTTCAGCGAACTGAGGTAAGAGAAGTAGAAGAACATTTTAACTTAGGACAAAAAGGATCTAGTGCTATGCCTCACAAGAGAAATCCAATTGCCTCTGAGAACATGAGTGGTTGTGCTAGAGTATTAAGAGGATATATGGTTAGTTCTTATGAGAACATACCATTATGGCACGAAAGAGACATCTCTCATTCATCAGCTGAAAGAATTATCATGCCTGATGCAATTATGCTATTAGATTATATGTTAAATAGATATGGGAAAGTTTTATTTAACCTAACAGTTTTTGAAGAGAGAATGCTTCAAAATATATATTTAACAAATGGAGTTATCTTTTCACAAAGAGTTTTAACAAAGCTTATAGATAAGGGATTATCCCGTGAATTTGCATATGATAAAGTTCAATCTTTAGCAATGATTTCATTTAATAATGGTATAGACTTCAAAGGTCTTTTATTGCAAGACTCAATTATAAATAAACATATAAGCAATAATGAACTTGATGAACTGTTTAAAGTAGAATACTTTTTAAGAAATGTAAATCAAATATTTAACAGAGTTGGGATATAAAACCCAATAGTTTTTTGTTTTTACTAATTTGAAAGGAGAAATAACAATGAAGATATATAGATTATTAATTAGCGTATTTATACCGTTCTTTTTGTTGATTCTCTTTGCGTCAGTACTTACTAGTAAACCATATTTACTTATATCTAAAGGTTTATATGATTCTCATGATGATGTATTTTTTGATCATGATTATGCAGTTGATAGAATTGCTGGATATCTTAATTATAGATATGATAACTTAGATTTTGGGGTTGATGAATCAGATGATTCTATAATACTGAGACAAATCGAAATTGATCATATGGTAGATGTTAAAAACTTATATACGTCTTTAAGGATTATTGCAGGGGTATCGCTTGTTGCAGGGGTTGCACTCTCATATATCGTATATAAAAAGAATGTAAAAGAGTTCTATAAAACGTTCAAGAATCTTTATTTAGCTCCAATGTTTTTCACTATGTTTTTAGGAACTTTCTTTATAATTGATTTTAATAAAGCCTTTACTGCTTTTCATCACATTTTCTTTACTAATGATGACTGGCAACTTTACAATACTGATGTTTTGATTATTTTACTACCAATTAACTTCTGGTTAGTTAGTGCATCAATAATTCTTGGGTTATTTTCACTATCTCTTGGGTTAATATATTGCTTGAACGAGAGATTCATAAGGAAAACGCTTTCTTAATTGTATTCTTTATAAAATTTAAGTGTGGTTTATATTGATTTCACTCATATGTTTTGATATAATTAGAAATAGTTAGTATTATATATTTCAAAATTAAGATTTGATTTTCTCTATCCCGTAACCGTAAACAACGGGGCTATGTATTATTATTATAAAGAGATTTTTCTCCTTTTTTTT
>Ga0307989_1001416_pt1 | contig 12901 bp, 10 predicted proteins | sample EllFjometagen185_FD_203164 | JGI IMG/M metagenome (GOLD analysis project Ga0307989, IMG submission 203164) | Marine microbial communities from Ellis Fjord, Antarctic Ocean - #185 | ecosystem: Environmental > Aquatic > Marine > Unclassified | place: Southern Ocean | collected 2014-10-08 | reverse complement strand
CGTCAGCAAATAAAGTCACTGTCTTTTTGTCATGCAAATCCAGGTAGCGTGACATCCCATAGGCTCCAATAACCAGAATGTATTTATACTGGGGATCGGCCTGCATGTATTTGGCACCCATATCTATGCCTGTAACAAACCCTGCGCAGGCTGCATTCAGGTCAAATGTTCCAGCACCTATGGCACCCAGGCGATCTTGGATCACTGAGGCTGTGGATGGTGAAATGTATTCTGGGGTATCTGTAGAAATAATGATGAGATCGAGATCTTCAGGTTTCACACTGGCATTTGCCAGAATGGTGCGTGCCGCTGACTCAATAAGATCAGCCACACTTTCACCTTCAGATAACCAACGACGCTCTTTTATAGTGAGGTTGTCTTCCAACCAATCAGAAACATTCTCTCCAAGAACATCATCAAAGTATGCGTTGGTGACAATACGATCAGGTACAGCCGTACCTGTGGACAAAATTCGGGCATTGCGGCGTGCAGTCATCAGGAAATCAAACCTCCATCTACTGAGAGAGTCGTCCCATGAATGAAGGAGGCTTCATCTGAAGCTAGGAAAGCATAAGCTGCCGCTACTTCCGAGGGTTCCCCAATGCGTTGCATCGGTGCCTTTCCAGCCATCATCTCAATGACCTTCTCCGGCATTTTTTTGACCATTTCAGTAGCAATAAATCCTGGGGCAATGGCATTCACTCGGACACCCTTACGTCCTAACTCTCTGGCCCAGACTTGAGTCATCCCAATCACACCTGCCTTTGAAGCGACATAGTTAGTCTGCCCAAAATTGCCATAGAGCCCTACAACTGAACTTGCATTCAGAATGACTCCTGATCCCTGGGCAACCATCTGTTTTGCTGCAGCTTGGCCACAGATAAAAACGGCCTTTAGATTTACATCGATTACCTGATCAAAAGCGGCACTTTCCATTTTGAGAAGCGTCGCATCTCTGGTGATTCCAGCATTGTTAATCAGAATATCCAGGCTTCCATTCGTTTCAACGATATCTGAGATAGCGTCATTTACTGATTTCTCATCAGTAACATTGACTGCACGAAATTCTAAACGGTTATCTGCAGTTTGAAACTCCGCGAGCAGAGCATCACCCATCTCCTGATTAATATCCCAGGCTGAGACGGTGGCACCTTCAGACAGAAATTTTGCTACTGTTGCTTTACCGATACCAGCAGCTCCGCCGGTAATTATTGCAATTTTTTGGTCAAGTTTCTTCATTAATTCCTCAATAGATAGATCAATCTATAATTCAGTGTGGTCTACTTTCCACTTCTCAATAAAGGAGTCCAAATACTCCTGCATCTGTGAATTAAAGTGAACCATTTCATCAATTCGTGTTTTGAATTTTTCTAGCTTGGGGTCATCGGTTTTTTTTAGTTTACGTTCAAACTCTTTTGCTAGGTGGAGATTCCTCTTCAAGAGACTGGCCTGATTAATAAAGGCTTGAAGGAAGACATGGTCTACCACCTGATAGTAATCTTTTCTATCGCCCCCCACCCAAGCTCGCTTGACTTGGTTATGGTCTCTGAGACGGCGAAGTATTTGACTTACCGGTCCCTTACTCACATGTAACTCATCAGTCATACTGTCGAGAGACACGGGCTTGTCGCAATACAACAGGAGGCCAACAACACGTCCCATGAGTATGGGCAAACCAAAATCTTTGTAGGCATCGCCAAAACGATTAACAAATTCGTGTTTTAATTCATCAGTATTCATATCAATCCAGTGTTTGGTATTTTTCAAATATACAAAATGTTTGTTGAATGACAAGCTTTCTTACCCGCAAAGAGGAGAATAATTCTTTCTGTAACTGTATATGTTTGTTGAGCTAAGTTAAACGTGACTTAATTGGCCAGCATTCCTCGATAGCAATCGTATCTTTTCCTGTTAAACATGAACTGAATGTTGTCGAGAGGTAACTTGACTACATAGCCCCATTTGCTGTGGACTTTTCTGACTCCATCGCTTTTAACTCCAGCATGGCCGGCTCAACCTCTTCCGGGCTAACAGACACACCATGATACAATTTCATCCACATGACTCGCGCTTTGTTTGTCACAAGGTAACTGGCGGGTAAAACCACCAGGATAAGGAAGGTTCCAAAAACCAATCCATAGGCCATTGATATGGCCATGGGAATCAGAAACTGAGCCTGTCTACTGGTTTCGAATATGAGTGGGGCCAGACCAAAAGCCGTGGTGAATGTTGTGAGTAGAATGGGACGTAACCGAGAAACACCGGCATCATAGACCGCATCATAAAGTAGCATCCCAGATTTGAGGTTACGGTTGATCTTGTCCACCAACACAATACTATCATTTACAATAATACCAGTAAGTGCCAAAATGCCGTAGACTGACAATGTATTGACCTGAACCCCTTGAATCCCATGTCCCCAGAAGGCACCGATGACGCCAAAAGGAATCAATCCAAATATGAGTAAAGCCTGAATGTATGAACGAAAAACCAAGATCAACAGGATGAACATTCCTGCAAAAGCCAGTGGAAAAGTGCGCTTAAAACTGGCACCCGTCTTGGCCTGATCTCTGGATTGGCCTTCATAAGAAACACTGACACCCTGAACTTTAGAGAGGACGCGGGGTATTACTTCTTCACGAATCTCAGCCAGAATTGGAGGTAAATCCAGACTGGCGTCAGAAAGGTCAGCCTCAACCGTGAGCTCACGCTTTTTGTCGAGATGACTGATCGACGTAATTCCACGCTTCAGAGTGTATTCAGCAAGTTCGCCAAAAGGATATTCTGATCCATCCTGAGTTCTGATTTGCATGCGATCGAGGAAACCCAGGGAGGAACGATCCTCTGGAGAGTACCTAACCCAGACACGAACCTCATCCTGACCACGCTGAATACGCTGTACTTCCTGACCAAAGAATCCCTGCCGGACCTGTCCGGCGACATCTCTAAGCGTCAGACCTAAAGAGTAGGCTCGAGGTTTCAATGAAATATCGATCTCCCGCCGGCCTTCTTTACTCCCCAGCGAGACATCTTGCAGAGTAGAAAATTGCTCCAATTCTTCAGTGAGCAGAACACTGGCCTTACGAAGCTCATCAATATTGCTGCCCAGTAGGCTTACCTGGACCGGCTTACCAAAGAAACTTGCCCGACCAAATGATATTTTCTGTGCTTCTGGAACCGCTCCAATTGCATCTCGAAGCCGGTTGCCAATGATATAGCTATCCATACCTCTTTTTTCGCCATCCAACAGTTGTAGGGTCAATTTTCCAGCATGACTACCATTGTCCCCAAAATCGTTGGAGCCTATATCACGCTTGATGCCCAGAATGAGATCTTCCCCATCGTCGCGCTCAGCGTTCATCTCGGAATTGACCTCCCACACAACCGTCTCAATTTTCCTCAATATACGTTCAACATCTGCCTCTTGTCGTCCGGCCACAAGGCTGACGTTCACTGGCAGCGTGTCCCCGTCAATAAATGGGAAAAAGGTGAATCCAATAAAGCCACCACTGAAAAGACCCACAGTAATAAGGACTGTGGCGATAGGAGCACTCACAGTGATCCATTTATGATCCAGTGCAAACTTTAGGGAAGGCGCATACATCCTGTGGGTCATGAAGTGAATAATCTTTTCGATTCGTTTTCTCATAGCAGAATCATTGTCATGGGCATGCAAACCTTTAGAGTGTGCAAGGTGAGCAGGCAGGATAAGAAATGACTCAATCAGTGAAAAGATCAGGGCAGCCACCACAACCGCAGCAAGATTCCAGATAAATCGACCGAGAAAGCCATCTAGGAAGAAGAAAGGAAGAAAAACGAGAATTGTGGTCATGACGGAAGTTGTTACCGGCCCCAACATGATGATACTTCCATCAATAGCGGCGCGTATCCCCTTTTTGCCTTTCTCGAATTCAGAGAAAATTGACTCTGAAACTACAATGGCGTCATCCACCAGAATACCAATAACGATTATCATCCCGAACAAGGAGATGACATTCAGGGTAATCCCGGCAAAACTTAAGACCAGGAACATACCTGCAAATGAGAAGGGTATTCCAATAGCCACCCAGAATGAGATTCGCAGATTCAGGAAGAAACTCAAACTCAGTACCACCAGAACTAAACCGATAAATCCATTATTGATCAGCAGATCTATTCTTTGGCGCAGACTGACGGTATTATCATTTAATACCTTGGCTGAAATAACCGTATTCTCTTCGTTGAATTCGACGACCATCTGTTTAGCCAATTCAGCCACTTCGAGGACATTCTCCTCCTTGGTCTTATCAATATTCAAGACAACAGCTGTTCTATCATTATAATAGGTCTTATCAGGCGTATCAGCCCAACGTTCGCGAATCGTGGCCACATCTTTTAGATAGATGAGATTGCCATCACTGTCGCCCCTGAGAACTAAACTCTCCAGGTCCGCCGCAGTATATTCTCGACCATAGGCTCGAATGAGAATCTCTTCATCCTGAGTCTCAAACTTCCCCCCTGACAGATTTACATTTTCAGACTGTACCCGGCGAGATATCTCATCAAAGGATAGTTTATAGCGTCGGAGATCTGCCTCAGATACCTCAATGGAAATCTCAACCCCTGGATATCCCTGAATAGCTACCTGCGAAATGGCAGGCGTGGCAATGAGACGGTCACGCAAATCCTCAGCATAGATCTTCATGGTCCGCAGGTCAGTTTCTCCGTAGAGAACAATAGAGAGTGCCCTACTTCTGAATTTCTGCTGAAAGACCACGGGCTTTTCGGCTCCCAGAGGGAATGAGCTAATTCGATCCACTGCATTCTTAACTTCAGTAAGGACCTTATCCATGTCAGCACCGCTGATGGTCTCAACATTTACGCGCCCAATGTTTTCGCTTGAGGTTGAAGTGACACGCTCAATGCCATCCAGACCATCTAGATTTTCCTCAATCTTAAGAATCACACCTTCTTCTACTTCTTCTGGAGAAGCACCAGGATAGATAACTTGAATGATGATTTGACTGGGCTCAATTTCCGGGAAGGTGGAATATCGTAGACCGCTAAGCGCGATCCCACCAAACACCATGACCCCAACAAGCAGAACATTGGTCCAGATAGGGTAGCGGGCAAAAAATTCAATAACACGTCTCATGGGAGATCCTAATCTTTCAGATCAAGACTTGGAATAGCCTTGGCTGGCATGCCTGCTGAAACACCCTGAAGGAGTTCAGAGACCAGTGTATCGCCAGGGACCAAACCTCCATTAAGGATATAGTAGTCGCCTTCATCAAAGGCGATATCAATATCACGCTGGACAAACTTTGAGTCTTGCACCAAAAATACATAAGACTCTTCATAGACCGCTTTTCTAGGCACTTTCATTCCATTGGGGATGGTCTCTGCCACAATATCAGCCCGCAGAAATACGCCAGCTGTAGGCGTCACATCTGCAGTGTCATCCAGTTTGATATAGGCGAATATAGATTGGGATCTTGTATCAATGACATTCCCGATACGGTCAATATGACCCTTCCACTGGATGGAGCCGTCAGGTGTAGACAAATCCACCCTGGAATTGGTTCGTATCCAGCCAATATCAGCCGCAGGTACTTGTATTTCGACTTCCAGCTCATCCAGGTTGATGATCTCCGCCAGACGCGTTCCTGGCGCAGCGGTACTGCCTACTCTCAGTTGTGCACTGACAATGGAGCCGTTAAAAGGCGCGTAGAAAAAATGTTTTCTCGCCCGAATCTCAAGGTCTTGAACAGAAAAATACAGTCTGTAAATATTGTATCGAGCCAGGAGCGCTTTTAAACGCTGATCGCTGGTTTCAGGAAGCGGTTGAATAGAATCTTCAAAATTAATGGTATCAAAATAAGATTGCCAGATCTGGAAAATTTCAGGGGTACTCACTTTAATCTCAGGCATCAGAGTCGCCAAAGCCGTCAGCAAATCACTCTTGGTGCTGTTCAATTGAAGCTTGATCTGACGATCATCAACCCTTAGCAGGAGATCTCCCTTTTTGAAGGATTGAGCTGGTTGAAATTTGATTGTACCAGGTTTAAGGGTTCCAGAAACTTCGCTGATCAGGCTAACCGGTTGGCTCGAGGCCAATGTCCCAAAGGTCGTCAGACTGGCAGGCACGTCCCCCAGCTCAACTATCTGTGTTTCCACAAGACGGGGTTTAACCACGGCACTTCGTTTGGGCTGCTCTGCCTTAAAGGATCCCAGCACCTTCATGACCAAAAATGCAAGAATCAAGATGATCAGGGGCGATACTACTATTAGTTTCCGTTTCATTATATTCCTCTTCGCTCATCCCTAAGGACTTAAAATTTATACTCGAACCACACAATATACGTTATGCGCGTTTTGCCTTAATCAGATTTACCCTTAAGTCAAGGAAACCCTACTACTTCAGAATACTCGCTGTGTATTGGCATAGCAAGCGTTAATGCGACCGAGTATCATTTAGGTGGTTCCCAACTTCTGTGGGTAGCTAGGCAGGCTTTAATCGAAAAATGTAGCGTAACGGCGAGCATTCGGAATGGGACGATGCTTCTTGATGACATTTTGAGGAGATGTGTTCAATAGGTCTTTGGTTACATCGACCTGTACGGTATAGGCGCCCCTCTTATCGTCCTCAGAATTACCTGGATCGAGGTAATCCCAATATTTTTTAACAATAAAATAATATTCACCAGTACCCTCACAGGTCCACTCTAGTTTTGGATCAACATCTGTAGTGGATTGATCATCATTGAAATCAACCAGATCCCCTTGACCGAAATACAGTGATATGGTTAAATCAAGACCCGTACTCCCAACAGCATTCACTTCAATAACATATGTTGTACTGTCCAGAGCTTCAAAAATAAAATAATCCTCATCATCGCAAACTGCGGAGTAGTGACTCTGCACAGCTCCTGCGGCAGAAATCCGACTTGCCAGACTTATACTGCTGTCTGGTTCATACGTGTCATTGGTAAGCAAGGCTGGGTCTCTCCATGAAGCTGGAGGAAAGCTTGTTGTGTATTCCACCAGAGTCATCATATCATCACCATTCCAGAGGATGAGTTGTTCATCTTCAATGCTATAATACAATCTGGTATCATCCCTAAAAACGATTGCTGTATCAGTGAACGAATCAATTTCTAGGGTATCAATAATATATGATGAGTCACATAAATTAATCGCATTGGTGTAGGACAAAAAATCACTAGAGCCGATGTCAATAATCAAGGCTTGCTCTAGAGGTAGAATGCTATAATCAGTATAGCCCCCATCAATGTTTGCGGTTTCAACAATATATGCGCCCACAATATCAGAGGCATAGTCAATGACAGCATCCTCACAAGACACCATGAGGAGCACCAAAAACAAAAAACAAGATTTATTGAGTCCTTGAGGCAATGTTGATTCCTTCTACTTATTTCGAAACAGCTAAAAACTATTTCTGCTTGGATCACATGCAATAACTATTGTAGGTTTTAATACCCGTGTCTCAGGTTCATCAAGCCCACATAAAAGAGGCTGCTCAATGAACAACCTCTTGTATGGCTTTAATGGAGATTCGATTTAGTTAAAAAAGCGATCGATTAATCTATAACTTTTTTCAGCCCGGGGCTTTTTCCCTTCAGGTGTTGCCAAAGGCTTCAGCAAGCCTTGTCCTTCAACTACAGATACAGAATAGTTGCCTACTTGACCCTCCCAAGATTGATCAATAACGAAATAGTAGTCACCACTATTGTCACAGGTCCAGTCAATACCAGGATTGTAATCTGACATAGCATAATCATCAATGTAGATAAGTTCATCACCAGCCCCTGTAACAAGTGACATGGTCAGATCTAATTCCGATCCAGCTGGGGTGGTCGTGCTCAAATAATAGCTGGTTCCTGCGAGAGCTGAGAACACAAAATAATCCAGATCTCCACAGGCACCCATATAATGATTCTGAATGCTTCCACCGGCTGCGATGTTGGTAGCCATGGGCATCGTGTTATTGGGCTCATAAGTGTCATTCTCAGTCAGGGTTGGGTCTGTCCACATCGATGGAGGCACTTGATCAGAATATTCTGCCAGCACGATAATATCCCCATCATCATCCAGATGCAATTTGTCGCCTACAAAACTGTATTCCAATTCAGACCCATCGGTAAACAAAATGGCAGTTTCCGTGACCCCATCAATACCATCTTCCTCAGTATCATAGGTATCTTCACATACACTTTCACCGTTTTGATAGGTAATTGCGTCATCATCGGTGATCTCAATAAACATTGCTTCTTCAATGGGTAGGATTGACATATCTAATCTCTGTCCCGAGTATTCTACTGATTCCACAATGTAGGTATTGATCAAATCTGCGCCATAGTCCACATCCTCTTCACAACTCAAAAACATGCTTAAGATGGCTAGCAGCACTACAAGTTTGGTAACATTTCTCACTTCTTTCCCCTTTTTTTCGAATCATTATAATAATTGTGGAAACTAAGTTATCTCTACAGCTCCCGCAACCCCATTATTGAATCTGGCCCAGGATACAGGTCCACTATAAGATCATTTTGTCGGGTTTATGACAGAATACAGTTACCATCTCAATTACTATCTGGCATAAAGAATTACTCATTGAAAGGAGTTTACTATGAAACTGAAAAATTTGATCATCACCATTATCACCCTGCTCCCCATGTTAACCTGGGCCAATTTTATCATTACTGAAGCCAACGGTACTTTTGGAGGCCAAGGGCACGCCAGATCACATGACTTTCCCTTAGAAGCAAAAATCTTTACTGTAAAAGTTAGCGATGCAGATACCAGCGGAAACCGGACGGTCCATGTTGAGGTCTCAGTGAATGATCTGCACACAGGAAATGGTATGCGGGACACGCATATGCGTATGTCGCTGCTCGACCGTAAAAAACACCCCCTCATAACCTTTGATTCACCAGTCAACTTACCTGAACTTAAAGATGGTGCCTTTGCGCTTGTCGGGAATCTTCAGGTAAACGGAATTGCCAAACCATATACCCTACAATTGAATCTCAAAAAGTCCGGTATAAAATGGAATGCAACTGGAACCTTTCTCATCGTGCCGACTGATTTTGACTTACCCCTGGTAGGCATGGGTCCAATGAAGCTCCAGGACAAGGTTGATCTAAATCTGGATGTCACTTTTTAACAGAACTTCTTGCTACATTTTTCCTCTGTAAGTTCAAGGCACCCTGTTTTTAATACTAATTCAGGGTGCTTTTGTTAAGTTCAGCCACCAATCATTTGTATCTATAAAAGAATATGTAAGGCTTTGAAGCAGCTATGAATAATTCAGGGGAACTACAGGATTTAAAAAATCAGCTTATTGATAAGTACACAGGAGTCCGCCATATAACAGAGCAGCTGTGCGAACCTCTGGAAACAGAAGATTTTATTGTTCAGTCCATGCCTGATGTTAGCCCAACGCGATGGCACCTTGCCCACACCACCTGGTTTTTTGAGACCTTCATTCTCAAGCCTGAACTAAAAGACTACAAAACGCCCAACAAGCTCTACAACTACTTGTTCAATTCATATTACAATGCAGTTGGTCAACAATATCCCCGCGCTCAAAGGGGACACCTCAGCCGTCCTACGGTTAAGGAAATTTACGACTATCGTCAGCATGTAGACTCTGAAATAATGCGCCTCATTGAGACATTGGACGAGAGAGGAATGTCTGACCTTCTAGCCGTATTCACGCTGGGATTGAATCATGAGCAGCAACACCAGGAATTGATGCTCACAGATATCAAGCATGTCTTTTCTCAGAATCCACTTTACCCTGCTTATCAAAATATTGAGCAAATATACAAAAGCCAAAGCACTCCAGGTCTACACTGGGTAGCATTTGACGGTGGCCATATCCAACAGGGATTTTCAGGTGAGGCGTTCAGCTTTGATAATGAAACTCCCCAGCACGATATCCTGTTACAACCATTTGAATTGGCTAATCGACTTGTAACCAATGGAGAGTATTTATCATTTATTGAAGATGGTGGATATGGTCAGGCTCAACTCTGGCTTTCAGATGGATGGGCATTGATTCAGAAAGAAGGCTGGAAGTCCCCCCTGTATTGGATACAAAGCGAAAATCAATGGTTTGAATTCACGTTGACGGGTCTCGTCCCACTGAATTTGAATAGCCCGGTCACCCATGTCTCATATTATGAGTCTGATGCCTATGCAAATTGGTGTGAAGCACGACTCCCCAGTGAATATGAATGGGAACATGCTTCCAGTAATCTTCCCATCGAAGGAAACTTTGTTCACAATGAAAAATTTCACCCCATGCCGAATGGCTCAAGTTCAACATCAGAATTGAGTCAAATGTTTGGAGATGTCTGGGAATGGACGCGCAGCCCATATTCACCCTACCCGGGATTCAAATCTGCCAGCGATGCAATCGGTGAATACAATGGAAAATTCATGTCCAGTCAAATGGTTTTAAGGGGTGGGTCCTGTGCCAGTAGCAGTGATCATTTACGCTCCACATACCGCAATTTCTTTTATCCACAATCACGCTGGCAATTCATGGGCATTCGTCTTGCCCGAGATGTATAACCGATCCCTGATCTCGTCAGTGGGACGGATCATAAATGGCTCGATGAACTTTTTACATAACCAAAGATTGGAATCACAATGAGCGAAAATGGAACAAACTGGGAGCAACTGACTCGGATCGATGACTCCAGATTACTGGCAGCTCGCGGACAACTCCACCAGGCAGTCCAGCTCCTCACCGCAGTTGGGATCTCATTTGTGGAACCCAGACCTGATGATAGTCATACTTCCCTACTCTGGAATCCTGAAACGAAAGAATTTTTGAGCCAATCCTTTGGACCTGATCACCATTTTCAACTGGGTTTGAACCCCGGAAATCTTGATTGTCGTATCATTCACAATCAAGAGAGCTTGTTGAAAATGAGCCTCCATGGCTCAACTTTAGAGCAAATTGCCTCTGACCTGCAATTCTTCCTGGAAGATCACGGTCTCCCCAAAAGTGCCTTCACCATGAAAAGACACTATGAATTACCCGATTATCCAGATCACTGGCAAAGCCCCTTCGACACATCAGACCTAGATGCTTTCGGACAACTCGCATCAGCTTATGCCAATGCCAATGTATTGATTGCAAACATCGCCAAAAATGAGAAGAAAGCCAGCAGTCAATTGACCTGGCCCCACCATTTTGATATGGCCATATTGCTTACGCTTGGTGAGGGAAAATCAATTGGTGTTGGAATGTCTCCTGGAGATACGAGTTACACTGCCCCCTACTACTATGTAAATGCCTGGCCCTATCCTACCGAAGACCAAATTAAAGGTAAGTCTCTGACATTTGGGAAATGGCATACCGAGGGTTGGACGGGTATGGTATTACCTCTGAATCAAATTGCTCAAGAGGAAGACCCTGGCGCTCAACAGTCCATGGTTCATTCTTTCCTTCAACAAGCGCTTCAATATGCGGATTCCTTTAGTCAGGCAGACCATTAACAACAATGATCCAACTCAATCATATAAGTAAGAGTTTTAGTGGGAATGAGGTCATCCATGACCTGTCGCTTGAGATTCCAGAGGGAAAAACAGTGGTTCTCATTGGTCCTAGTGGGTGTGGAAAATCCACCTTGCTCAGACTGATGATTGGATTGCTCTGGCCAGACCAAGGCAGTATCTCTATTTTCCAAGAGGTCTTGTCTCGGAGCAACGTAGAAAAACTACGCCAAAAAGTGGGTTTTATCCTCCAGAACGGAGGATTATTTCCCCATATGACTGCTGCCCAAAACATACGCATTATGGCAGACTTTTTACACCATGACTCTATCAAAACGGACCAACGCCTGGTTGAATTGTGTGAGATGACCCATATATCACCAGATCTACTAAAACGATATCCCTCAGAACTTTCTGGTGGCCAGGTTCAACGGGTAGCCCTTATGCGAGCCCTCATGTTGGACCCTGATATTTTATTTTTGGATGAACCCCTGGGAGCCCTTGATCCTTTAAACCGGGTCAGTTTGCAGGAAGAAATGAAGACCATTTTTGGGGAACTTGGAAAAACCGTTGTTCTGGTGACCCATGATATGGGCGAAGCGGCTTCACTGGGTGATCTGATTGTGATTATGAAAGATGGCTACCTCCTTCAATATGACACGCTGTCCAATTTATCTGCGCATCCTAAGGATCCTTTTATTACTGAGTTTATAAATGCTCAGAGAAAACCCTGGCAACAGCTAGAGGATCAGCTCCAATGAGATATCTGAACCTTTACTTAATGCTTGTCCTGTCTACCCTAATCAGCACACCGACTCATGCTGAATCAACTTCAGAAATCCGGATTGGATCAAAGAAATTTACTGAGTCTGTCATACTGAGTGAAGTCATCACTCAGCATTTGCAGAATAACGATATCGAAGCCTCGCACCACGATCAGTTGGGTGGAACCCGGTTGCTCTGGAAGGCTCTTGTCCTGGGTGATTTGGATATTTATCCGGATTATACGGGTACGATTGTTTACGAAATATTGGGAGATGAAGAAATCACCTCCGACACCGACATTCACTCAGCTCTCGCTCAGTACGGTGTGAGTATGACAAAGCCCCTGGGTTTCAATAATACCTACGCCCTGGGTGTCACCCCCCCCACTGCGCAGAAGTATTCCCTGAAAAGTATAAGTGATTTACGCCAATATCCTGAATTGCGATTCGGATTTACCAATGAATTTATGGATAGGGAAGATGGTTGGCCAAGTCTAAGAGAGCACTATCAACTACCTCAGACCACCGTGCGGGGATTAGATCATGATCTCGCCTACAAAGGGCTTCAAGCAGGTTCAATTGATGTTATTGACCTTTATTCCACAGATGCTGAAATAGCCTATTAT
>Ga0307989_1001415_pt1 | contig 12901 bp, 11 predicted proteins | sample EllFjometagen185_FD_203164 | JGI IMG/M metagenome (GOLD analysis project Ga0307989, IMG submission 203164) | Marine microbial communities from Ellis Fjord, Antarctic Ocean - #185 | ecosystem: Environmental > Aquatic > Marine > Unclassified | place: Southern Ocean | collected 2014-10-08 | reverse complement strand
AACTATTTTATCTTCAAAAACATGTTTCTTTAAGGCTGATAAACTATCTGTTACTGTTCCTAATCCGGTACATTGAATATAATTGGTATTGTACCTTGGACCACCATTATAATAATCTTTTCCTTTAGAAATACAATCTTCAATTACTACTGACAAAAATGTTGCCGGACTATATTTAGCGAACATTCTATCAATATAATTACTTACCAAAACCTTCTGATTTACAATGTAATTCAATTGCAATAAAAAAGCACCGTACAATTCATCATACGTTTTAAAATCTCTTGGTTCTCCAGTTTTAATACTTACTTGTTTTCCTGTAAGTGGATTAATACCATTATTCAGCGTAATTTCAATAATTTTTGGAACATTTAAATATCCTGTTAAAATATAGGCTTCTTTACCAAAAGCACCAACTTCAATACAACCGCTACAACCACCTTCCCTAGCATCTTCCAATGTTTTTCCTTGTCGTAACATTTCAGGAATATAGATATCTGGATTAAAAATTGAAGGATATCCGTGACCTTGACGAATTACTTTACATGCCTCATTCAAAAATCGATCAGGTGTTTTAGAACTGATATGAACTGAATTTCCTGGTTGTAATACGTGTAATTCTTCAACAATCTCAAGCATTATATAAGAAACTTCGCTTACTCCATCTGAACCATTACTTTTTAATCCTCCAATATTAATATTTGTAAAATCATTATAGGTCCCACTCTCTTTTGCAGTTATTCCAACTTTGGGTGGTGCAGGATGATTATTTACTTTTATCCAAAAACAACTTAATAATTCCTTTGCTTCATTACGTGTTAAGGTTCCTTCTGCAATTTCTTTTTCGTAAAAAGGGGTTAAATGTTGATCAAAATGACCTGGATTCATTGCATCCCACCCATTTAATTCTGTAATAGTTCCTAAATGCACAAACCAATACATTTGAATTGCTTCATAAAATGTCTTTGGCGTATTTGCAGGAACCCTTCTACATACCTCTGCTATTTTTTGAAGTTCCCTTTTACGCACAGGATCTGATTCTTCTAATAATAATTTCTCAGCCAATTCTGCATGGCGTTCAGCAAAAAGTATCACTGCATCACAAGAAATTGTCATTCCATTTAACTGCTCTTTTTTATCAGTAGCTTCAACATCATTTAAAAAATCTAGTTTATCAATCTCCTTTTGAATTTGCATTTTAAAATCGAGCATTCCACTCTTGTAAATCTTACCATCTAATGCCGTATGACCAGGCGCACGCTGTTCCATAAACTCCGTAAAAACACCTGCTTCATACAAATTAGACCATTCAATCGGAACATGACTAAAAATGCGTTCACGCATTGTTTTTCCACTCCAATATGGAATTATTTCTTTCTCGTAAGTATCTATATCTTCTTGGCGGATTGTATAGCGTTGCATTTCACGGGTGTTTAACACATGAAAATCTTCAATGCTGTGGCAAGTTAATTCAGGGAAAGTTGGAACCGATTTTGGTTTTGGTCCACGTTCACCGACAATTAATTCACCTTCGCCTAAATAAATTGTTTTTTGCCTACATATTTCTAAGAAATTCAAGCTTCTTAAAACTGGTATGGAATATTTTCCATAATTCTGTTTATAAAATTCTGTTTGAATTAAAGCTCTTTCAATAGATAGTGAAGGAGCGGTTTCAAAACTTAGTTTTCTGAGTTTTTGAATACGTTCGTTCATTCCAGGACCAATAGTATTCAATATTGGCTGATAAAAATTGCCTTGAGTTGAAGGTGACCTTTGTGGTTTGATGTTTTTATGTACAGTTTTCATAAGATGATGTATAAAATGGCAATCAGAAAAACTACTGAAAATTGATAAATTTTTAAAAAATTGCTATGAATTATATACTATGAAGAAAAGAACATTAAACACTCAAACAGTTGTCTGTATGTTTTGGTTAAACTTGTTTTGTTCGTATTTTGAGACACCTAATAAAAGATTAATTCATCCCAAATATACAAAAAAAGAATTGGAGTGTTATCAACACTTTATTAGCCTATAATAGTATTATTTTCCTAGAAGACTATCTGATAATAAAATTATCGAAGAAGAAGAATTGTACAACTATAAAAAACAAAAAGCACGTGGAATTTTACAATTTCAGGCGATGCTTTTTATAAAAGTCAGAAAAAGGTTGTTAATTAATCTTCTAAAGGATAAATTTTAACACTATACCCTAACCAATTTTGTAATTTGTCATAAATAAGTTGTTTATCTTCATCTGAAAAATCTCTAATTCTGGTTGAATGAGCACCTCCTTTTAAGACCATTTTAAGGGCATTTACATGAGGTTTTGGATTTGGAGCACAAGCACCCCAAGTATCATATTCCCCATAAATATATAAAATTTTATTTCCCTGATTTTCAACATAATCACGAACTTTCTTAATGTAATTTGGGTTGAAAGTTAAATCAACATTTTTTGGAGCAAACCGTAAATTTGTTGGCTTATGAACAACTCTAAGCAAATCTTTAACAGGTGTTGTATCAAAACCATAATAGCCTAATTCAGTCATGTGCTGGTAATACGAAGGCAATAAATCGAAATAGGTTTTATCATTATAAAAGCTAATTCCAACAATACTATTTATAGAATCAAATAGCTCTTTTGCTGTAGCATTTTCAGTAGGTATTTCCTCACAATTCCCTCCCCATTGCCAAAAAGAAAATGGAAATTCTAATACTGCATATTCTAAAGCTTCTTCAGTAGATAATTCAGTAAAATTCATTCCTTTAATCTTAGCATATTTTGAAATTTCAGTCAAAACAGCATCTCTATTTTCTAGAAGTAAACGCTGATATTTTGTGATTTTAGCTCTACACTCATCACTTCCAATAGTTTTTATATGTTCTTCAGTTCTTGCATCTTCTTGTGTCTTAATTAATGGAGCAACATAAGGAACAGCAACATCAACATCATAAGGGTATTTTGACTTATAGATTAAAACCGTTTCTCCTCCTTTACTAATTCCTGTTGAAATCCATTTACTTTTATACAAGGTTTTTAATTTTGTAACTAGCCGATGATAATCCTCAATAGCTTGGTCATTCTTTAAATAATTCCATTGAATTGAATCTGGTCGAGATTTCCCATAAAAACGATACTCGACTTGTACTTGATTACTTCTAAGAATTTTGCTCAACTCATAAGTTCTTGGATTAGCATTATAACCTTCGGTAATTAAAACAGTTGGTTTTTTACTATCTGTGTGTGACAAATAAACATAATGCTTAAAAGTTCCAGCCTCCATATTATTATGATCTAATGGCTGATTTAATACCATTTGAAAAGCTTTTATAAAATGATCCTTTGCTTCCATTTTGGTAATTTCAGCATCTGGAAAAAGTTGCTCTAGTTTTTGCTGAAAAGTTAAAATTTCAATAGGATCTAACTGTACTACTCTACAACTAACTACTGAAACACTAATTACTATAAATAAAAAAAGGGATTTAAATAATTTCATATGGTTTCTAAAATTAATTATTCAGACTATTTGTTTTTCATTATTGCTTCAATTTCATCAATTTCAATAGGCATCGCTACAGTTAAATTTCTAGTTCCCGTTTTAGTAATTAAATAATCATTTTCTAAACGACAACCAATTCCTTCTTCAGCTATATAAATCCCAGGTTCACAAGTTACCACCATACCAGCTTCAAAAGGTCTAGTATATAAACCAACATCGTGAACATCCAATCCAATATGATGCGCCGTACCGTGCATAAAATATTTTTTATACAATGGATTATCTGGGTCTTGATTTTTAACATCTTCAACGTTCAACAAACCTAACTTTATCAATTGCTCTTCAACTAAACCGGCCATTTCTTTTTCGTATTCAGCAGAAATCACTCCTGGTTTTATCAATTTTGAACCTTCTTTTAAGCAATGTAAAACTGCAGAATATACTTCTTTTTGTCGTTTAGAGTATTGCCCATTTACAGGAAAACACCGTGTAGTATCAGAATTATAGTTCGCATAACAAACTCCAAAATCCATTAAAACCATATCGCCATCCTTACAGATATTATCATTAGTATTATAATGTAATGCACAAGCACTGCCCCCTGAAGCTACAATTGGCATAAAAGCATGGCGCTTTCCTCCTTTTCTTGTAAGCTCATAGGTTAATTCAGCTTCTAATTCGTACTCCTTCATTCCTGGTTTTACAGCTTTCAAAACTCGTTTAAAACTACCAACACTTATATCTGCAGCTTGCTGCATTAAAGCAACTTCTTCTTCTGATTTTATTTGACGTAATTCACGTGCAATCACTGCTGCTCGTTTGTAATTATGAAGTGGATATTTTTCTTTGCAAAAAGAAATCATTCTGTCTTGCTGCGTATTCATTTCAGCAGTCAATGTTTTTTTATGCTCATTATGTCCTAAATAAAAAGTATCAGCTTCAAAAGCCATATATTGTAATGCCAATTCAAAATCTTGAACCCATTTTACATTTTTTATTCCTGAAACTTCAAAAGCTTGTTCTTTAGTTAGCTTTTCACCTTCCCAAATTTTTATAAGGTCACTTGTTTCTTTCACAAATAAAATTTCTCGATTTTCAGGTGATGCGGCATCAGGATATAATATTAAAATCGATTCTTCCTGATCCACGCCACTTAAATAAAATAGTTCATTATTTTGAGTAAATCCCATAACATCATCTGCGTTATTAGGCATTACATCATTTGATGTTAAAATTGCAATGGAATTCGATTCCATTTTAGCAGTAAATTTTTGTCTGTTTTTAATAAATAAAGATGAAGGAATTTGTTTATATCGCATAGTATTTAATTAATTATATTACCTCCTGAAAAGGAAGTTAAATTTAATAAAAAAAATCTAAATACTAAATTTAAGAACCCAAATTATCCCTTTAAACACAAACCGAGATAACCTAGATATGAAGCAGTACATTAAACCAATCTCTTTTCAATATACTCAGAGTTCATGATTCGCAAAGCACCCATATACTTCATTTTAAATGGCACTAAATCTCCAATTTTATATTTTTTTGTAGTTTTACTCAAGCCTATAACTAACATATCAGAGCTTGCTCCAATAACATCAATATGCTTATCTACAGGAATTAAAAACTCTGCTTTAGAAATATCCAATAACCCGATATCCAAAATTCCTCTGCTATGGGTTAATCCATAATCATCAGGGTTAATATCTATAGTTTCTCCAGATGGATTTTCTTCTAATTCACCATAAGGAACAACTGGTTTTTCAGTAATTTCAATAATTTCAGTATACAATAAAAATACGTCATCTTTCATTTTAGGTATTGTCTTGTTTGAAAACAAATCGACCCCAAAAAATAAAGTTTCTCCAATTCTAAAATGATTCACACCTTTCGGAATTTGCTTTTGTAACAAAAGAGGTATCATCACTGAAGATCCACCGGACACAAAATCAATTTTCTTTCCAAATCTTGCTTCAATCAATTGCTCATATAAGCTCAGTTGTATCAGTTTATCTTTGCTTGGCATTACTCCACTTAAACAATTAAGACTTGCTCCAATACCTGCCACTTTAATATTGGGTAGTTCAAATATTTTTTTATAAAACGTCATTAAATGCTCACCCAAAATTCCTTCGCGCAAGTCACCCAATTCTATCATAATAATAATTCGGTGTATTTTCCCTTGCCTACCCGCCTCTTCAGATAACCATTTTATGGTTGTAAACTCTGTATTAAAACTAACATCAGCATATTTTACAACATTTTTTATGCTTCTCTTTGCTGGTGGTTTTATGTATATCGTTTCTTTGCTTGGGTTTATTGATTTAATTGTTTTTAAATTAGATAACCTAGCATCACATATCTGTTCATCCCCTAATGATAAAATATAATTCAAAAATATTTTATTTCCACAAAGCATCTTTAATACAGGAGTCCATTCTTTATCGTGACTTCTAAATAAATTTTGTAAAAATGAATAATTATGCGCTAATGATTTTTTATTAAGTGTAATATAGGCCATAATATTATTTTTTGATTGATAAATAGACAATTAAAGATAGTGAAATTCCTATTAAAATAGGGTCAAAACCTAAGGGAATTTTCACGGCAAGAAATGTTAAGAGTAACGTAGAAGCTCCTCCTATAAGCATAGAAAATAAAGCGGCTAAAGGTTTTCTTTTTTTGGATAATAATATTCCCAATACTGGCACTAAGAGTCCTGAAACCATAAATGAGTACGATAGTAACATAAGTTCTAAAACACTTTGCATTGTTGTAGCAATAAGTATTGCCACACCTCCAACAATAAAAGTAATAATTTGAGAAATTCTTATGGTTTTTTTACTCATATCTTTAAAACCTAGAATATCTGTCATAAAATTACCCGATGCTGCAAGCAAACAACTGTCAGCTGTTGACATTATTGCAGAAAAATAAGCTGATAACATAAGTCCCATAAGACCAACTGGTAATGCGTGTTTTAAAAGTAAAGGCATCCCCATTTCAGGATCCATTCCAATTTCACTTTCAAATCCATCAGAAACAAAAAGACCTTTTGCAGCTGCAACTCTTGCAAATAATCCAAGAATCACACCCATAAATGCCATTGTTGGGTATTCAAAGAGTCCAGCTATCAGCCATGCTTTTTTTGCCGTCTTTTCATCTTTACAAGCATAAATTCTTTGATAAAGTGTCATTCCAACAAACCAAATCGGTACAATAATTACAAACCAATTTACAAGTTGAACAAGTGAAACATTCTGTAATGAAAAATATTTTTTAGGAAGTACTTCAACAATAGCATCATAACCTCCTAAATAATTATAAGCAATAGGAATTCCAACAAAAATTAACCCTCCCATTAAAATTAACCACTGAAAAGTATCTGTATAAATTACTGCTTTCATACCACCAAAGGCAGTGTAAACCAGTGCTATACCTCCCATTATCAATAAAGCTTCATTTAAATTAAGAGATGGAAATGTTCCAACGGCTAACTTTGCTCCTGCAAGAAATTGTGAAGAAGTAAAGCCTAGATATCCAATAAAAGAAATAATACCGGCAACCATTGCCACGGTCGTTCCATAACTATGCTTTAAAAACTCAGGAAATGTTAAAAACCCATGTAAATTACCAAGTTTAACAACCTTGGGAATCAGAAAAACAGCACTTAACCAAGCCCCTACGAGTCCGGTAAATAACATCCAGGAACCTGATATTCCCATAACAAATCCCAATCCACCTAAACCAATAGAAAATCCGCCTCCAACATCTGTAGCAACTACAGATAATCCTACATGAAGGCTACTCATTTCTCCTCCTCCGATATAGTAGTCTTTAACTGTTTTATTTTTATTAAAAAAATAAAGTCCAATACCCAAAACTAGGATCATATAAACAACAAAAACAATAATGTCTAAAATAGCCATCTTGCTTAATGTTGTTTTTTAAGTCGCATTTCCAAGTATTTGTTCTCAAAGCCTAATTTTTCATACAAAAATTTAGCCGGATTATTTGGTTCTACGTGCAATGCCATATCACCATCAGCCAATTCAATGGCTTTATTCATTATTTTTTTTCCATAACCTTTTCCTCTTGCATTATGATGTACCGCAATATAAACCAGTATATTTTCAGGAATATAACCATCCATACCTGTTTTGTTAACAATCGTCACACCTTGAATATTTTTATCTGCTTCTAGGACTAATGCAAATCCTCCTAGAGCTTCTTTAGCATCTTTAACGGCAAAATTCAAACATTTAAGTATATCTTCCTTTTCATCACCATATTCTTCTAAATGCTGAAATAGAAAGTTTACAATTTTTTCTTTTTCAATAGTTGAAGGCTTGGTTTTATCCGTATAAATTTTAAAAATATCCATAATTTTTATTCTTCCTTATTTTGTAAAATCTGCTTGTAAACTGCCTTTTGAATTTTCTTTCTTTGTCTTTCAGATTTTTTAGTGAACTGCTTTTTATCTCTCAAATTATTAATCAATTTTGTATCTCTAACTTTTCTTTTAAATCTTTTTAGAGCTCTATCTATATTCTCTCCATCTTTTACGTTAATTATAAGCATTGTGTCGTTTTAATATTATATTTCACAAATATACAAAATAGTTTCTATAGAAACTATTTGAAAACTATCTGTTATTTTAAAAATAAGATTAATAAATCCTATTGTTGTTTCAAATAAATATGATAATTGTATTAAAAAACAATATAGTTTCTGTAGAAACTATATTGAAAGATATAATACATTCTCTTTCAATAAAAAACAAATTAGAAAACTATTCAGAAGGGAATTCTTCTACGGTAACAATTGGTGAAGCATCTAGCTCATTAACTTCCATAATCTGGGTTAACAAATCCAAGCCTTCCGTAATTATTTTAAGCTTCTCTGGAGGAAGTGCCTGCAATTTTTCACTTAGTTTTTGTTGAAATGTAATCGGAGCAGTTTGAATAAGATTCATTCCACTTGAAGTTAAAGAAATAAGCGTTACTCTTTTATCATTAGTTTTAGGAAGCTTAGCAACAAATCCTTTTTTTTCTAAACGGCTTAATATTCCTGAAATAGTACTGGCATTTAGATTTAAAAAAGATTTCAATTTAGCTGCATTTGTTTTATAATCAGGTTGATCAGCTAGAAACCGAAGACAAAGTAACTGTGGAATACTAATGCCTTGCTCTTTTTCAACTCGCTTACTCTCCAGATTAACAGAACGTACTATTTTACGAAGCTTAACTAAAATATCAATAAATGTCATAGCCCAAAAATAGCAAAAAAATATTACCCATTTTTAAAAGCTGTAATATCTAAAGAAAGTTGCTTGTTTAATACTAGTTCACTTGCCAATTTACCTGAAGCAGGCGCCAAACTAACACCCATCATGGCATGACCCGTATTTATAGTTAAATTTTTAAAACGTTGTGATTTTTCAATGATAGGCATTCCCCTTGGTGTACAAGGTCTGGAACCCATCCATACATTTTCATTTTTAGGAACACCCACCTTTAAATTTGGATAAAATTGATTCACTTTTTCAACAATTCCATATAATCTTTTTTTATTAATTTTAGTATCGTTGGTATGAGTAATTTCCATAGTCCCTCCAAATCTTACTTCGTTTTCAAATGGAGTCACAGCAACTTTACCCTCACATAAGATAGATGGTATTGAAGGCTTTTCACCTGAATTTTCAAGTGTAAAACTATATCCTTTCCCCGGTAACAATAATACTTTAACCCCTAACTTTTTAGCTATTTCACCACTCCACGAACCTGATGCCAAAACAAATTCATCCGCTTTAAAATTTCCGTTGTTTGAAACCAACTCTTCAATTTTATTTTCTGAAATTTTAAAATCCTCAATTGTTGTATTGGGTTTAATAACTACACCCATTTTATTTAATTCTTCTTTTATAAATTCTAAAAAAAGATGAGGTGATAAATGAGCATCTGATTTGTAATGCACCGCACCCAATGCACTTACATCAATATTATTTTCCAGTACATCTATTTCCTTTTTTTCTAAAAAATCGACTGTAATTCCATGCTTTTCAGCAATTTTCCCAATCTTAATTTCCTCTTCTCCCACTTTTTCAGTGTTATAAAGCATTAAAAGTCCTTTTTCTTGGTACCCAAAATCGGTCTCTGAATTACAAAATTCCTGATATAATTCTTTACTAAAAAAAGAAAGATTACGCAAAGGAGACATCGACTCTTCTACATGTTTTTGTGTGGCATTTTTATAAAATTGCGTAAGCCAATCAACCAATGTCATGCTGAAACTTGGTTTTATATAAAATGGGCTTTTCTCATTAAACATCCATTTAATCCCCTGTTGAATAGCGCCTGGTTGTGCTAACGGAATGATATGGCTAGGAACAATCATTCCTGCATTTCCATATGAACAACCATCTAACATATTCGATCTATCAACAACGGTTACTTGCACACCCTCTTTTGCTAAATAATAGGCCGTGCATAATCCAATAATACCACCGCCAATTACAATTACTTCTTTTTTACTCATTCTGATTAGCTTTTGGCTCAATTAAATCCCATAGATTACCATATAAATCTTCAAAAACTAAAACTGTTCCATACTGTTCTATCACAGGGTCTCTAACAATTTTTATATTATTATCTTTTAAATTTTGAAATTCCTTTTCAAAATTATTAGTGTGTAAAAATAAAAAAACACGTCCACCTGCCTGATTTCCAATAAATTTACTTTGATTTTCACTATCTGCTTTAGCCAACAAAATTGAAGAACTATTTTCAATATCTGGAGATACAAGTACCCACCTTTTATTTTTATCTATTATAGTATCTTCAATCAGTTTAAATTTTAATTTATGAACATAAAAGTTTATGGCTTCATCATAATCTTTAACTATTAATGCAATTTGTGCTATTTTTCTATTCATATCTATAAAACTTATAATTCTTTTAAAAAATGTTAGCCCTTTTCACTTCTCGAATTTTCTATTAGTTTTGGACTTCCACTAGTAATAACTCTTACAGAATTTCCACAGGTATAAGTATCAATACAAGAAAAAGTTGACCTACTCATGATAAATTATACTGGTTCAGTAGTTGTTTTACCATCAATCACTCTAGAAATTCCCAACGGATTTTCGTTTTTCAACGCGTCTGGTAATAACTCATTTGGCCAACTTTGAAAACTAAAAGGTCTCACCCATCTTTTTATTGAATTAATTCCAACAGCTGTAAATCTACTATCTGTTGATGCTGGATAAGGACCTCCGTGAACCATTGCCGGGCAAACTTCAACACCTGTTGGAACACCATTAAAAATAATACGCCCAACTCTATTTTGAAGCGCATCTACTACCATATAAAAACTCTCTAACTCATTATTTTCTGCTAATATTGTACCCGTTAATTGCCCTTCTAAATTTGAAATAATTTCTTCTAATTGCTCTTTATCCTCACATTGAACTACCATAGAAAAAGGTCCAAAAACTTCTTGATGAAGTGTTGTATTTTTTAAAAAAGTAGCACCTTCAACCGTTGTTATTATTTGACGACCATAATTATCAGCTATATCTTTATTTAGAGTTGCAATAGTTTTTAAACCTTGCTGGTCTTGCATTTTCGCTTTATTACTTTCGTAAGCTCCAATAATGTTTGGATGCAACATACAAGTTGGTTCAATTTTTACAATTTCTTCAGATAAAACATGTATAAAATTTGTTAAATCATCACCTTTTAAACCTAATATCAACCCTGGGTTTGTACAAAATTGACCTGATCCTAAAGTTATTGAACCTGCGTAGGTTTTTGCCCAATCAGCTCCTTTAATTTTTGCTGCATTAGGTAAAATTACTACCGGATTTACACTTCCCATTTCAGCAAAAACAGGAATTGGTTCTGGTCGTTGAGCAGCCATATTAAATAAAGCTCTACCTCCACCAATACTTCCTGTAAAACCAACCGCTTTTACTTGTGGGTGTTGAACCAATTTCACACCTACTTCAATTCCACTACTATTTAAATTCGAAAACACACCATTTGGCATACCCGTTTTTGAAGCTGCTTTAATAATTGCAGAGGCAACTAATTCTCCTGTACCTGCATGCATTGGATGCGATTTTATAATAACCGGGCAACCTGCAGCTAAAGCTGAAGCAGTATCTCCTCCAGCAGTTGAATATGCTAATGGAAAATTACTTGCTCCAAACACAACAACTGGTCCTAATGGAATCATCATTTTACGAATATCAACTTTTGGAATTGGTTGTCTATCTGGCTGAGCTGTATCAATGGTGGCTTCAACCCAAGAACCTTCTTTTACCAAATTAGCAAATGAACGTAATTGAAATGTAGTCCTTCCTCGCTCTCCAATTGCTCTACCTTCAGGCAAACCTGTTTCTGAACAATACGTTTTCACCAATTCGTCACCTAAGTCTTCAATTTCATTGGCTATTTCATTTAAAAACTCACTTTTTTTAGTTCCTGAAATATCTTTAAGTACTTTATAAGCTTCAGTAGCAAGTTCAACTGCTTTTTGAATTTCTACATCTGAAGCTTCTACATAAACAATGCTATTTTCAGCATTAGTTTGTGGATTAAATGTTTTAAATGTGGTTTTACCTGTTGAAGCTAAAACATTTCCTATATAATTTTTTCCAGTAATCATTTGATAGTTGTCGTTTTTTAATTTTTAAAATTCAGGTAATGTAGGTCTGTTTTTTAATTCATTTTGTATAATTGTCAACACACGTTTTCTTTCCTCTCCAATTAATGGCAAACGAGGTTCGCGTACATTTTCTGTTCCAATTCCAATTGCCACTTCAGCTAAGTTAATATTTTGTACTAATTTAGTATTTATATCTAACTCTAGCAACGGTAAAAACCAACTATAAATTGTAACTGTTTCTGAAGGCATTATAGCTTCCCACTGTATACTCACTACTTTTATTTTTTTTAAAAAAACTATAATCTGATAGCTTTCTTATTTCTATCAATTATTAGTATTATTTTACCTTATTATTTGTATTTTTGTCATTAATAATGATTAATTTAAGCGTAATAGTTGAATGAAAGTTTTACCTTTTAAAATTCCAAAACCTGAAAATGTAACGTTGTATATTCAACATTATAAAGGAGAATCTTTCTATGAAAAATTACATCAACACAAAGAAATTCAAATAAGTTTAATTGCGGAAGGTGAAGGAACTTATATTATTGGCGATTGTGTTGGTGAATTTAAAAAAAATGACATTTTTGTAATAGGTGAAAATTTACCTCATATATTTAAACGAGATAAAGTTTATGAAGAGGAAACGGAAATGATTTCGTTATTTTTTAAAAAAGATTCATACGGTGAAGGGTTTTTTAACTTCCCTGAATTTGAGCATTTTC
>Ga0307989_1001414_pt1 | contig 12917 bp, 13 predicted proteins | sample EllFjometagen185_FD_203164 | JGI IMG/M metagenome (GOLD analysis project Ga0307989, IMG submission 203164) | Marine microbial communities from Ellis Fjord, Antarctic Ocean - #185 | ecosystem: Environmental > Aquatic > Marine > Unclassified | place: Southern Ocean | collected 2014-10-08 | reverse complement strand
ACCGCGCACTCCTTTCTCCAGAACAGAGACGGTAAAACCAAGTTTTACTGCATCTAATGCTGAATAGTATATGCAGTAATCAGTTGCAAGACCGCATAGCACTAGCGAAGAAATATTTTGTGCCTTCAGATATCCGGAAAGTCCTGTTGTGGTGCTGTGATCATTCTCAAAAAAGGCAGAATACGAGTCCATTCCCGCCGTTATACCTTTTCGGATAATCATGCTGCAAAGATCAGTATGTAAATCAGGATGAAAAGCTGAACCGAAAGAACCTGCAACACAATGATCTTGCCAGAGTAACTGATGATCGTTGTCATTGTTCCAGGGGATAGTCTCATACACTTGTTTCCCAGGATGAGTGGATGCAAAAGATATATGCCCTTTAGGATGCCAATCCTGTGTTGCAACAACCAGACGAAACTTGCTGCAAAGAGAATTTATTACTGGAATTATGGAATCACCATCAGGTACTGCCAATGCTCCGCCTGGGCAAAAATCGTTCTGAACATCAATTATAAGCAAAGCCGAATTTTCAAATGCCGAATCTATCACGAACTACTCCTGGGTGGTGCTTTTCTTTCCGGTTCCGATAAGAAACAGTTCAAAGGAATCTTTTCTGCAGGATTGCGGCTTAAAGGCTTTTACCTTTGTAAATACTTTTTTCATGGCAAAAAGGATATCCTGCTCACCACCGCCCTGGAAAATTTTTATTACCAGACTACCTCCGACTTTTAATTGCGTTGGCATGATACTAATAATTGCTTCAGCCAGATTTTGTGATCTCAGACAGTCAACTGTTCTAGCTCCTGTTGTTGATGGAGCGGCATCGCTTATTATTGCATTATAGGGGCCAAGGGCTTCCAATTTTATCAGCATTTCAGGAGTGAATGCATCGCCTGTGAAAACGGTAACATTATCCGGTACCGGATTAAGAGAGAGGGGCTTAAGGTCAACAGAAACAATCCGCCCTTTTCCTTTCAGTAGTTTTCGGTGAGTATAGAGGGTCCAACTGCCGGGTGCCGCTCCAATATCAAGTACAGAATATCCCGGACGAATAATATTAAATTTTTGTTGAATCTCTTCCAGCTTGTAGACAGAGCGCGCTGGGTATCCCTCTTTTTTTGCTTTTAACGAGTAGTGGTCTGGTTGTGATCGTGAATTAGAACCTTTTTTCTTTGCCATGCGGGGAGTATAACACAGACATGAATCTGTTTAAATGCAGTTTTCAGACTGCAGTCATATACAACATCGTAATAAGAGACATAACGAGGAGTCTGTTGGACTCCTTATGTGATATCTATCTAGAATTCTATATTAAGTAGTATCCTTGCTATCAGAAAGTAATTGCACTAGGATATGAGGAGTAATCTTTGCATATGGGTGTTGAGTGGATATGCTGCGAAAAATCGGCTTTTTAACCTGTTATCCCGCCTATTCCCACGTTATACATTAAGAAAGAAGACAATATGGAGGAATAGAATGATAAAAGAAAAATATACACAATTGTGTTTAGCACACCAATTTGGAGGAATAAACACAATAGGATATACACAACCGTTATGTGCAATTAGGGCAGAAGAACAAGAGTATGAATAAACAAAAAAGCATATGTGGAAACTGTATTGAGGAGGAATTCTTAAAAAAGGATATTGAGTCATATGGTAGTATAGCAAAATGTAGTTATTGTGGAGCAGAAAGGAAAACTTCCGATTTAGATTCAGTTGTTGAAAATATTCTTGATGGCATAGAATTTATCTATGATGATCCTGCAAATGGATTAGGTTTTGTAGATGGTGAATATGTAAAAGGAAATGGAGACATATTTGATACGTTTGATTTATTAATGGATGAGTTTGGGCTTGGAGGTTCAAATGCTTTTCAAGATATTTTAGATAGTTTGCCTTTACAACTTTGGTGCAAGAAAGATTTTTATGGACTTGATTCAGCAGAGGAAATGATTTACACATGGGATTATTTTGTCAGTCAAGTTAAATACAAAACAAGATATTTCTTTATTAAGGAAAGGATAAATATTAGAGAACATGTGTCTTTCAATAAACCTTATGATATTTTGGATTGTTTTGCTTCTTCTATGATAAAATTTGGACTAATTGATACATTAGATAAGGATAATATCATTTATAGAGCACGAAGAAATAATAAAAACAAAAAATATACAGTTGCTGAAGAGATAGGAACTCCTAAAGCAGAAGAGTGTATTCAACCGAACAGAATGAGTCCAGCTGGTATTCCGATGTTTTATGGTTCATCAACAGTAGAAACATGCCTTTCTGAATTAAAGAATATCAAAGGAAATTATACCATAGGAAAATGGAAACCTAAGAAGAATTTAAAAATTCTAAATTTAACTCGCTATTTTAAGTTTAATAGTGACATTAATAAATATTTTTATCCTGAATTTCCAAGTATCTTTGACAAAGCTAATCGTGAAAAAACATTTGATTACCAGTTCATTTTAAAATTTGCATCAGATTTGAGTGGTGAAATTAGACAAGGTTTAGAATATTGAATATGTTCCGACACAAATAGTTGCTGAATATTTAAGAAAGGTCGCTCTTTTTGATAAAAAGACTTTAGACGGCATATGTTTTTATAGTCCTGTTAATGGAGGGAACAATTATGCGTTGTTTATAGAACAAGAAGAATGTGTTGAAACTAAAAAATGGAGTTCATATAAACAGAAATTAGAATTAATATCAATTGAAGAAAAAGAAATAAAAGCACATAACAATGTATATAAAAAATTGCCGAAATAGTAGTAAAATTAGGCATTTTAGCTCGTTTCAACTTCATCGTAACTTGGAAATGACGTGTTTCAAAATCGGCAACTTTTTATATACTAACAGTTTGGGGTATGCTAAGAAACGACATGGTAACAAATGAATAAGAAATAAAAGGAATAAAATAAAAACTATGGACAAAGAAAAAACACGCAGAGACCCAAAAGAATATATGCGCATGGCGGTGGATGTAATGAAGTTATCGATTTCTGAACGGAATAAAAGAGACCCAAGCCCCCATGTTGGTGCAGTATTGGTTTTTTCTGATGGAACAGTTGCAAACCGCATACAGAGGTGAATTAAGAGAAGGTGACCATGCAGAATATACGGTACTTGATAAAAAAAATCGTCATAGAGAATTATCAGATTGTTGGTTATTCGCTACTCTTGAGCCTTGTGCCCATGGTGCTAGAAATGCTCCAAAAATTTCTTGTTCAGAAAGAATCGTAAATGCACGTATTTCTGAAGTATGGTTTGGCATAGAAGATAAGAACCCAAAGGTTGACCATGGAGGAATTGAGCATATGGAGAAACATGGTGTAAAAGTTCGTCAATTTGCCCCTGAATTTCATAAAGAAATTAAAGAAGCAAACAAGAAATTTATGATATGGGCAAATATGAAGAATGCTGAAGCAAAAACCAAGAAAGAAAAATCAGTAGATTATCTCGATAAGCAAGCTATTGAAACTAATATAGGTAGTCTCTCAACTGTTGCTCTGCAAAAATTCATCACTGAATCAAAAAGAAACTATAAACCTAAATCTGAAGCATTTCTACAAGAATTAAAGGAAATGGACTTGTTGGAGTTTGAGAAAGGCTCAAATACATATTTACCTACCGGCAATGCAATATTGTTATTTGGCAACAACCCAAGAAATAAGTTTCCGCAAGCAGTCGTAAAAGCAAAAGTACATTACGGTGATGGAGAGACCGGAATAGAAACTTTTAAAGATGCATTAGTTTTAGTGCCGGATAAAGTAGATGATTGGTTGAAAAAAGTTTTACCTGCCAGTATCGACCGTTCAAAATTTAAGGCTAAACAAGTGCCATCATTTCCAGTACCGGTAATTAGGGAGGCAATTGTTAATGCTATTGCTCACCGTGATTACACAAAAGAAGGGGCAAAAATTCAATTGGAAGTTTATCCTGACAGAATTATTGTAAAAAGCCCAGGGAAACCCGTTCCTCCGATTACAATAGAAGCTATGAAGAACTTTACTGCAACATCTTATAGTCGCAATAAGAAATTGACATTCATTCTTAACGAAATGGAATATATGGAAGAATCTGCTCTCGGAATGGATACTTTTAAATCATTGCGTGAAAAATACGAACTACCATTACCAATTGTTGATTATGATGGGAGTAATATTGTTGTTACCTTCCCAAGAACTATTGATGTAGTTAGAGAGGTTTCTACCACTAGTGGTATTAAGGATTTAAATGATGAAGAAGTAAAAGGTTATGAATGGATTAAATTGGAAGGAGACGTAAGTACAAGAGGATATGCAACTCATTTTGATTATGGTTATAAAAAAGCTCAAAGACATCTTGCAAAAATGTTTGAACTAGGTCTTGTTAAAAATAATGGTGTAGCAAGAACATCGCCCGATTATAGATATGTTGCAATAGATCCGAATTAACATGGACATAAGCATAGACATAGTGTCCAAGTAGATGGTGTTAATGATACTGATAATGACCAACTTGGACACAATCTTAGACAGAGTGTCCAAGTAGATATTAAAGAGATAATGAAATAGTTATTATTAAAGATAACATAGTCAGAAATAACAGAGTATAAAGTGATAATTTAAGGACTAAGAATAATTATAGACAAAATGAAAGACAGATGGAAAGGGAAAAGTACATACCCCCAACATAGCCTAAAAAATAAAGCACGACCGCACAACATTGTATAAAAATAATATGTGATTTGAAAGTGAAGTGTTACGCAATCGGCTACTGTTTTTACACAAACTATTACAAACAAGGCGGAAAATATACTATACGGAGAATATTTTCCTTATTTGTCGCAAATTGTGCAAGGATTAAGTAGACGTGCGGAGAATATAGTGTATAATTATTGCAAATATTGCGGAGAATAAATATGTATATTTATCAAAAAGAAGGATGGCCAGACTTTACGTGGGACAATGAAAAGTTGTTTTCACTATTAGGAGAGGTGCGAAACTTACAAGGAAAACTTGTTGGTAAGATGGAATCACTTGGGTTTGACCTCCGAAAGGAAGCAACGCTTGAGACATTGACACTTGATGTTTTAAAATCAACTGAAATTGAAGGAGAAATATTAAACCCTGAACAAGTGCGTTCTTCATTAGCAAGACGTTTGGGGATGGATATTTCAGGATTAATACCATCCGATAGAAATGTTGAAGGTGTCGTGGAAATGATGCTTGATGCAACTCAAAATTATACTAAACCGCTCACGAAAGATAGGCTTTTTGACTGGCATGCAGCCCTATTCCCAACAGGAAGAAGGGGAATGTATAAAATAATTGTTGGAAATTGGAGAGATGACAAGAACGGCCCTATGCAGGTGGTTTCTGGTGCAATGGGGAAAGAGAAGGTTCATTTTCAAGCTCCCGATGCTTCTGAAATTGGAAATGAAATGGATCGATTCATAGAATGGTTCAATAGTGATACTAAACTTGATCCTGTGATAAAAGCCGGAGTTGCGCATTTATGGTTTGTAACTATACATCCATTTGAAGATGGAAATGGTAGGGTAACAAGGGCATTAACAGATATGCTCCTTGCAAAATCTGATGGGATTTCCCAACGGTTTTATAGTATGTCTGCCCAAATAAGCGTAGAGAGAAAACTATATTATGAGGTGCTTGAAAAATCACAAAAAGGAACAGTTGAAATAACTGGCTGGCTGGAATGGTTTTTACAATGTTTGCACAATGCATTGAGTTCATCAAATCAAGTTTTGAGAAAAGTAATTTACAAACATAAGTTTTGGAACTTAAATGCAGCAAAACTCCAAAATGAGAGACAAAAGTTACTATTAAACAAACTATTGGACAGATTTGACGGAAAACTCACAACATCAAAGTGGGCTAAGATTACAAAATGCTCAACAGATACTGCATTGCGTGATATTCAGGACTTGCTTAATAAAAATATCTTGAAAAAGAGTGAGAGCGGAGGAAGAAGCACAAGTTATGAATTAGTAGAAATTGACTAATATACTTAAGCCTGGTTTGTGAAAAAAAGCGGCCGGACAGCAAATAAAGGGGAATTAAATTGCTGCCCGGCCAATGGGTTAAAAAGTAGGAAACTGCGGCAAAATTAACAATTTTGCCTTAATCCATATTTCCATGGATCTTTGTTTTTGATTAATTTGCATCAATTATTAAGTATAAATCAGTAATCAAAAACTTTCATAAAGGAGGTATGAACAATACCCTGACTGCTTTGTATAGTATATAGCAAATACCGTGCCAAGTTATTTTAAAAAAGATCCAGGAAAATATGCGTTAAAAGCCTATTTTCTTTTATTATTTAATTGTTGCCTGAGCAATAATTGCATGTCAGGGGCATGTTGAGAAAAATTTGCACACCTTAATACTGGGTATTAAATGTATCAGCCATATTGACAATCCTGTAGCAATTGGTATTCTTTGGTTATGCTTAAACGAATAGATCGAATTGAAAAGCAGTTGAGAACAGTACTTCCTGAAATAATTGATGCTGCCTGGGTCAATACTGTTGCCGGCAGTGTAATCAGTAAGCCCACTCTTGAGTATTATAGAGAGATGTGCCAGCCAGCCTCAGATTTGCTTAATCGGGGAGGGAAGCGTTGGCGTCCACTTTTACTGGTTATGATAGCTGAAGCTATTGGCGGCACTGATGTTGCCGAATCTGCCTATTTGCTCACTCCTATAGTTGAGTTTCCCCATACAGGGAGTCTTATCATAGATGATATTGAGGATAACTCAGACTGGCGCCGTGGTGGTGCAGCAGTTCACAAGAAGTACGGCACAGATATATCTATCAATGCTGGAAATCTTCTCTACTACTTACCAACAGTTTGTATTGATTCAGCACCCCTCTCCTCAGTGCAAAAACTATCAGTTTATCGTATTTATGCTAAATATTTACGAAGAGTTCACTTGGGTCAAGGTCTTGATATAGTTTGGCATAGAAATCCTGATTTATTTCCTTCTGTTCAGGAATATCTGCAAATGTGCAGTTTTAAAACGGGGTGTCTTGCCGGATTGAGCGCTGAACTGGGGGCGGCTATTGCCGGAGGTTCAGAAGAACAGATAGTCAGCAGCGGCAGAATTGCAGAAAAGATAGGTGTTGGGTTTCAGATTAGGGATGATGTCCAGAATCTCAGCACAGGCAATCCTGGAAAACGAAGAGGCGATGATATCGTTGAAGGAAAGAAAAGCCTGCCGGTTATTCTCCATGTTAATATGCAGCCTGGTGACAGTGACCGTATAGCACAGCTGTTTTCTGCTGCCAGGGAAGCAGGAGTCGATTTAGCGGATCGGGAAATTAAGGAAGCGATAGGTATGATATCTGCTTCAGGTGCGCTGGAAAAAGCTGCTGAGACTGGTGATGACATGCTAAAAGAGGCCATGGAGGAAGTTGTAAATATTTTTCCTGCCAGTTCAGCAAGGGATGAAATTATTCAATTGATACAAAGTTTTCTGTAAAGATTGACGACATTAATATAATTACGTATGTTTAATTCCATGAATACCAGTATTTTACGCAAAAAGTTTCCCTATACTTTTAATAACATGACACTCATTCTTATTGGCATAAACGTCGTCCTGTTTTTTTTCAGCTCTTCCAACTCAAATATGATCTATTACGGGTCACTGATTCCAATATTTGTTATACGTGAGCATTACTACTGGCAGTTTATTACCTATATGTTTTTTCACTCAAGCATGACTCATCTGCTATTCAATATGCTGGGGCTCTTTTTCTTTGGGTCACAGGTTGAGAAACGGATAGGAAGCTGGGAGTTTCTCCTTTTTTACCTCTTAACGGGATTGCTGGCAGGAGTTTTCTCCTTTGCGGTATATGTTTGGACGGGTAATTATGTAGTTATTCTTCTGGGTGCATCCGGTGCGGTATATGCCGTTCTTCTTGCTTTTGCAGTATTTTTTCCCTTTGCAAGGATTTTTGTGTTTGGGATTATTCCGGTTCAGGCACCACTTCTGGTAGTTATTTATACAGTGATAGAGGTGTTCAGTCAGGTAAGCGGACAGAACTCAAACGTTGCACACCTTACCCATCTTGCAGGTTTTGGTTTTGCCTATCTTTATATCCTGTTACGCATGGGCATTAATCCCTTTGAAGTATGGAAAAGAACGAGACGTTGAAATTTTTGGATTAAAATGTCTAAATATTTATAATCTAAAAACTTCTAAGCGTCCGGTAAGAGCTTTTCCTGGGAGATGTCACATTATCCCAATTTCTCTGCGTATTTCAGCAAATTTCACTTTTATGACATCATAAATAATGCGAATTTTCTCATCATGGTGAATAAAGGCTGATTTCATGGCATTCAGGGTGATTTTTTCTAAATCATGAAACTCAAAATTGAAATACTGTACAGCAATCTCCATCTCTTTGGTAAGGCTGGTATTACTCATAAGGCGATTATCTGTACTGAGGAATACTCTAAAGTTGTTGCGGTAAAAAATGATAAATGGGTGATCATCAAAATTCCGGGAAGCCCCTGTTCCTACATTCGAAGAGAGGCACATCTCCATCGGAATCCGCCGGTCACGAATAAAATGAGCAAGTGATCCCATTTTCTCAATACGCGTACCACGTATACTCATATCCTCAACCAGTCTTGTTCCATGACCAATCCGGTGTGATCCGCAAATTTGGATTGCCTGCCAGATAGATTCAACTCCAAAGGCTTCTCCTGCATGGATGGTGATGTTAAAATTTCTATTACGGATATACTGGAATGCTTCAAGATGTTTTTTTGGGGGATGTCCGCTTTCATCACCAGCAAGATCAAATCCCACCACCCCGCGGTCACTGAATGCTACGGCAAGTTCAGCAATATCAAGAGAATTTTTTGGGTCCTGGTTACGCATTGCACATAAAATCAGTCCAAAGGATGTGCCGGTCTCTATTTTCCCTCTATGCAATCCGCGAAGAACACTAGAGACTACTTCCTCAAGGTTAAGATCTCCGGCAAGATGCAGTCTCGGGGCAAATCTTATTTCAGTATAGACAACATTTTTTGCTGCCAGATCTACAATTGATTCATAAGCTGTACGTTCAAGAGCTTCTTTTGTCTGCATAACTCCCACAGTAACTGCAAAGGTCTCCAGATAGAGAGGGAGGCTTTTCTGCTCTGCTCCACGATGAAACCAGGCTGCAAGATCTGCAGGATTGTCTGCAGGGAGATCTATCCGGTACTCTTTGGCTAGTTCGATAATTGTTTGCGGTCGTAATCCGCCATCAAGATGGTCGTGAAGTTCGACTTTTGGAATTTTCTTAATTATTTCTTTTGTTACCATAAAATATAATACTATACCGAAAGCATTGGAGTAAACGAAAATTGAAAAAATACAGGTAATATCTGAATAAACTGCTATAATAACAGGATAGAAAATAAAGTATACAAAAAATTGCATCATAAAAAGTATGAGTTAGAGGAAAAGATGAAATTAAAAAAGTTGCTGTCCAGAAGGGTTGATACTCAGATAATGGAGAGGAAGAGAAAATACAAGCTTGCAATAAAGATATCAATAGTAACAATCATTGCCATGATTTTCTTTATTGTCAAAGATTTTATTGAAGGTGATTCTTTTGAGATGCTTTATGAACTTGGTGTATGTATAATTGTTGGAGTTTGTTTCTTTCTTCTTAAAAGACATAAAAATGATCTTATAGTCTATCGAACAGCATTATTGCTCATATCTCTCTGTTTTATGTATGCTGTCTGTATAGGTTCAGGTGAAGGTGCAGTTTTATACTGGATATTTTTTATCCCATTGACATTCATCTATTTTCTCGGTGAAAAAGAGGGGGCATTTTGGACCGGCCTTCTTGGAATTTTACTTGCGTTTTTCCTATTCAATCCCTTCAAATTATCAATTTATCCCTATGAGATGCGGGAAAGTATTGTATTTTTCAGTTCTCTTGTCTTTGTAAGTGCCGTAACGTATCTGATAGAGCAGAATCGCTCAGTTTATGCAGCTAAGCTTGAAGCAAGTAATGCAGTACATAGAGAAGAAAAACAGAAGTCTGAAAAAGCACTACATGAAATCAAGGTTCTTCAGGGCCTGCTGCCTATTTGCTCATACTGCAAGAAGATCAGGGGAGATGAGGGTTACTGGCAGGATGTTGCTGTCTATATCCAGAATAACTCTAATGCGGAATTCACGCATAGTATTTGTCCGGTGTGTGAAGAGAAGTTTGTCAAAGAGATGGGTGATGCAGAAAAATCATAAACACTCCTTGACCCATAAAAATTCATGGTATTAGATCTGCACAAATAGTAGTTGTGCTATACTCAATGTACTTAATTTATTGTGTTGTATATGGTTGAGTGAAAAACTAAGATTTATATTATTTGAGGCTTGACTGCTACTTCAAATGTGATACTTATTTTATTATACAAAGCCTCACGCATGCAGACTTCCTGAATGAAGAAATTCAGAAGAATTGCATACTATCAGTATAGGTGAGGATTACCATGATGAAACGTTATTTACCATCAATTTTAACTATCGTTATAATTATTCTTTTTGCTGCATGTCCAGTGGGTGGACTAGACCCAGATCCAGATCCAGATCCAGACCCTGACACAGAGGAAACATTCAGCCTATATGGTTTATTATGAAGAAGATGATCACCTTGGTGCGAGTGATGTTTCCCGTTTACTGTATAAATCTTCAAGATTGAATGATAACAAGATCATTTCACGTCAGGACATGGCGGACAGTTTTGGTGAATATGCCTATGATTCCGGCTTGATAACACAGGTCTATGATGACAGGCCAATGGTTTTCGGAACAAACCATTTGGAGCAAACTTACAATAAATACCCGACATTACTTGATCTTTCAAAAGGAAGGCTTTGTGTTACTGCTGCACGATACCCCGCTGGAAATGGACCTTCTCCATACACTTATACATCCCCGGATCCTGCTTCCCCTGATGCATTATATGAATCCATTGTAAAGGTAGACATAAAACTTGAAATAATGGTCGATCTGGGGTTTGGTGAAGACATTAAGGGCAGATCCTGGACTGGTGGAACACCAATAACAGATAGCGACTTTTCCGGACGATTTATGGAATTTATACCAAATTGGGAGGATTATCCAACGGGACAACCCGTTCCGGCTCTGTGGGGGTTTGCCGGGGTTGGAATGGATGATATCAGGCTGAATACCGATCTCTCTTTCCGTATGGATCGTTTTAAGATTGATATGCAAAATGTCAGATACCAGGAAGTCTATTCAATGCCCCCGAAACTTCGTCCGAACCCGGAAGAGGGTCCGTTTTCGACAGCTGATTTCCCTCCTGTATATATACAATATGATTACCCTTTTCTGGCAGACATATTTAATTTCTATTATACACTTGACGGTACAGATCCGGATGAGAGTTCAACACCTTTTTCTTATCCAGGCGAAATTAATATTGATACAGATACAGACAACCCGGATACCCACATGAAAGTGATTGCAGTGGAAGAAGGAAAGGAACCATCAAAAATTGTCGATGTATGGTATGTATTTGAGAAGGCCGGTGGGTCAGCCCTAGAGGTCACAATTTCCAATAACCCGGAACTGGACGAGACCGGAGTTTTTATCGGGTTGTTTCTTGATGAAAGTCTGAATCTTGACCAGGAACTTGCGCCAGTGTACAGCGAATTTGGTACAATATCAGGGGGCGGAGCAACCTGTACGTTTGCAAATGTAGATGGTGGAACCTATTATCTTGCGGTAATTGCTGATGTTGATAATAACAAGAAAGTCAGCACTGGTGATTATCTCTATCCAGATCAAGATCCAGGTAGAAGCAGTACAGATATGTTTGTAAGCTTAAGTTCAAGCGAAGTAGTTTTACCGCGAGGAACGCCATTTTATATTGATACCGCAGACTGGTTCATAGTTCCTTAAATACAACTATATAATATCCTGCCCGGCCGTGCCCGCAAAATTGGGGCGGCCGGGCTTTTTCCTGTCAAAAAGCATTAGTATAAATTCTCCGGATTTACTACTTTTCACATTTCCGAATTCACACTATCATATACTATTACAGAATATTCTCATTATTTCAGGAGGAGCTATGCATGTACAGGATGCACTGAAAATACGGAAAAGTGTGAGGTCTTATCAGAATAAACCGGTGGAAAAAGAGAAAATCCATGGATGAAATTGCCTGCTGCGACTCCTGGAAATTATAATGAACTGGCGTTAATATAACTGACCTTGACTTAAATGACTTAATAAGTTGAAAACCGAAATTGAGGAGTTGAAAAGATGAACCATGGGCAACCCCGTCGTCGTTCAATCCGGTTGAAAGGATATGATTATTCAAAAGCGGGGGCGTATTATGTAACGATTTGCACACAAAACAAAGAATGCCTGTTAGGGGAAATTGTTGATGGAAAAATGATTTTGAATGATGTAGGTGAATTTGCAAAGAAATGTTGGAATGATATTCCATTGCATTTTCCACATGTTAAATTGGATATATATTGTATAATGCCAAACCATATTCATGGAATTATTAATATTTCCGATTCCGCAGGAGGAGGGGCGAAAAATCTTTCGCCCCTCCTCCAACCCGATAAAAACAAACCAATAGGTACATCAAAGACCATTGGTTCAATTGTCCGGGGTTTTAAAATTGGGGTTACAAAATGGATTCGAAATCAATTGCCAGGTAAGAAATTATGGCAGCGCAATTATTATGAACACATAATTCGTAATGAAAATGATTTTAACAGAATTTATGAATATATCGAAAATAATCCCTTAAAATGGGAGTTGAAATTGCACAATTCGATAAATGGAGATAATCGATGAATACATTAAAAATGCACAGCCAAGAAATGAAATTTCTTCACACATCAGACTGGCACTT
>Ga0307989_1001412_pt1 | contig 12939 bp, 12 predicted proteins | sample EllFjometagen185_FD_203164 | JGI IMG/M metagenome (GOLD analysis project Ga0307989, IMG submission 203164) | Marine microbial communities from Ellis Fjord, Antarctic Ocean - #185 | ecosystem: Environmental > Aquatic > Marine > Unclassified | place: Southern Ocean | collected 2014-10-08 | reverse complement strand
TGTTTCAAGTCTCAACGAAGTACGTTCACAGGATGAATAACTTCTTAAAGAATATTCTGTCTAGTGAACTGCACAATAAGTGCAACAATTTGATGGTTGGGGTGAACATAGAGACTGATGAATATGCATGGAGGACTTACGAACTTAATGCATGGAAGCACTCTAAGTTTCTTCAATTTTCACCGCTTCTTGGTCCAGTGCATGATATAGACCTCTCGGTTATAGACTGGGTCGTCGTCTCGTCTCACTACTCCCCATTAGGGGGCGTAACTAAGGTAGAGTGGATACTTGATATCATTGATCAATCCAGAGCCCTTAACGTGCCCGTGTCTGTCGATTTCATATCAAATGGATCTGGAAAAAATGATTACCCCCACATCGGCGGTCAAAGGTGGATGGGCAAACCTGGAATATATTTAAAATGGAGAATGAAGAATGAATTTATCTGGTTCAGGAGCAAGCGCAAAACCCGGAAAACCAATAGAAGACAAAGACTACGTTAAATGGATTGAGAAGATCCCATCAGTAATAGATGGAGCCATGGACGTGCAGTGTCGTGGAGATGCCGCTGTTTATCTAAATGATGGGCATCATATCCACACAAAGGGCTCTGGCGGAGGTGACTACTGGAGGATACCTATAACCAGGAGGCAACACCAGTTGTGTCACTCGAAGGGAAATAAATATGTAGAATCTCTCCACCTCATTGACTTTCACGAAATTGTTTGTAAATTACTTAGGTCAAGATTCGGGTATGAGATACCCGCTGGAGATTTTGAACTTGCGGCAAGAGCTATGGTAAAGAAGGCAGAGGAAAATTATGGAAAGTAATATTGTAACAATCGATGGAGAAGTAATTGACCTGCTTGCCGAGCAAGACCAGGCCTATCAGTGTCGCCAAGATGTAATAGACATAAAGGATAATATCGAGAAGTCATTTCTTGCGCTCGGTGAAAAGTTCTATTTGATATCCAGTCGTAAATGGTACCTCTTGTTTGATTGCGAGAATTTCGATGAATACATCGAGACGTTAAATATGTCAAGGGCGTGGGTGTTCCAGCTGCAAAGGATTCACTCAAAGTACAGAATAGACCTCGGTGTGGATGATAAGAGATTATCTCATATCGGAGTTACAAAACTGGCGCAAATGGCGAGCTCTATAAATAAGGTAAATCAAGAGCACTTATTAAATGTAGCTGATGAATCGTCTGTAAACGACCTTAAGCGAGAGATAGGCGTCGTCCCAGAAATAGGGTCCGGATCTGCTCCATTAGAATCAATGCCATCTGGTTATTATTACCTAACTCAGGCACATGGAGACATTGCTGGAGAGTTAACTAAAATCTCTAAAAGAAGCATTGAGATATTTAAAGATGGCTCTGGAACAATAATTGGAAAAGTCTAATCGACTTGACCGAACGTCAAATAAAGTAGTATATTAACATATGTCCAATACTAAATACGATACGCTTACAGTTGCAGATATTGCGGGTAGAATCAATCGCTCAGAAGGTATGGTTCGCAAGTATATTCATGATGGTGACCTCGGATCAGCGAAGAAGGGTAAACGTGGCTTTTGGCGTATAGAGCAGGGCGCGATCGGCAAGTTGATCATCTCTTTAGAGGAGCGTAAAAATGAAAATGCAAGACGTCAGGAACTCCAACACGCAAAGCGTATAAAACAAAATTCTGCAGATAAAAAGAGGTTAATGTTTGTTCCTCGCTACACAACTCACCAAGCTGAAGATTTGGCTCGCGAGTCGATGAAAGAGAACGTCGCTAAACATATTAATGCATGGAAGCGAGATCTAGATGAGAGCGAAATAGAATTTAGGAAATCTAAGGTTCAACGATCTTACTACAATAAATTACTTTCTGAAACAGACGGAGTCCCTCGGGATGACCTGTCAGAAGCTGAAAGGCGTGTAGCTCTACAGGCACCTGTCTTTATGATGGATACGTTGTCCAGGATGCAGTATGATGACATGACATACTTTCTGTCAGTGCTGAAGCAGTATTACGATCTTGGGTATGATATAGATGGAGATGCAAGATTATCGTTTATTATAAACAATATAATTCTTGAACAAATACAGCTCGGGCATCGTCAGACGCTCTCGCTTACACAAGAGTACTCGATTGACAAAGACGTGGATGACGCTATGTCAAGGTCAATGACGAGGATTGATAAGTTATTTAAAATGTTACGCGAACACGAGACCCCAGATCCATTGCCAAAGGATGGCGACCCGGACGGACTCGGAAAATCATCATCTTTCGAGATGAGCTAGGAGTTAAAATGAGTGAACCCGCACAATATTGTGGAAGTGGTAAAATGTCTGGTGGTCAATATCCAAGCCTTCAATTTGCATTAAGGGCGGAGGATGTTCAAACCTTGTTTAATAACCTGGATAATGGATGGGTTAATATCACTGTAGGTGAGAAACGAAACAAGGTTGAAGGTAAGCCAACGCATTATTTAAAGATCAATACATGGAAGCCAGATCCAAATCGGAATCAGGGTGGGAATCAAGGCCAGAATAATCAGCAAGGAAATCAGAATAATTTCCAGCAGAATCAAGGCCAAAACAACAACCAAGGTGGGAATCAAGGCCAGAATAATCAGCAAGGAAATCAGAATAATTTCCAGCAGAATCAAGGCCAAAACAACAACCAGGGCGCGAATCAGGGTCAGGGCAATGGGTATAATCCAAACCAGGGCGGTCAGAACATGGGTAACAATCAAGGCGGCGGCGACGGGTCAGACGCATTACCCTTCTAGTCTAGTCGTAGATTGATATAATATGCCAGCATCATTGAAACCAATAGAGATATATGCGTTAATGCATGACCCAATGTTATGCATTGAATACATGTTGGACATGAAAGAATCTGGCTTTGACAAGACGCAGGTTGAGAGGCTTAAGCTGCAGTGGTGGAACATCTTTTACATGGATAGTTCTGGACGCTCTACGGGCAAGTCTCACAACCTGTTAGCTGGCGAGGTGGTTAAGCTTCCATTGATACCAGCCCGCACCGGGATACTGCTTGGTCTTGATAAAAAGATCGGTAATGAGTTATTTGACGAGCACGTTGTAAACTGGTTGCGTGGTTCTGGTCACTTAAAAGATTATCATGATGTTCGTAGATCGGATATGGAAGGTAGAATTGCGAAGAAGGAATACGGTGCTTCTGCTGAATTTAAGTGTGCTCATAAGTTCAGGGGAATGCCCCAGACAAATTCACTGGTAAAGACTATGACGCCTGATCACGGCAAGGGCGGAGTGTCACTTCAGTCCTGGAGATTTAATTTTTTACATTTTTCCGAGTGGACCTCATATTCGAAGCCAGAGATAATGGCCGAGACCATAGAACCTATTGTCACGCGCACAAATTGGATGTATAAGATCACCCAAGACCTCATGATATACTCAGAGACACATCTGCAAAGAGTTCTTGGTAGAATCGATAATGAAGCGTTTTCTAGAGCCTTTGGGTTGGTAGAGGGTAGACATCCCAGACCGCACCTTGGTTCTGTAGAAAAAGTATCTATCGATGATGCGATCATGCGTTTCAAACGAAACTTCTTTGTTACATATGGATTCCATTATGATGAAGGAATTGGATACGAGAATATAAATTTCCAGAAGCTAAACACAGAGGAAGATCTTGTAAGATTCTTTACCCTGTTTGATCGTGGTGATGCCGTATACGCAAACCAGATCACTTATGATGGATCAGCAAAACGTCCATCAGATGAGTGTTATTTATTTAAGAAGTTTTTTTCTGACCAGGTTGATTCTGGGCACCCAAATTATTCTTACTTTAGCTGTAGCGTCGAGGATATTGATCCAAAATTTGATGGGATTATATTCGACTCTGCTATTATTAAGAAATATAAAGAATCAAATCTCGATGAGGATTACCAAAGAGTCTATGGTGGAGTATGGACAGAGGGGTATAAAAACAAACCATACGATCCAGCTTCAATTACCAGATCAATGCGAGACTATTATCCAATGCCAATTCGCGAAGATGGTTATGAATACATAATCGCCGTAGATGCTGCAAAAGGTACTGAGAGAATGAGGTCTAGTGGTAAAAAGAAAAGCGAGGGAACTGGACATGGTGATGACGCTGGTGCTGCAATCATACGTGTCGGTGATGGAACCGCTAACAAGCCACACAGGGTCACGCATGTATACATAGCTGAGGACGTCAGGAAAGACCCCATGGCTGTAGATTTACATATGCTTGTTGATATTTTCCAGCCTATCATGGTATGCTTAGATCCTGGCGGTGGCGGTGGAGACCTCGCCGATTCACTGGCAAAAGAGAAATTGTTTGATACTGGCGGAAGGCTTCATACTTTTCAACCGCTAGTTCCACATGATTATGAACTAGACGATGATGGCGTGATCAGGATATTACATTTTATTTCCAGGGCGAACGATTTCATTCGTGCAGTTTATATTAGGTCAGACAGCGATAAATCAACCTGGCGCGGAGATGACGCCCTAACTAATAAGATTCACGAAACAGTAAGTACTATGTTTGACATTGGGGCTGTTGAGGTTCCGGTTAGCAGGAGTAGTTTTGAGTTAGCCCAACTAAGTAATAAGGGTCTTATAAGCGGTGATGAACTAGAGCACATAGAAGCGGCCCAGAAGGCTGTTGCACAGATAAATGCAATCCGTTATGCTATGGACCCGAGGACGGGAACTCGAAAGAAAACAGTTAATGGCCTCTTTCAATTTCAATCCCCACGAAGAAAAGATTTAGCCTACTGTGTAATTTACGGTCTGTTTATGGCCAATGTATATTTGAAGATAGAAGAGATCATCAATATAGAAGATGACATCCCAATATCGCGAGGTTGACATGAAAACTAAATGTAAAATATGTGGTATTATAGAGTCTGAGAATACAGACATGTGTGATCCGTGTTTCGAATCAATAAATATATTAGACTCGATACAGAGGATGGCTTACAACTTTAAAGACTCACGAGAGGGTACTGCAATTGCAAAAATGCTTGAAGGTCTTGCTGGGGTAACTCGTGATAAGGTTACTAGCCGGATAACGCGAATAGATTACGTTAAGGGCGGGAATGGTGAGCGAATGCCAGGACTTATGCATTCACCATTTATGCACTGGGCTACAGACAAATACTCTCACCCGAGTGGTCTGTTAAAGTTTATCAGTGAACTGCTTACATATTTTGACATGGTCGTCAAGAAAGATAAAGATTTATTCTTGAAGATGGCTCTATTGTATTGCATCCCGCACGCAATAGCTATGTATCAGTACCTCGACCCGAATGGTTCAGGTAAGCCATTTAAGCGCATTCCCGGAAGACGTATAATCGGAGAGACAACAATTCTTGCAGTAAATAATGCCGGGATAAAGTTGACCGATATAGATGTTAAGTTTATGATAGATGACCCTGATCGTATTACTGGAATGGGGGCAAATGTCCTCGCTGGCATACTTACATTGGCTCGTAGTAATTGACCGACACCGTGTATTTTCTTATTCTTACTTCTAGAAAAGACCTGGAGGATAAATGAAATATAGTAAAACTATTGAGTTAACAGTTGGTAATGTTTTCGAGGCACTTGGGAAATATAAGAAGGCTTCATACGCTGCTGGTGAAATGGGCGTCGACCTGAGATCATTAAAAAAATTCATGCGTAGAAATGGAATGAAAGAGAAGGATGTAGCCGAATCTTACGAATCTGCTGTTGCCTCTTTATCTGACGCACTTTACGATAATGCTTCAAAGTTTATGTCTGCAGCTATACCCGAGGCGCAAATTGACAAGCTTGTTAAGGCCGGTGAATACGCAGGCACAGATGACTTGGTTGGTGACCTGGTTCTAATGAGCTCAGACATTGCCATAAAGGGAATCAAGGTAAGACTAGCTGGAACCCAGACTAGGATAAACCGCATAAATAGATTCCAGCAAAATTATGATATGACCGGGATCTCAGCTCAGATGTTTGATAGTGCATTCAAATATTCAAATATTGTGACTGTAACGAAAAGAATTGGCCAGACCGTTTTATATATAAAAGTTCTCGAGCCGGATCGTGTAAAGATAGTCAGAACCGGTGGCGTTATTAATGGGAAGCCAGTTTACTCTGTTTCTTATAAGTTGCCAGCGTATGTTATTGCTGCAGTTAAGAAAGGTCTTGTGCGTGGAATCGATCCGAAGTGGGTTGCTGCTGCAAAAAATATGGGCGCAGGCCGTGGAATGGTAACGTTTTCAGAAGAAGAGGGTGAATATGTCTCGATCATGAACCGTAAGGGGATTAGGGACTCAATGGTAGATCCAGAGATGTCAAGATCATTCCCGCAGATTGAACTCCGAAAATTAAAATGGGACGGTGATTTCTCTGTTTCATTCCATATTAAAAACATGATCCATCAGATCATCATTGACAAGTCCAAGGCGAAGAGCACTCCGTTTAAAACTATTGTTGCTCAAGCTACGCAGGCACAGCTTGACAAGATTAAAAACCTGTACAAGGGTGATGATTCAAAAGCATTGTTAGAAGTCACCACTCCAGAAGTTGATCATAAATATCACGCACCTGAGATTGAGAAGTATGCTCCCCTTTCAATGTTTGATAATGTCGACAAGGTGATTGAGCGCAACTTTGGGTTCTCAAGAATTTTGACTACCGGTGAAGGTGGGTCATATTCAGGTGGATATATTTTTACAAAACAATTAATCGCTAGAGTCGAAAGATGGCGTAAGGTCGTTGGAACATTCTGGGAAGAGTTATACCAATCTATCGTCCCTCGTGATGATGGCATAAGCGTTGCGTTTGATCCTAATGCGTTAAAGGAAGCCTCTCAAGTCTTAAAGGAGCAGGAGTTTGCATTAAACAATGCTCTCGCCTCGCCTCAGACTGTTGGTGAAGCAATGGGTTATGATGATCAATTTGAAGTTATGCGTAAAAGATTAGCCTGGGAGAAACCAGAAGACTACACTCCAGTATTTGAGAAGTCTCAGGGTATCACTGGTTCAGAGCGTGGTGTAGGCGATGCCGAAGCTGCACCTGGTGAACCGGGAAGCCCAGGAACAGATGGACCAGCATCTAACAAGGAAAATCAAACAGATCCACCAAGAGTATAAAAGAATCGGAGCCGATTTATGAGAGTTGTACATTTTGCACTAGGGGCACCTGGGTGTATTCAATATCGAAATGTCAATCCATGTGAATATTTAAATGCACATGGGCATGAGGGGTTTGTTGTGGAAACTGACCTTCAGGAAAAAGAAGACATGAAGAAAGTTGCAACGATAGTTAAGAATATTGCTGATATCGTTGTCGTAACTAGGTTTAATAACTGGTCTGGTGTTATGAATTTAGCCCATAAATATAAAAAGCGTGTCGTGTATGAATTAGATGATAATCCTGATCTAAACAAAAATCACAGCGCAAAAGAAATCTCTAATATAAATAGGTGGATCGAACGAACTAAAGAAATGGCAACAGCTGCTGATGCGGTTACAGTCACGACCGAGCCACTTGCCGAATATGTAAGGCAATACAATAAGAATGTTTTTGTAACTCCAAACATGGTCGACTATGACTATGATATGTGGAGGCAGGATCGTAAGGAGGACGATCGGATTGTTATTGGATACTTTGGTGGCTCAAGTCATCTAAATGATTTAAGGATGGTGTCTGGAGCCCTGGTAAGGATTGCACAGGAGTTCCCGCAAGTTGATATACATTATGGTGCTGTTCCAACAACCGTGGTTACCCTTAATCCAGAAACAAATGAAACGGTTACGACGGTTAATAAAAAGAATTCTCACGCAAAAGCAATGCACAGGATATTCTCAAAATTAAAAAAGAAACGTAAAAAAGCATTGTATCCTTTAAGTATAGAAGACTATGGTGTCGTGTATGCAAACTTTGATATAGCAATCGCACCATTAACTCCAGATGATTTCAATAAATATAAATCAAACCTGAAGTTTCTTGAATCGTCTGCTTATGGTATCCCGATAGTCGCATCAAGAGAGTACCCATATATAGAATCTGTCGATAATAGTGGTGGTGGATTTCTCGCTACTACTGAAGACGAGTGGTATGACGCATTGAAGAACCTGGTTAAGTCAAAAAAACTGAGAGATGACATGGGCGCAAAAGCAAAAAAGTATGCGTTTGATAATTTTGATCTTGAAAAAAATGGAAAGATTTACCTGGATGTATATAAAAAAGTTATGAAAATGAAACCAACAAAACGTATCGCTCAACCGATAGTTTCCTTGATGTCTAAGTAGTGAAATACTTGACCGACACCATTGGTATTTCTATTATGTAATTGACGGAGGAATAATATTTGTGAAGACAATTGATTTAAATTCTGGAAAACAACTTATATCTGCCGAGGCTAATCTTAACCTTCGCAATAAAAAGTTTATGGTTGGCAACGTTGAATACGAGCCAAGCGACACTAATGCATACTTTACTTTTACGCTCCTTCACTCATGGCCAGAGATAAATGATAACCAAGTTTCATTCTCCGCCAAAACAATTGAGCGATCATTCGCCACTGCAAAACATAGCCCAATTGATGTGGATCATAAAATGGAAGGCAATGGCATTCCTCTTTTTGACGGCAACCAAATCATCGGCCATATGGTTGATGCTGGCGTTGAAGTTGAAGACGGCGTTTCAAAGATAACCATTGCAGGTGTACTTTACAAGAGAATTGCTAAGGCTGTAGAAATTATTACTGACATTGCTAGCGGTGGAAGTGACTGGAAGATTTCAATGGAAGTTCTTTACAATCCTTCTGAATCAGGGTTCATGATTGCGAATAATACATTTGTTTCTCTCGAGACCGCAGACGAAGACCTGGTTAGCGCATTTCAATCTGGAAGTTCACTCTATAACGGAGAACGCTTTGCATTCCTTGCTGGTGGCTTAGGCGAAGACGGCGACGACGCGAATGTAAACTTCTGGGGCGCGGCTCTTACTATGAGTCCAGCTGATGAGAACGCAACTATACATACCATGGTAGCCCGCAGGCTTCCCAAAGCATTAATTGGTGCTGATGCACCTAGGGTCATTTTATTCAGTGATGGTTCAGTCGAATCGACTAGACTTTTGATTGATGGCTTTGAAGTAGAAAATTTAACTGATGTTGACTTCTCAAGCTGGCCCGGATGGGACGAAGCTGTTTATTTATCATGGTCAACAGAACCCCAAGACATCGGTGGTGTGATCGAAAATAAAAGATACACCCTGATAGCAAATGAAATAATAGGAGATATTGGTATGAGTAAAATCAAAGAATTGCTTGAAGCGGTTCCTGGCCGAATCTCTGAAGCCGTGAAAGCTGCTCTTGCAACAAAAGACGATGGTACTGCTATCGACTTAAGTGCTGTAGAAGCTGTGATTGCTGAAAAAATTGGTGAGCTCAAGGACTTCATTAGTCCAGCTGAGTTGGAAACCAAGGCTGAAGAGCTTGCCACAAAGAAAATTGAAGATCGCGATGCGCTCGCTGCTAAGATTAAAGAGCGAACGGAAAAGGCCGAAAAGGCTGGCGTGGTCATGACTGAACTTCGACTAAAAGAGATTGCTGCTCTTGAAGACGATAAGGTTGACGAGTGGATCAAAGAAGTACAAGGTGCTTTTGAAGAGATGGTCGCCTCCCTTGAGAAGAAAAATGGGATAACCCTCGGTGAAGATATTACGAATAGCCTGAAAAGCTTTTCCGGTATTAACTCACCTGAGTTTATGGGCTACTCAAGTGCTGTCGCTATGGTTCTGAAAAATGGTGCGTCATTAAACCAAGACGCAGAAGAATCTGGTGAAGACGATAACAAAAAAACGCCTACTGGTTTCTAGGCTAACGGTAATTTAGGAGGTAGATAATGTTTAGAATCTACGCAGGCGGAAGCGCCTTTAGCGATGGCCAGCATGTATGTAATGTTGTCCTCGCATCCGGAACTGCTGTACAACTTGAGAGTTTGACGGGTAACACCGTTGTGGCCGCTACAGGTACACCTCTTGGTTTCTTGATGAAATCTGTTACCGCCGCTGGCGCATCAGACTTTGATCTTGAACACGAGATCGGGATTGATGCCCACTTAGTAGCTACTGGTAATGTTGTTCCAGTTATTGGATTCTCAGACGGCATAATTCTGACAGATGTAGTAGCAGCCGGTATGACCGGGGCCACACTGTTGTCCAAGTTAAAACTATCCGCAGGTTTGTGGGATGTTTCAGCTTCTGGCGATGTTGTATGCGGCCAACTTTTAGCAACCGACGCCGAGAGCACCACTGGACTGTACAAAATCCAGTTGCTAACTGGCGGCACAATTGAAGGCGAATAGGAGGTAAATTTATGTTGAATCCACTTTTACTGCCCAAGAATGCTGGCTTAATTGCTAGAAAAACTAAAGCCCTCATTGATGCCCGCGCCGGGAAAACTGACGAAGAGCGCACCGCGTTCCTAGTTGATTCCTATGCAAAAGGAAAAGAAGCAGAGTATGCTTCTATCCGTGAGGAAAGCTTTAATATCTCTGTACTGCCTAACCTGGTGGGATCAGAGATTTTTGAACTTAAACCGCTGTTGAAAGACGGACGTATCATGATTCGTTCTACCAAGAACGCTGAGTATCAAGTACGGACTGTTGATCACCACGCAAATGCACCGCGTACCGAATGGATCTTCAAAGATTCACACGCTATGTATGACGTGTATGAATTCGCAACTGATATCGTAGAGTATCCTCGAACCAGTTTGATTCAGGGTGACCTGAACGCTGTCGACGATGTGAATCGTGATGTTGCATTTGCATATGCAAACGAGATTGATCTCGATGTATGGACCTTGTGGCTGTCTATTTTTGACACGTTCCCCTCTGGTACGTACGATCGTCACAGTCGCGTGAACTCAGGCAATCTGCCTACCACTAACGTGATTAACGCATCTGGTGAAGGTGCTATCACTGTAGAGGTAATGAAGCAATTGCTGGAGCATCTGTCCCTTCTTGGTCGCCAGGCACGTACAATCTACCTGAGCCCACAAGATAAGGCAGACATCTGGGACTGGACACCTGTAGCCGTCGCAAGCGGATCTGTAGGAAATGTCATTCCAGATTCAGCTCATGAGGGTATTTTTAATTCTGGACAGATCTTAAAAATGTTCGGATACAATATCAACTGGAAGACAGTTAACACTTTAGCAACTGGTACTATGTACGTAACTACAGATCAGCCTTCTGGCTCACTGTACTACAAGCCTGATCTGGAAGTTGAAGATTTCGTTTCCCAGGACATCATGAAACATGTCTACAAGAAAAATAACTATGAGGGCCTCGGAATGCGTGGCGCGATCAAACCATTGGTTGCTACACCTGAACGATTGAACTCTGTTAAAGTTATCTTTGCGTAGGAGTTGAAATGAAAATCAGAGCCACAAAAGCAAGTCCAGGTGCAATTAAAATTAAGGTTAATGGTGTCGTATCTAAATGGATACAGCCCATTGGTCTTGATGGAAAGCCTGGTAAATGGGTGGATATTCCGGACGGTAATGAAGAGGTCGATCGAAAGGTTGCGCTGTACCGTAATGGAGGCCAGATTGAAGTAGAAGGTTTTGTGAAAATGAGACCATCTATTATCACTCAATGTGCAGGAAGCCCAAACTGTACTGAGCCAATAGCGAACAAGGATGTAAACATGTGTCACCATCACACCATGAAGCTGTACAACGCAGCTGACAAGGCGAAAGAGGATGATGCCATAGCTATAGCTGAGAGCAAGATCGAAAAGGCTGAGATTGCCGCTGAGAAGGAGACTGAAAAAGTCAAGAGCTCTGCAAAAACAGCCAACAATAGAACTAAGAAATCTGAAGAGAAAAAAACTCAGAAGAAAAAATAGTTCGAACTGATCAAACAACACAAAGGGGTGGGTCTAATCGCCCATCCCTTTTTTATTAAAAGAGGTGTCGAATGAGTATTAGGCAAATCATAGCTCTGAATGAAGACAGTAATAATTTAGAGGCTCTACAGGACGGAGACTCATTAGCTGTAAGGGATATTCTTAATATCAATGATGCCTCGGGTAGTCCAACCGTTGAGGTTGCTGATAACGGGTCTGGTGTACAGATTTCGTCTAGGGGGACAAACGAAGATTTAGTTATAGAAGCGAACGGTACTGGAACTACTACCGTAGAAGGCGTTGTCCTTGATGGCTCGGGCGTAACTGCAACTGGTAGCGGATCATTCGCAACGGTAGAGGCTACGACAATAACCTCCAGAACTACGAACGAAGATTTAACCATAAACGCTAATGGGACCGGAAAAACAACCGTAGAAGGCGTCGCGTTAGACAGCGGAGACGTTGACGGAACTATCGGGGCAAACACTCCAAAATCTGGTGCATTTTCTACATTATCCGCTACTGGGGATTCTTCACTTGCCGATACGTCAGTTGAAGACTTTGACCAGAGCGGATCTCAAACCTTAAACTCAACCGCAGTTACTGGATCTACATACTCTGTACTCGCTAGTGATTTCTTACTTACTGTTGATAGGTCTGCGAGTGGTGATTGTGCAATAACTCTTTTAGCTGGAACTGCCAACAAGGTTTTATGGATAAAAGACACTGGATTAAAAGCTGGAACATACAATATTACCGTAACTCCAAATGGCGCAGAAACAATAGAGGGCGAAACCGAATTAGTAATTAGTACTAACGCAATGTCGATGGCTCTAATTTTCAACGGAACTAATTGGACAATCTTTTCTGGATATATTCCATCTGAGAGAATCAGTTATGAAGTAGGCTTCGCTGGAGCTGTTGGAGTAATTGACGGTGTTGAGGATTCACTTTTAAAGAATGCTTTATTCGGCTCCCCCTTTGTGCTTAATGCGCTTGGGCGGGGTGGGGATGACTTATCCTA
>Ga0307989_1001411_pt1 | contig 12941 bp, 29 predicted proteins | sample EllFjometagen185_FD_203164 | JGI IMG/M metagenome (GOLD analysis project Ga0307989, IMG submission 203164) | Marine microbial communities from Ellis Fjord, Antarctic Ocean - #185 | ecosystem: Environmental > Aquatic > Marine > Unclassified | place: Southern Ocean | collected 2014-10-08 | reverse complement strand
CAACATTACGAATATTTTTATCATAATCTTTTTGATGTTCTTTTTTCATTATTGCTTCACATTTAATAGATACTTTTTCATTTATAGATATTGTAAGAGGAACATTACAATGAATGATTTTATTTGTGACATCATTACCAACAAATCCATCTCCTCTTGTAATTGCTTGAATCAAGTTTCCTTTGTCATATACGAGTTCAATTGAATTTCCATCCAACTTAGGAGTCATCTTTGCTTTACCAGACATACATGCATCACATGAAACCCATTTAAGATAATCTTTTTCAGTTTTAATTTTCTTAAGAGAACCCATCAATTGATGGTGTTCTACTTTGTTTCTGAAATTAGTAGTCTCAAGTCCATGATCACTAAGAAGATTAAATTCCGAGTCTGATATAATTTTCTCTTCACTATTATAATAAGCATCATTAGCTAAATTTACAAGGTTTTTCATTTTGTCTTCCCTCTCTTCCCTTTCTATGTCACTAATTATATCTAAATAATGATCATCAAGTATTTCTTCTTTTGAATCGTAAAAAGCATTACAATCTTTATCTATCATCTTATTCTCCCTATAAACATAACATAATAACGCAACCAGTCCAGAGTAACCCTAAACAACCAATCGCTGTAATAATCATACCAACCACTTTTAATATTGATAAATCTTCTTCTGCTTCCAATATAGAATACTTATAATCTTGTCTCATATTATCTTTATCCTTTCACAGGAGCATAAAAGTCTTGGTTTAGAGGGAAACTTTCAGGACGTTCTTCAAATGCCCATCCATCAGTAATAGGAGTAAGTTCACCACCATCAAATGATTCCATGAAACCAAATTGAATAGTGTCTCTTCTACCAATCTTAATGTATTCTTTTCCGTTTCGTGTGTAAGTGACTTTTTCCATCTTTAATTCTCCTTAGTTGTATTAAGTTACGTTCTTTATTTCTTATTATGTCGTATAATAACATACTTTAGAAGTAATGTCAAGTGCTTTGTTTGTATTTATTTTTAATTCCAAATAATCTTTCAGCCTCAGCATATTCCAATAATTCTAAAGCTGATTCATCAAGATTTCCTTCAACAGTTATGGGATAACGATAAAGTAAAGTTACTTCAAGATCAGTAACGACTTCTAGAAAATTCCTTATTGTCTCGTCATCCTCCCAATTATATATTATTTGGAATTCTTTGAAAGTTGTTATCAAGCTATCAATATGTTTGTTAAATTTACTAATCTTTTATTCTCCATAGTTGATATTATTTAACATTTTTCAAAAGAATCCTCGTCTGATTGCATTATGCCAATGTAAATGATTAGGACATGATCTTCTACCTTTGACTTTAATTAAACTCTCAAAACTTCCACCTCTCGGCACTAAAGCATTTATATCACTCACAGACATTAATTTATTAGGATTGATATCTAATGGACATTTAGTACGAGATCTTATAATTTTAATCCCAAGTCTACCTATTTGATTTCGATAATATACCATTTGTGCTCGTTGGATTAACATCGCTTCATTATATGTCATCTCAAATCTTGCCATCTCAAATCCTCCTTTCTTTATTGTGTCGTATAATAACATACTTTAGAATTGATGTCAAGTACTCTTTTCATGATACTGAAAATAAATTCAAAAAGAAAATCCCTTAACCAACATTTTAAGCCAGTTAAGGGATTTTGAATACCAAGGTTTACCTCGATATTAATTATTCAAACTTTTAGAAATTTTCAATAATTTCTATCATTTTGTCACGTTCTAATTCGTCAAGAGTTAAAGCTTGTTTGTTCTTTTGATGCTTCACAAAGAATTTGTAACCTGTTTTGATTTGTTTCGGGGAATAATTATCATTTTGTTCACAGAACAATTCTAACATTTCTTTAAGACTTGTATTGATATCTTTTACATCTTGTTTCATTTCCTCCATTTCACTGAAAATCTTTACAATCTTTTTTGCTTCTTCCTCTGGTGTTCCTTTAGTATCTACATATTCTCCCATAAAATTTCTCCTCCTACTTGGTTATTTGGTTATTTGGTTATTTGTTTGCTTTCTTAATTGCCTTCAATTTCTTCTTAGGTTGATCATCAACCATTTTTCTTGCTACCTTAGTGATTGCTTGAGGTTGATCTTTCTTCGGAACTTCTGGTTGTTCTCTCCTTTCAAGAGCTACACCAGCTTTAAGTGATTCATTAAACCATCCCTGCATCATTTTGTTCTGGTTTTTAATTTCACCAACCAAACCTTCAATAGTCGAAACTTTAGAAGCAAGAACTTTACGTTTCATAATATTCTCTGCTGCATGTAAAAGAGTAGCGTGATATGTATAATCACCTTCAATGCTTTCGCCTTTATTAAGTCCGGTTCTCAGTGTTGACACTGCAGAAACAATAAATTGAAGATTGTCTCTATTAAGTCTAAATCTACCAATCTCAATAGTCGGCGCAATCTTATCTATCTTCACTTCTTTTTCTACATTCTCTACTTTTCCTGCCATCTTTAATTCTCCTTAGTTGTATTAATTTACTTTCTTATTATGTCGTATAATAACATACTTTAGAAGTTATGTCAAGTGCTTTGTTTATCTTTCTTTTTTAATTTTCTTGAACCCAACATATAAATTCTTTGTCTTTATTTTTATATTGAGTCTCAGTCAATTCTACTGGTAATATTGTGAACAAAGCTTGTTCATCAAAACCACATGAATCCAATGTAGCCATTACATTCAAAATCATTGTTTCTTTTGTCATAGGCTCGCTGTAGAATTCTGTATGATTGTAAAAGAATTGATAGAATGTTTTTAATTTTTCTGACATCTTAAATCTCCTTAGTTGTTTGGTTGGTTAATTTCTTATTATGTCGTATAATAACATACTTTGATATTAATGTCAACCTTTTTGTATTTCAGTGTAAATCAATGGTACCAGTTGTGGTTTTAATTATTAAAAGTGGTTTTCCTCAAAAAATAATTCAATGAAATCAATTAGTTAAGAAACGAGAAAACACAGAAAGTGTCGTTTTCAACGTTTTAATTTCAAAGTAATAGTAATGTACCACTTATTAATTAAAACGTTGATATGAGGTAGAAGTAAAGATAAATTATAAGCCTGAAAGTCTTTAGTGTTTCGTGTTGTATGGTTTTTAGGTTATTGTGTTGTGACTTAAAAGTGAAGTATTAGAATTTCATTGTTGGCCACCTTTTCGTTGGGGGTGTGCCGTGCCTTCTTTTAATCTTCAGAATCTGAATCAAAATTAAATGCATCATAACCATAAAAATCCACAGCGTAGAAATATTTAATCGCTCTACTATATCTCAAAACTTTCATAAATTTCCATCCACCATGCTGTTTGATAATCTGCAAAGTATTAATCAAAAGAAATAAGTCGGAAATATATTTGTCTTCCACTGAGCCGCCTAAGTAATATCCAAAATCATGTATATCACATGATGCAGATATATTTAAGCCAAAAATTGTATCCGGAACATAATCAATAGCGGCTGATGCTGATCCACAACCATTTGAAACATTCTTTACTTCATCATAAGTTAATTTCCAGAATTCAGAAGGAGCATATAATTTGTATCCCTTCCAGGTTCCTTTAGTATAATCTTTCATTAATGCCATATTATTTCCTTTTTTAATTTACCAACAATCAATATCAGTACAATCTTTCTCATCACCACAAACACATTGTACTTTAATTGCTGTACCTAACCCAGTTGGAGTGAATGAGAAAGTTAATCTCCCTCCTATTGCTCCAATAGTGTTATTCATTTCACAATTTAATTTGTGTTGATCATTCCATTCATGGAAATTTACTAATTCTTGTCCAGTTAACTTAAATTCCATCCCCTTAACTCCAATGAGCATATATTAAAACTCCAATCATAGAACAAAGTAACCAATAAATCCCTGTTACTGGCATTCCAGTTTGAACCTCTAACCAAAACATTATAGCATTTTCCATCTAAAGTTCTCCCTTCAATAATTCTACTAAAGGTTTAGCACAATTAAATATGAATGAATCTTCCTTCTTATCATATTTAGTTATATCATATTCATTCTCTTTATTAAATTCTTCAATAGCATCATTTCTGATCAATGTAATATATTTACCTAATTCAGAAACATCTTCTATACATCCTTCTTTTGAGAATATATTATCCATTCTTGCTTTAGTTATATATGACATAAAAATATTATGTTTATCATTTACATCATCAGAATAGGTTACTTTAATAATATTCTTTTTTGGTTTACGTTCCATGAACTTTTTGTTTTTAATCTTAAAGTAACAAGGCGAACCATGTTGATCAAGTAAAGCAGTATTCAAAGGTTTAATTACAACTCCTTCAATAATATTATCCTCTTTATTAGAATGAGTCGAATTTATTACAGTATTAAACTCAAATGCTTCATCTAAAGTTTGGAATACACTTAAAATATGTGATGTATATTCAGATAAATATAAACTTTTGAATAGATTTTTTAGTGTTTCACGTGATACGAATTGATCGAACATCATCATATCGAAGAAGATAAACTTTCTTTCTGAACCATAGTCGATACCTTTTTGAATACCAGGACCACAATACTCCGAAAACAATCTAATCTTATATTCAAACTTATCGACAAATGTTTGAACTGGTTGGAGGATTTTTTCATATTTCTTAAGATCGTCCCAGCAATTATAGAATTCATCTCCAATAATTTCTTGATTTCTAGAGAAGAATTTTACTGGAGTATTTGGAGCAAATTCAAATGAGATATTAGCTCCATGAACTTTCTCTTCTACACACCAAATAGTTTCTTCCATCTTGTCTTTGAATAATTCTTTTTTATATTTCAAATTCTTAGTCAAGTAATGGTTATCTATGCTGGGATATCGCATAAGTCCTCCTCATTGTCATTGGTATCATCTGTCTCTGTTTGATTCTTAATAATATCAACTAAAGCCCATTCAATTTTTAATTCAGCTAAAGCTTCTTTAGGTATATTCTTATCCGCATATTCCAATAAAGTTGATTGTTCTGTTTCAGACATTACAATATCTAAAACAACATCTGTTGATTCTATTTCTCCGATGATATTCATTCTTATTAGTCTCCTTTATTATTAATATGTGAAATTAAATAAACTTATATTTTCTGTATTCCTATGTGGGAGAAACTCCCACATATTTACTCTATTTAGTCTGTTGATATTATGTTAAATAGACTCAATTTCGAGGATTTTAGCTGAACGTTCATCAGCAGTAACATAACCTTTAATCAGAAGACCTTTAAGAAATGTTTTATTATAGCTAAATGGGAAAAATAGTTGACTTATTCCTGCTGTGATGCTAACCAAAATTAGCTGAATAATTGTGCTTTTAATATCACCTCTAAACAATGGGACAAAAAAACCAAAAAACAAACTTGTCCATGAAAATCCTAAGTGTACTTGTTTCTCGTCTGATGTTTAGAGGTGTTTCAAATTAATTGTCGCCATTCTTAAATTCCTCATTAAATGATTATTAGTTAACTTCTGTTATTGGTTTATTGGTTTATTGATTGTATTGTTTGTGTATTCTTAGTCAGTCATCTTTAATATCTCCTTATTAGTTTATTATGTCGTATAATAACATACTTTAGAAATAATGTCAAGTGATTTGTTTGGTTTATTTGGTTTGTCTGTATTCATCCATTAAAAATTGTCCACATGCAGCTTTGATTTCACTCCCAGGTGATATTTGATATTTGATAATATTAATACTTTTGTCTAAGTTCTTTACGATCTCATCAAACTTAAGACTTTCTTTATAAGGAGATTCAGAACATTCATTATACCTGAGAATCCTTAATTCAAAGTCTTTGAAAAACCATCCAAATAAGTTTTTTAGTTCTAAAATCAGCCACGGCATATCAGTTACATCTTCAATAAAAACTTGATGAAATATAACATCAATACCACATAACTCTTTAAAATTATATAATGTCTGTCTAATATTATAAAAATCTTCAGAGTTTGGAATTAAATATTTTTGTCGTGAACCCGAATCAAATCTATGTAATGAATAAAATATTCTCAGAGGAGATCTTGGTTTATCAGTATTGTAAACATTCTTACCAAATGGTCTTATCCAATGTCTTTCTAATGCTCGATTTAACTGATTTAGTATATGAAGATCTTTAGAATTCTTTGGAAATACTGTTCCGATATCAACACCGTCTAAACCAATTGCTAAATTATTTCTGAAGACATGATCTAGAATTTGAGTGGTACAAATATTAACATTCATTAAATCAAGAAAAGCATCTCCCATTCCCATCCAACATAGTTTAATATATTTTTGTTTCAATGATGGATCTTCTTTAACTTTTGCTTGTATAGCTTTAATGACATTTATAGTAATAGAATGATAATTAAGAGGATGATAAGGATAACCTTTAATAGTTAGATAACACATTTTGCAACCAATAGGACATCCAGAAGAATGTGAAATAATAACTGAATACTTCTTTCTATCTTTTTTCTTTTCTATTAACTCATCATCTTTCATTATATAATATCGAGAGGGAACTATTTTAATACAAGTTTCTGATCCATCATTATGTAGATATTTTGTCACTGTTTTATCTTTATTATGAAATGCTTCCATATTCTCCTTCTATGCTGCAATTAAGAAATTAGATGTTTCTTGCCATAAAATTTGATTTACAGAAACAGTCTTTTCAATATTAGTAATACCTCGAGTCTTTCTCTTTTTACCATTTGAAGTTTTACCAATGATTCCACCCTTAAAAATATTCTCCTGAACTGAATTATAAACATTCCAAAGATTAGGTTCTTTATCCTCATTCCGTCTTACTTCAAGCAATTGAATTGGTTCAAAAGGAGCTTTATCTTTTCCCCATAATGATTCTGTTACATTTCTTGCATATGAAATACGATCAATTTCTGATAATAAAGTTGACTGCATTTTATCTACTTTACCAATAATATCTGGAACAACATCAACAATCTGTTTAATAGAATCTGCAATGATATCTGGGTTTAAGAATCGATGTCTGATTTTGATTTTTTCGAACTCTGCGTCTGATACAATTAGCCCATTCTCGCAAACGAATCGAAAAAGTCCTGCCATCATAACAAAACTACTTGAACCATTATGAGAATTTATTAGATTGATTTGAGGAAATATACCATTAATAGAAGGAAGATTAGGATTCTGAAAAGTAATAAGATGTTTAGTGAAGTCTGCTTTATTGATATTCTTCTTTTGCATTTTTCTTTGCGATGCTGAATGAGGGATCCAATTAGCTTCTCTGAAAGTCTCCATGATAGAATCAGTTGAAATAAAATCATAACTATCAGATCTATTGGAGTCTTTTCCAATTCCAAATGCCGCTGGTGCTCTTTCTATTACATTCAATTCACTTACTTCTCTTAATTCATTCATCTTAAATGTCTCCTTAATTAATAGGAATGTTACCTACTGTAAACAAAAAAATTAATCCTGTCCAAAAACCAATTAAACAAACTGTTATAGCTATTTTTTCTGTCCAGTGCATCTTAAATATCTCCTTTGTTGTTTAGTTCCTTTCTTTATTATGTCGTATAATAACATACTTTGATATTAATGTCAAGTCTTATTTTGACTTATTTTGACTTATATTTCATCACTGAAACTATCACGAGGAACACGAATTAATCCTCTTGGATAATATTTTAGTGATTCTTTATTAAAATGCTTCTCAGGATATTCAAAACAAAACCTTTTCCCAAATAATTCAAAAGCAATCTCTCTTCCTTCAGGGGGTGAAACATCCTCAATCAATGCTACACAATCTTTATCAAAAATAATACCATTGATAATATGAACATGATCGTGACCAAATGAAATATATGTAGTTTGTTTTTTCATATTGAATTATTCCTTGTATAATAAATCATTTGTCCTAACCAAAATGCTGTTACAGAAACAATTGCTATTCCGCCAATAAATGAAAACCATTGTTCTAAATGAGGATAATAATATAAATTCCATATTCCCCATGTAGTAAAAAAAGCAGGGTGTGCTAAACTCACACCTTTTATAGCTTTCTCTTTATGAAGTTTAAGAATACTCAAAAGTATAAATGGTGCTCCTAATAATTCAAATAATCCATTTGCTATATCTTGCCATGGCATATTAAATGTCCTTATCGAGTTTACTATCTAATTGCCATAATTTAATGAATATTTTTAAATCGTCCGGTAAATCATCAATCTCTTCATACAGAGTATAATGATTATTCTTATCAATATCCCAACATACCCCTCCTGCGTAATTACCTTGCTCTTCACCTATTTGTGATATTTTTCCATTGGAGAATATTATATAACTATAATAATCTCCACGTGGACCATTACTTCTTTTCGATTCAACTTTAATTTTACTATCGTCTATCATTCGAGTTTTTAATCCACTAATATTTGCTTGGATTTCTATTTCTTTATTCATATTAAATATCCTTATCGAGTTTATGTATTCTTAAAGCAATTTCTGCCATATGTGGGTATTTAAGCAACCAGTCTAACATCTCATATGCGAATATTTCACCATTTTTAATAGGATTATCAAAATAATACCCAGTGAAATTATCTTTTTCTACATATAATGCTTTTATTTTTTCTAATCTTTTTTCTTTATTCATCTTAAATCTCCTTATCGATTTGATTATTCCATCTACAAATTGCTCTATGTCTATTTCCTGCTTTCTTCTGTGTAAAATTACCACATGAACACTCAAATCTCATACTTCTATAATATATTATATTCATCAATTCAGGAGTCTCACCACATTTACATTTTTTCAATTCTGGTGTTATTACTTTCTGTGTCATCTTAAATCTCCTTAGTTGTAAGTTACTTTCTTATTATGTCGTATAATAACATACTTTAGAACTAATGTCAATAGCTTTTTTGATTTATTTTCTCATGAAGCATCTTTAAGACCTATGAGTTATATGTTTAATTGTTGAAATAATAACAGTTCCATCAGACAATTCAATACCTACCTGACAATCATCTTTGTTATTTCCAGCCCAGAAATCACCAAACAGGATAGTGCCACTAAGCAATCTCTCATGATCGGGAGGAAGAGTGACCCAAACTTTATCTTCACAATGAAATTTCAACATCTCAAATCTCCTAAATTGTCTTAATTAGTTTAGTTCCTTTCTTTATTATGTTTGTATTATAGCATAAAAAAATGCTGAAGTCAACAGTTAATATGTCAAAATCAGCATTTATTTTTACTTTAGATTAAGTTGTTAAATTTCTAATTTGCAATAACATCACTTGAACAAGTTGCTACAGAAGATCCACACGCTACAGGATCACCACATCTTCCAACTTGTAAACTATTTGCGAACACATTCGGAGACCCCGAAGCTAATACCGAACCATGGCATGGAGGACCTCAACAATGTGCAGCCCATCCATCACTCTGTCTGTGAACACCTCTGTTATTTACAAATACATCTGAACTCCATTGATTATTTGGTCTCGAGGGGTAACATCCGTGACCAAATTCAAGAGCAGACATCATTCATTCTACAGACGCCTGGCATATTTTACCTCCTTATTGTCTAAAAGGTTTTTGAATGTAGTTTTCGTCATATTATTCTCCTTTTTACATCGACTCATTGATGAATATATTATTCCTTTATAAGTAACGGGAATAGCGTTGACTGAAACTTTTCCTCTAATATTGCTACCCGCTTCGTTAATTATTATAATTACGTCTTTTTTTAGTAGATTTTCAAATTGTCTTCTTGTTAAATTATTTTCTTTCATACAACTTTGTTTTGAATAATATGTTATGTCTTTATAGGTAATAGTTGTACCGTTTACATATTTCCCTTCGTAAGTTCCGTTTGCGTGTCTTTTTGCTACAGCTTTTTTGAGATTTTCTTCTGAATGTTTCTTTCCATAAAAACCATTATCTTCACCAAAATTAGCTTTCTTTTTATCTATCTCTTTAAGTTCTTCTGGTGTTTTCGTCATTCTCCAAGCATTACCACCATCACCACCTAAAGTCATATTATACCCATTTTTGAAAGTATCGTAATATCCTATGAAGAATATCTCTACTAATTTAGCTTTTTCTTGATTATTTGTCTCAAATAATTGTTCATGAATCCATTGATTTTCAGGATATTTATTTATAGCATTTGAAAAATGTAATTTTTCAGTTTTAGCATTTCTCAGATGTTGGTTCCATCTGAATTCCATACCATTTTTAGTATAACCAACATAGGAATTTCCAGATGGAGATGTGTGCATATACACTTCGAATTGTTTTGTTTTCATGGGAGTTCGCCTTTAGATAAATAGTAATGTAGATTGGCGGGATACCATGCCTTAGTATCTTTGGTGGCTGTGAACCACCTAAACGTCAATCTATTCCTATTATATTTATCTACTCACGAAAATCATATAATTCTTTCACTGCAAGCGATCATTTGCTCTTGCGACTCCAGGCATTATAACATGTCCCCAGTTTTAATTAAATTAGCGAATTTAGTTCTCGTCATTCCACTCTCCTTTTTACTTCTGATCATCGATATATTCTAATAATTGTTTCACTTGTGTTTCTAATACAGTAGTTCTTTCTTTAAGAGATATTGTTAACATTTCCGCCATAGTAGCTATTTCTATATTCTGATATTGTTCTTGTTTCATACGTTCTAAATATTCTTTACTTTCTGGAAGATCTTTGAGAAGTTTACCTTGTCGAGAATTTAGATATAATTTAGAGTCAACAGTATCGATATTAATTGGATTATCTTTTGAAACTAAACTTAGTTCACCTTCTGTAGCAATAGTAAAATCACCTTTAGTTGATAACATAACATCATTATTAAATTCAACACTAACTGCCATATCACCAGATATCTTTACTCTTACTAAATCATCTGAAACATATTCAACTTCAATTGCTTCAGGTTTGGTTTCAAATACTAAACTTTTCTCTTCCATACTAAACCTCTTGATAATTTGAATGAGATATTTTCCACATAATTTCTGTTATTCCATTTGGTAAACCTTTTTTATATTTAGTGTTTAATAACAAAGTATATAATTCCAATCTTGCTTTTTCTAATCTATCAATATCTGACTGTGGAACTAAAACATATTTAACTTTTTCATCTTTCATTTCATTTCCTTCTTAGTTAATTTACGACATTTAATTCTAACTTTTCTTTTACTATTAGATAAACCACATAATTCTTCTTCAGTAGCACAATTACAATCAATACCAGGTTCTTTGATATGTGACTTACCATGTCTACAATACTCTAAACAATGTTCAGATGGATTTTTAACATTACAAATATACAGAGGTCTCGACATTCCTTATTCACCTTCAATAAAATCAATAATATTCTCAGATAACCACTCTTGAACATTTAACATCTTTAACCCTCCTCCATTTCTTTTATAAATTCTGATAAGGATTTTAATTCAGGCAATTCAATATTATTTTCTATCAGTGCTTTTTTATAGGCAATAGCCCTGCTATGTTCATACATGGCCCTTGCTTTACTTACTCCTAACACGTCCATATTAACCTTTTCCTTTGATGTAAATATATTCATCTTAAATCTCATTATCTGTGTTACTTAGTTTCTTTATTATGTCGTATAATAACATACTTCTGATGGAATGTCAAGAAGAATATTTAATATTAAGATAATCAGATACAAGTAGAAACAATTCTTTATAGACATCTATACCATGTCTTTCAAAAAATGTATCATGTCCAAATGTCTGAGATTCTAAATGATGAAGTTTACAAATAGGAAGGATAGAATATTCAACATAGTTATTATTAATATGATATAATTTAACATCTTCATAACCACATATCAAACAAGGTTGTTGTATTATATATTCAATATATGTATTAGATTGTTCCGACATGATATTTCCCTATTTCATATTAATCAAGTTGATGTATCAAAAGCTCTGTTTCATTTTTCAAAAATACACAGGCAACTATTGCATGGTTCCAACATCCCTTTTCAGCAGGATTTGTAGAAGAATAAAAGTCATGTCCATCCATGACTTGACAACCCTTCATCTGATAGAAAAGTTTTGATAGTGCATTTAATTCATTCTTTTTATCTTCATTCATATTCTATCTCCATATCCAATTTTATTGATTTTCAAAGGCAAGTTATAGACAGTATTTCATCTCTTGTGAACGTTCCTCTTTCCCGAATAATTGTCAGTACATCATCAAGTACAGCAGATTCGCAGTTACCGTTTTCATTAAGACAAACTCCAATACCATCGCCAGGAAGATCGCTTACTATGATTGTGTCAATACCAGATATTTTTTTCAATTCTTCCTCGATTTTTTTAATTTCATCTTCCGCTTCCTCTATCAGTCTTGTTGCTTTATCAGCTGATCTTATGATTGAACTTATAGCCATCTTAAATCTCCTTAGTAAGTTAATTTCTTATTATGTCGTATAATAACATACTTTAGAAGTGATGTCAATAGGTTTAATTTATGATAAATTATTCATTTCCTCTTTGAATTGATCAATACTTTTACCACGAATTGCTTCAGCAATCTCCCATACATATTGATAGATGTGAAGACCTTTTGAAGAAGCAATAATCTCTCCATTCTCTACACCAATCTCAGAAGCCATATACTGTTTCATCATTTCAATTGCGGCTAAGTTAGCTGGGAAACCACCGAATAAATCCCACGATCTAAAATAAGGAAAGAAATGAAGTTTACCATCCTGAATACGAGTATCAATATGTCTCAGACAAGGTGGATCTTCTAAATACATATCTGTTGGTTTTCCAATCTGCATAATAAGTTGATTATTTCTATGTCCTAATTTTCTATATCTATCAATAGCAGTTTGCATTTGATCACAA
>Ga0307989_1001410_pt1 | contig 12944 bp, 9 predicted proteins | sample EllFjometagen185_FD_203164 | JGI IMG/M metagenome (GOLD analysis project Ga0307989, IMG submission 203164) | Marine microbial communities from Ellis Fjord, Antarctic Ocean - #185 | ecosystem: Environmental > Aquatic > Marine > Unclassified | place: Southern Ocean | collected 2014-10-08 | reverse complement strand
AGCATATTGGCTCCTTAAATAACGTTTTTTATTTAATGCTATTTAAGTGGAAGAAAAATATCAAGGTAAAATTATATTATACATCGTTGTAGGGTTAACGAGACTGCCCATTATATGTCCGAGGACAATACTAATAAATGGGGCAAGCCTGGAATTGAGAATCAAAGTGAACGAATATTTTGATGAGGAGGGATTAGTAATATGCTTTCTTATTTTAACGGGGTTTACATGGAATAAAGGCTGTATTTGTTGTGTCTAAAGTTTTGACATGTGGTAAAGGCAATCAGGTACTATTTTTAACCATTTCCAGTAAGGAGGAAAGATTTTGTTTGAGTAATAGTGTATTTTGATTGTGTGAATCAGGAGTTTTTTGAAGTACGTATTCTGCTGTGTCAATAACCCGGTTCCATTTAGGGTTTTGAGGCAGCTTATCAATCTTTAAGTATTTATTCATCGTTCGGGTTTTATAGACCCCTTGATCTAGATAGGCTTTCCATAACCCACTTTCTTCTGCCAGTTGCCATTTACTTTTTCCGGTAAGCTCTTTCCAGCAGTTAATTGAAAGTGTCATCAGATCGACCAGGGCGGTCCGAAATTTATCCTGTTGGTAAAATGAAACGCTTCGGGATTGACCATCAGAATCGATATTCTTCCTGAGTTGAGGAATCAAATCAGTTCCGCTTTTAACCAGGTATCTAATGATATTGTCAAATATGCCTTCCATAAATTGGATCGATTCAGTTTTATTTAATTGTTCTTTCAATAATTCCAGCAATACACCTTTCGGTAATATTTGATCCAGTTGACCGTCAGCCTTTGAAAGTTGATTAATTTGACTGTCAAAGTTAGTGCCTGATGCTTCATTGATGATAAAAGTATAGATTCTTTCATCATCCAGTTCAAAAGTGGTTATTGCCGTTTTTAATAAAACATCGCTGCCTTTTTGGGTCCTGATGTTCAATATTTGATTGGCTTTGAAAAATAGATCATCTTTAACCTGGTGGTCAATTGTATCGATGATTTTTTGATAATTTTCTAAGAAACCAGGGGTTAATAGATTTTCGATAGATTGATTTAATAGAATTTCTCTTTGATATTCAAAAATATTTTCAGCTTGCTGGTTAAAATAGACAATTTCCTGGTTCTCATTAATTGCAATCAATGCATTTTCTGAAATATCTAGTATCCGGGCCAGGCGTTTTTGAGAATGGTCGAGTTCCAATTCTGTTTGTCGACGACGGCGGATTTCTATTTTTAATTGTTGATTTTCCTGTAAAGTGTCAAAGGATTCTTTAAGGCTGAGGTGGGTTTTTACTCGAATTAATAACTCTTCTTGATAAAAGGGTTTGGTTAAGAAATCATTGGCTCCGCTGCTTAATCCTCTCACTAAATCGGAAACCTGATTTTTAGCAGTTAAGAATATAATCGGTAGCTGCAGGGTATCAAAGGATTGTCTGATGATGCCACAGAGTTCATACCCATCCATCCGGGGCATCATGATATCTAAAATAACCAAATCGGGTTTAGTTGTTTTTAGAATGTCCAAAGCCTGATAACCGCTTTGCGCCGACTGAACCTGATATTGATGCAGTTGTAAAAAGTTTTTGATCATCTGTAAATTAACAGGTTCATCATCTACCACGAGTATCAGCTGACCATTGCCCTGAGGCTTTAAAGATTTGGGGACAGAGTCAATGGCAAAAGTATCCTTTTGAAATGGTTTACTACTATCGACAGACGATAGCGTCGGTAGTTTGCTTGAATACAAAGGGTTGACAACATTTTTTTCGCTTTTTTTAAGATAAAAATAAAAAACTGATCCTTTGGATGGCGTGCTGATTATCTGTAAGTCACTGCCATGGGCCTGAACCAATTGCCTGGAGATTGTTAACCCCAAACCGGTGCCGCCAAATTCGCGATTTGTTGAACTATCAGCCTGTTGAAAAGACTCAAAAATAGCTTTTTGGCGACTATTCGGGATTCCGATGCCGGTGTCCGATACCATGATTTTAATCTCGTCAGCTTCTTCAATGGCAGTGACTGTGATTTCTCCTTGGGCAGTAAATTTAATGGCATTTCCGATTAAATTATATAATATCTGTTGAAGACGATCCTCGTCAGCCCAAACAGCCGGTAGGGTTTTTTGGATTAGATTGATGAGTTGAACCGGTTTTTCAATAATTAAGGGGCGGGTTAAAGCCATGATAATATCTGTAATATTTCTGAGATCCACAGACGTTTTTTGAAGCTTTAATGATTCATGACGCATTTTGGAATAATCTAAAATATCATTGACCAGATTATAAAGCCGGCGACCACTGGATATAATCATTAACAGATTTGTGTTAACTTTTTCTGATAAGCTACCGGCTACGCCTTCCATTAATGATTCTGCTATTCCGATGATCCCATTTAAAGGGGTCCTTAATTCATGGGAAGTGTTGGCCAGGAAATCATTTTTTATTTTCTCAACTTTAATCTGTTCTGAAATATCATGGATTGAAACTGCCTGGATCGGATCGTTACGGAAAGTGATTTCAACATTAAAGGTGACAATGGTCTTTGGAAGCGTTGATGGACTATGTTTTCGGCCGATAGCCCTAAAAGACTGGGTGCTGTTTGATTCCAGAAACTGATGTAAGAGATCATGATACGCCGGACTAAGAAGCTCTCTTAAATGCATCCCGATTAATTCTTTGGCATCATAATTAAACATTTCTGCTAAAAAAAGATTGGTATCAGAAATCTCACCGTTCTTATGAATAGCCACACCTTCTGAGGATACTTCCGATAACAATCTAAATCGATGCTCGCTTTCACGCAGTAACTTTTCTTTTTTTAATTTTTCCGTAACATCGTCAGAAACGCCTACCAGACCGATTAATTTACCCTGCTCATCATGCATGGCAGATTTAGTGGTGGATAACCAGACTATTTTTCCATCAGCTTGTGTTTGTTTTTCAATGACAGTATATGCTGGTAAATCTTGATTTATGACCATTAAATCAATATTGCGAAAGCCATCGGCTTCTTTTTTCCAGGCAGAATCATAATCTGTTTTACCAATCATGTCTTTTTGAGATTGATATCCCCCTTTTTGATAGAATTGTTTGTCTCCTCCCAGAAAACGGCAATCCAGATCTTTCCAAAAGGTGTAAAAATGAGGAAGGTGATTGATCACCCGTTGAAACATTTTAACTTTATCCTGCAATTTGACAATAGTGTTTTGTGCTTCCTGTAATTGTGACTGAAGCTTTTGAACTAAAGAATTCTGAGGATCTATTTCGCTCATATTGAAAATCCAGGTCAAAGCGTGATGGTGTAATCCAGTTTTTTTCAAATTTGTTTTGAATCACTTCTACCAGAATTGTATTTTTTTTTCAAACCTCAACCCTAGGAAAGATGTCAAAATTCAATAATTGACACCTAAAATATGACTTTTTATTTAAATTTATATTTATTTAATTAGCTGATATGAAATACTAAAATAATTTTTAATAGAAAACAGGTGTTAAAATCGATAGTGTCCCCTGGAAATATTATTCCATTTATTATATTTATAGCAAACTGAGGATCAACTATTAAGTTGGAACAATAATTTCGTCGAAACTCATTTAAAAAAGGTAATATGGCTGATAATAATAATGGTTCTTCAAAACTTAATCGAAAGTTGAAGATGGGAATGGTTGGCGGTGGTAATGACGCTTTTATCGGAGCAGTACACCGTAAAGCTGCCATCATGGATGGGCAGGTTGAATTTGTGGCTGGTGCCTTATCCTCCAATGAAGCAAAGTCAAAAGAGTCTGCCAAAGCACTGATGTTGTCAGAAGACCGATCCTACGGCTCCTGGCAGGAAATGTTGGAGAAAGAGTTATTACTGCCGGAATGGGAGCGAATTGATTTTGTTTCCATTGTTACCCCGAATCACCTCCATTTCCCTGTTGCTAAAGCTTTTATTGAGGCGGGGATTCATGTGATATGTGATAAACCAATGACATTTTCCTTAGAAGAAGCCATTGAACTCTCCCGCCTGGTTGATGTATATAAAGTTGTGTTTGCCCTGACGCATAATTATACCGGATATCCTATGGTTAAACAGGCGCGGTATATGGTGGAAAAAGGTGAGTTAGGAGATCTGTTGAAAGTTGTGGTTGAGTATCCTCAGGGTTGGTTATTAGAGGAAATTGAGAAAGAAGGGCATAAACAAGCAGCCTGGAGAGTGGATCCTAAGAAGTCAGGTGTTGCAAATTGTATGGGGGATATTGGTACCCATTGTGAGAATTTAGCCAATTATATTACAGGGTTGGAAATTGAAAAAGTGTGTGCTGATTTAACAGCTCTAGGAGATAGACCTTTAGATAATGATGGAAATGTGTTGCTAAGATTGGAAGGTGATATCCCGGGGATCCTCTTTGCTTCCCAGTTTTCTTCAGGAGAGGAAAACAATTTAAGAATACGTGTCTACGGAACCAAAGGTTCTTTAGAATGGCATCAGGAAGATCCGAATGAACTTTGGGTTCGATCCAATAATGAACCTACCAAGGTCCTAAGAAGAGGAAATGGCTATCTTTGTGAAGCGGCACAGAAAGGATCACGCTTACCAGCAGGTCATCCGGAAAGTTTTATAGAAGCTTTTGCAAATATTTATATGAATGCAGTGGAATGTATTAGAGCTGCTAAAATGGGCGTTGAGCCAGATGAATTGTCCAGGGACTTTCCTAATGTAGTTGATGGTGCCAGGGGCCTCGCTTTTATTGAATCAGTCGTAGAAAGTAGTGCCAGTGATCAAAAATGGTATCCTATGAAAAACTACAAATTAAGTTAAAATCAAAAAATCAAATAAACAGGAGTGAGAAATGAGTCGACCAATTACATTGTTTACCGGTCAATGGGCAGATTTAACTTTTGATGATGTTTGCCAGAAAGTATCAGCATGGGGATATGATGGTGTGGAAATCGCCTGTTGGGGCGATCATATGGATGTTAGAAAGGCGGCCACTGATATGGCCTATGTAGAAGAAAGAAAAAGTATCTTAAAGAAACATAAGCTAAAATGCTGGGCCTTAGGTGCTCATTTATCAGGACAGTGTGTCGGCGATGCCAGTGATGTTCGCTTGAATGCTTTTGCACCGGAACATTTAAAAAATAAACCTGATGAAATCCGGGCCTGGGCAATTGAAGAGATGAAATTGACGGTTTTGGCTGCTAAAAATATGGGATGTAAAGTCATCACCGGTTTTTTAGGGTCACCAATCTGGAAATATTTTTACTCATTCCCACCGACCACAGATGAAATGATCGAAGAGGGTTACCAGAGGATTTTAGAATTATGGACACCGATTTTTGATGAATTCGATAAAGCCAGTATAAAATTTGCGTTGGAGGTTCACCCTTCTGAGATTGCCTATGACTTTTATACAACTGAATACATGTTTAAGGTGTTCAATAAAAGGGCAACCTTAGGTCTTAATTTTGATCCCAGTCATTTAATCTGGCAGGGAGTAGATCCCAAATTGTTTATCCGAGAATTTGCTGATCGGATTTATCATGTTCATATGAAAGATTCTGCTGTTACTTTAGATGGTAAATCCGGAATTTTAGGATCTCATCTGCCATTTGGAGATTTGAGAAGAGGGTGGAACTTTAGGTCATTAGGACACGGTGATGTGGATTTTGATGCGATTATTCGGGAATTGAATGTGGCTAAGTATGTCGGTCCTTTATCCGTAGAATGGGAAGATAACGGAATGGAAAGAGAATTTGGTGCCAAAGAATCTGTTGATTTTGTAAAAAAGATCAATTTTGCGCCTTCTGACATTTCCTTTGATGGATCTATGGAACAATAAAAAGTAATTAGGTTAACGATGCCTCAATCATTACTAAAAATAAAACATATTATTAAAGAGTTTTCCGGGGTAAGAGTTCTGAATGATATCAATATTGATATTAATCGGGGTGAAATATATGGGATTCTGGGTGAAAACGGAGCGGGTAAGTCTACTCTGTTAAAAATTATCTGTGGGGTGTACACCCCCACGGATGGTGAGTTGTTTTTAAATGGTGAAAAAGTTTTTATTTCAACGCCAATGGAAGCAAAAGCGCTTGGTCTTAGCATGATCCCACAGGAATTCAATTTAATAGAAACACTAACTGTATTTGAAAATGTTTTTCTGGGCTCAGAAGTCAAAAAAGGTCTGTTGTTGGATAAAAACCACATGCGGGAAAAGACCTCAAAGCTGTTAAATGAATTGAAAACCGATCTTTCCCCCAATGCGATAATCTCCAACCTAAGTGTTGCTCAAAAACAGATGGTGGAGATAGCCAAGGCGCTTGTGCATGAATCCAATATTCTAATCATGGATGAACCGACAACGGTTCTAACGATTCATGAGGTGGAAATTCTTTTTAATTTAATGAATAAATTAAAAGAAAAAGGGGTTACCATCATTTTTATTTCCCATAAACTCAAAGAAGTGAAGCGGGTTTGTGATAGAATTCTGATTCTTAGAGATGGTGATCAAATCAGTGTGGATGAAGTTCAAAATGTTGATGAACATGACATGGCCAGAAAAATGGTTGGCCGGGAATTAAATCAAATATTCCCTGAGAAAATTTATCCAAAAGATGAAGTGGTATTTAAAGTCGAAAACTTAAGCATTAGCAAACTTTTATATGATATTAGTTTTCACTTGAAAAAAGGAGAAATTTTGGGCTTTTCTGGTCTGATTGGTGCTGGGCGAACAGAAATGGCTGAAAGTTTAATGGGCTTGCGAAAAATTGATTCGGGTAAAGTAGAAATCAAGGGCAATGCGGTTGATATTCAGTCTCCTTTAGATGCGCTAAAAAACAAATTAGGGTATCTATCTGAAGATCGAAAAGGAAAAGGTTTATTGTTAAATTTCCGAATACCTGAAAATATTTCTCTGATCTCTCTAAAAAAATATACAAACTGGTTTATTCGTAAGGATAAAGAAATCGAAAGTACTCGCAATTATATTAAACAATTTAATATTAAAGCCAGTTCCCTAAAATCAGAGTTGGAGTTTCTGAGTGGTGGTAACCAGCAAAAAGTCTATTTTTCAAAGTGGATGGACACTGATCCTGAAATACTAATTCTGGATGAGCCCACTCGGGGAATCGATGTCAATGCTAAAAAAGATATGTATCATTTTATCAATTCCCTGGTTAAATCAGGTGTTTCGTGCATTATTATTTCTTCTGAATTGGAAGAGATAATTGGCTTGTGTACTCGGGTAATTGTAATGCGGGAGGGTCAAATAACCGGCGAAGTGGCGGGTGAGCATATTAATGAAGAAGAAATAATGTATTATGCTGCTGGTCTTAAATAAAGAAGTCACTCTATATGGATGAAAAATGAATTTTCAAACGATAAACCTGATAAATTTAAAAAAAATTGATTATTCCAAGTATACACCCCTGATTGCTTTGATAGTTTTATTTATACTATCTGCGGTAGCCAGTGAGCATTTTACCAAGTTTAGAAATATAACTAACATACTCAGACAGGTCTCTTATACCGGAACGATTGCTTTAGGGATGACGTTTGCGATTGTGGCCGGAGGCTTTGATCTTTCAGTTGGTTCTATGACCGCTTTTGTCGGTGTCGTTGCCATATATACCTTAAATTATATCGGGGTTGGTGTGGACGCAGTATTTTTGGCTGTTCTAACCGCTATTGCACTGGGTTCAATATTGGGGGCTGTTAACGGATTAATTGTTACTAAAGGTAAAATCACATCTTTTGTTGCGACATTGGGAACAATGTCGATATATCGCTCACTGACACTTTATGTTAGTGAAGCAGGAGAGGTTATTTCTCACAATGATCTCTATCCGGAAATCGGAGGGGGGTATTTTTTAAAAGTTCCCTATCCGGTCTTAATCTTCCTGGGGTTAGCGATTGTTTTCCACTTTTTGTTAAATAATACACCTTTTGGAAGGCATGTTTGTGCAGTTGGGGCAAACACACAGGTGGCGGTCTTTTCCGCTATAAAGGTCAAATGGATCACTTTTTTAACTTTTGTCATTGTTGGATTTACAGTGGGTGTTACTTCAATTCTGCTCTCTTCCCGCCTAAACTCGGTAAGTCCGGGTGATGCCGGTATTTTTTTCGAATTGGATGCCATCGCTGCTGTCGTCATTGGTGGAACGCCACTGTCCGGAGGTAGAGGCACGATATGGGGAACTGTTATTGGCGCCGTTATTTTAGGCATTATCAATAACATGTTAAATTTGATGGGTGTATCGCCTTATTTACAGGGCACAGTGAAAGGATTAGTGATATTAATTGCTGTCTTACTTCAATATAAAAAGAACTAAAAAAGTGAATTGAATTAATTAAACTTTACGAACCTTGGAGACGTTTTATGAAAAATCTTGTTAAGTATCTCATCATTGCATTTGCACTGGTTTGTGTAATGACTCCAGCGAATGCCTTATTTGCAGCGAAAAAAATCAAAGTAGGTGTTTCCGTACCTTCTGCTGATCATGGTTGGACAGCTGGTCTGTTATGGTGGGCCAAAAAAGCGGTTAATGACATCAAAGCTAAAGATAAAGATGTTACTTTTTACGTGGTAGCTGCCAGCTCTGGTGGTAAACAAGTGAGTGATGTAGAAGATCTAATGGTGAAAGGTATCGATGCGCTGGTTATTTTACCCCACAATCCGGCAACTTTGCAGAAAGTAATTGAAGAAGCCTATGATAGCGGCATTTATACTGTTGTGGTGGATCGTGAATTACCGAAGGCGGCTCAACATGTGTTTATCGCCGGTGATAATCCTGGTTTAGGTGAAGTTGGTGGTAAATGGCTCGCTAAAGAGATGAATGGAAAAGGAAAAGTGGTTGTCTTGGAAGGGATGTCCATTCCGATTAATAAGCAAAGAGTGGATGCTTTCAATAACGTTATGAAAACTTTCCCAAATATCCAAATTCTTGATTCCCAACCTGCTGACTGGTCAACTCAAAAAGCCTTACGCTTAATGGAGAACTATCTTCAGAAACATAGTCATATTGACGCTGTTTGGTGCCAGGATGATGATATGTTAAAAGGTGTGATGCAGGCCATTAAAGAATCTGGTCGAACAGAAATCAAAACTGTTTTAGGTGGTGCCGGTTCAAAAGATATAATCAAAATGATTATGGAAGGTAATCCTATAGTTCGTGCGACAGTAACTTATAGTCCGTCAATGGTTGCGTCTGGTGTTGTTTTTGGTGTTAAAGGGGCCAGAGGTGAAAAAGTTGGTAGTTTATATCATACACCTTCAAGAGTTATCTTAGCAGCTGACCTGGTTGTTAAAGAAAATGCGGATGCATATTATTACCCAACCGCTGCCTTTTAATTTAGATAAAAAAAAGAGGTACGAAAACTAATCATTTGTACCTTTTTTATTGGGCAGCTTTGGGTATAATACCCCGCTGCTTCCGGCGTGTGGTCATCCTGGGCTTGATCCGGGATCCAGTAAAATATTGAAATAGTTCTTAGTAGTTCTTCACAACAAGAGAGGAAAAAAACTCTTTAACCGCCCTCATAAATTTCTCATCATTCCGGTAAAATCAATATTGTCTTTGGAATTTTTAGGAGTAGTGATCCTGCTATAAACAATATTATTCTGGAAAGCACAACTCCTTGTAACTGCAATAATTACAAAATATTTTTTGCTGGGTGAGTGGGAATTCGGATTTGGCTCTGGGAATGTTATCATTCACGTTTGTACAATACTCATACATTTGGACGGTTTCATCCTTCACTTGTTGATTGAATTGTTCAATTTCAGCCTGGGTAAATCGAATGGAGGTTTCCTGATAATCAGGTAACAAATAGACTACAATCGGTACGATTCTTTCGGCAGGAATATTATAATGATAAGAAGCCCAGGCTGTATAGCCTAACATTTGTTTTTTATGTTTTTCCGGATGGGCCTTACCGGTTTTCCAATCTACAATATAAAACTCGTCACCAACCGGAAATAAGAAGTCGACCTTACAATAGGCTTTTAAAGTGTTGATGCGCGTTTCACCGAATCCACCAGGCTCGATAACCCATTGATCGTTTGCTGGTAAAGCATCAGAAAGTAGCCAATTAAATCTTTGATTTTGCAGGAAATTGTTGAGTGCTAAATTGACTTTAGGAAATACTTCATTCTCAAAATCAATTTGATTCAGCTTTCGGTAATAAATTTCCTGAAAATTCTTTGCATGGCAATACTCGAGTGTTGTCTTTAAAATATATTGTTGAAATTTTTCAGGATCGATCGGTCGTGCTGTTTTTTGCAATCGCTCCAAGATCACCTTATTGACATCGTGAACAATATTACCAATTTCCAAAGGAATAGATGTTAACCGTTTCAAGGCATTGATACGTGCTTTCGTAAATTCTTCATCAAATTTGGCATAGTAGTTATAAAAATATTTTCTCTTACAGGAAGTAAATAAATCATATCTGCTACTGGACCATCCAAGAATGTTAGTGAATTCAAATTTTTTTATTTTATCCATAATTCTAGTTTATTAGAAATAATAAGGCGCACTATAGGAATCATTTTTAAAAAACAATTTAACGGATAAAACAGGGTATGTACACCTTCAAATTAATGTTTAGACTCGCTCGATGAGCCACCCAATTTTAATTTTCCCAGTGAAGAAATTTAGCATTTTAATACCTTTACGCTTTGTGAGATTAATTGGTAAATTATTTGTCAGATAGTGATTAGGGATGCAGCTAAGATCATCTCTGCTATCGAACAATTATAATATCACTGACATAAGGCTGTTTTGCCTTTTTGGGGTTGAGAAGGTGGTTAAATATTAATATCAGGAATGAAAATGGATAAAAGAGAAAGTTTAGATGTTTGTCAGGCCATTAAAGATCGAAAATCAATTCGTGCCTTTTTAAAGAAAGATGTTTCTGATGAAATCTTAATTGAGGCAGTTAAAATCGCACAATATGCACCGTCATCAACCAATATGCAACCCTGGCAGCTTGTTTTTGTGAAAGGCCATAAAAAACAAGAACTGTCAGATCAATTGTTGGATGCCTATGATCAGAAAATTCCAGCTAACCCTGATATGTCAGCCTATTTAGATCAGTGGGTTGATCCTTATAAATCGCGTCGATTTCAAGTCGGGATGCAACTCTACCAGGCTTTAGATATTAAAAAAGAAGACCATGAACGCAGAAACGCTCAAATGCGTGCTAACTTTGATGGATTTGGAGCACCTGTTTTTTGTTTCATCCACATGAATCCGGAAATGAAATTAGGATCTTATTATGATTGTGGTGGCTTTGTGCAATCTTTAATGCTGGCTTTATCTGCTTTTGGACTTGAAAGTTGCCCCCAGGCTTCTGTTACAGATTATCAGTCTACTATTAAATCTTATTTGAACTTACCGCAATCTCAAAAACTACTGGTAGCTTTGGCAATTGGATACGGAGATTATGACCATCCGGTTAACTCGTTTAGAACTTCCCGGGCAAGTCTTGATGAATTCTTTAAAATTATAAAATAATTGACACATATCCATAACAAGACTAAATTTATCCTATTATAGATGATCAATTTAACAGAATTAAAGTGAACCTCTTTTAAATATTTCAATTAAACCTGAGCAGATACGGTATTTATAATGGCAAAATATAAAGATATAACAGAAGCAATTGGGAAAACAAAATTGGTTAAGTTAAATAAAATAGCGGCTGGCTTACCGGCAACAGTCTATGCAAAACTGGAGAGTGGTAATCCTGCGGGAAGTGTAAAATGCCGCATTGGGAATGCCATGATCGCCGATGCGGAAAAAAAAGGCTTGATTGGCTCAGATACAACGATTGTTGAACCTACGAGTGGTAACACTGGTATTGCGCTGGCATACGCTTGTGCCGCTAAAGGGTATCGTTTAATTTTGACGATGCCGGAAACGATGAGTGTGGAAAGACGTCAATTATTAACCCATTTGGGCGCTGAGCTGGTTCTGACACCAGGTGCCGGTGGCATGAAAGCAGCGATTGCAGAAGCGGAAAAAATAGTCGCTGGAACAAAAGACGCTTTTTTACCGAATCAGTTTGAAAATCCAGCTAACCCGGAAATCCATCGGCAAACGACTGCCATTGAAATTCTGGAAGATACAGAGGGGCAGGTGGATATTTTTATTGCTGGCGTTGGAACGGGTGGAACCATAACTGGTGTATCTGATGTTCTTAAAAGTAAAAACAAAAATGTGGTTTCCATTGCGGTTGAACCAGAAGAGTCACCTGTTTTATCCGGCGGTGAACCCGGCCCCCATAAAATTCAAGGCATTGGCGCCGGTTTTGTCCCAGCCGTATTGAATACCGAACTTATCGATGAAATTATCCAGGTAAATTCAGCCCAGGCTTTGGATACCGCTAAAAAGCTCGCCAAAATGGAGGGTATTCTTTGTGGGATTTCATCTGGTGCGGCTGCGTATGCTGCTTTAAAGGTAGCTGAAAAACAGGAAAACCAGGATAAAATGATTGTTGTTATCTTTCCAGACACCGGTGAACGATATATGAGTACCGATTTATTTAAATAAACGACACTCACTTTATCTTGATCGCTTAGCTGCGCTGTGTCCTCTGTGGTGAATTTTTTCTTTGAAACATGCGCTATTTTGGCGATACAAAATAGCGACGAATCAAAAAATTAATATGTCTAAAAATAGAAAAACGATGGATTTAAAAAATGGTACCGATTTAAAATATTGGTTTCTACTTAGTTTTTTTTTCTATCTGTTATCAACGCCATTGTTTGCGGACCAATACCTAAGCTTGAATGAGCCTAATACCTGGAAAATGAAACAGCTGATAAAAACAACCGCTTTCAATATAACACTTGATTCCGGAGAGCCTGTGCTAACGTTGGAAAGTAACCAGTCTGCCGGTTTATTTTATCGGATGATTAAGGTTGATTTAA
>Ga0307989_1001409_pt1 | contig 12947 bp, 9 predicted proteins | sample EllFjometagen185_FD_203164 | JGI IMG/M metagenome (GOLD analysis project Ga0307989, IMG submission 203164) | Marine microbial communities from Ellis Fjord, Antarctic Ocean - #185 | ecosystem: Environmental > Aquatic > Marine > Unclassified | place: Southern Ocean | collected 2014-10-08 | reverse complement strand
GAAAACAGGGTTAATCAGGAAGCAACCCAAAAAAGTCATTATCTGTCCAAATCTATTTTGCAATCCATAAATGGGAAAAACATGCTTTTATCCCCTAAACAGAAAAAAGAGCTTTTAAAACCTTATATTGAATCAATTACCCTTCAAGATGCACACAATGCAATAAAAACAGCATGGTCACAAAAACATAGACTGATACTAGTTACAGGGAATGCTGAAATTAATACACAAGAGCCTGAATTAACAATTCTTGCATCATATCAAAAAGGTAAGACTGATAAGGTTGGTAAATATAAAGGGTTTGAATCGGGTAAGTTCCCGTATCTTGAATTACCATCTTTAAAGTTTGGAATAAAGTCAATCAAAGAGAATGTCAAAGATCTTGGCATTACATCAATTGAATTTGAGAATAATGTTCGATTAAATTTAAAGAAAACAGTTTTTAAAAAAAATGAATTTTTATTTAAGGTTAATTTTGGTGATGGTAAAAAATCTGAGCCTGCATCCAAGACCGGTTTGGCACTTCTTGGTGAAGACGTATTAAAAACAAGTGGGCTTGGAAATCTTGATACGGATCAATTGGAAGAAGCCCTGGCCGGCAATAAGATCAGTATCGCGTTTGAAATGAATGACAATTATTTTTCTTTATCAGGTTCAAGTGATCCAAAGGAAGCTAAGCTTATCTTTCAACTCATATATCATTATTTTAATGATCCAGGATACAGACTTGAAGCTTTGGAACTTACAAAAAAACTTTATAAACAGCAATATGAAAGTTTTTTGCGAACTACTGAAGGCATCATGCAGATAAAAGGAGATTCTTTCCTTGCTAAAAACGATACCCGGTTTGGTTTGCCTCACCCGGATACAATCAACCAGTATACTCTGAATGATATCAAAAATTGGATGACCCCATATTTTCAAAACTCACCTGTTGAAGTATCTATTATTGGAGACTTTGACCAAGAAAATATTATTAGCCTGGCTTCCAAATATCTGGGGGCTTTTAAAAAAAGACAAACCTTTCCAGATAAAATTATTTCAACCGGGAAATTAATTTTTCCAAAAGGAGAACAGCTTGAGCTTAAACTCAAGACCAAGATTGATCAAGGTGTTGTTCGGTTAGCATTTTTAACCGATGATTTCTGGAATATTAAGCAAACCCGGCAACTGTCTGTGTTGTCCAGAGTTTTTTCCGAAAGACTGAGAATTGTCATTAGAGAAGATTTGGGTGCAACTTACTCCCCTTATGCTTATAATGATCCTTCAAAGATTTTCAAAAATTATGGGGTATTGCATGTGGTTGCCAAAGTGAAACCGGAAAAGCATTTGTTAGTCTATAATAAAATTAAAGATATTGTTAATTCAATTTTTGTTGATGGTATCACAAAAAGAGAAACAGATCTGGCATTAAAGCCGCTTTTGAAACATTTAAAAATTATTCGAAAGACCAATAGGTATTGGTTAAATTCTGTTATGGTAAATGCTTCAAACTATCCTGAAAAATTTGATTGGGCAAACACTATAATTAATGACTACCAAACTATTACACGGGATGATTTGATGTTGCTTGCAAAAAAATATTTAAGGATTGATGATAGTGCATTGATTATTATAAAGCCTGAGAATAGTGCGGAATAAAAAAGGAGTTTTTGGGATATTAACTGAGAAGTAAAAAATAAAGCGGTATTTTTATATGGACTATATTATTTGCTGTATTCTTGATCAAGTTTTTCCACCTGGTCGCTAACATTATTCCTAAGGTAATAATCAAGATCAAAAAGCTGTTTAAAACTTAAATCGGTAAACTGTACGTGTCGTTGTCTAACTTTCATTGCACTGAAAGATGGGGTGTCTGTGACTTCATCATCGGAAATGGTTTTAAATGGGAGATCGCCTACATAAAATCCCATGCTGCTTAAAAAAATTGATTCTTCTGATTGGCCTTGGTTTTTTTTGTCTTCTTTGTTTGTATCAATGTATTTGAATGCAAGTCCACCCATGCTGATATCAGTTATCTGGCCCAATTTGTGAGAATTGGGGCTTATGGCAGCGTAGGCTCCTTCAACAGCTTTATATCGCTTGCTTCTTCGCCTTTCAACAGTTCTTTTTCTGCCTGCCATGCTTATATTCCTTTATTTGTCTTAGTTCAGTTAATTCTTTTTTCTATCTTACTTTCTAAGCTTAATTTTAAATGATGCACAAAATATGCCATTTAAAAAATTCAATTGATAGTCCTCAATTTTTCCTGAGTAAGGTATTAATATATCGGTGAAAGAAAATCAATAGTAGTAAATTTATTTTTTTTATATTATCAAATTTGAAAAATTTCGCAATAAGAATAATGAATTTTTAAATAATTGCAGTGGATTAAGGAAAAACTAGTTATAAAAACAGGATATTTTTTCCTAAAGTATTACATTTTTTCCTCAAATAATTTTAATGTCCTATTTTTTCTAACCTTGTCCGGTGTAAAAATTCTCCCGCTAATTACAAGGTATACACCATAAGGCAATGTTTGAACTGCGGCAACAGCAGACCCTAAATTGAAAATAGCATCACTGGATTTAAATTTTGCCGGCTCCATGGCGCCGGTAAGAACAATGGTCTTGTTTTTAACACAGTGAAGTACTTTTGCAGTTTCAATCATGGTGTCGGTACCATGGGTAATGATTATTTTTTCATAGGGGGTTTTTTCTATTGCTTTGAGGATGATGGATCGGTCCTGCTTTGTCATCTCCAGAGAATCTTTTTTTAATAAAGAAGAGATATCATGCTCAAAATTTACCCTTGCATCCTTTAGGATATCAAGGATATTGGATTCTCCTATTTCATATTTGCTTAAAGCATCAAAGTATACTTTATCAATCGTACCACCCACAGCAAAAAATTTAATTTTCATAAGTACTCTCTTTTTTCAAACCATTTGATTCTAAAAAAAGGTCCAGAGTTGATATGCAGGTATCATAATTAAATCCCCGGTATTGTAGAAAGTTCATCATTTTTTTTTTAAACTTGTCTGTATCAAGATTTTGCCAAGTTTTTATTTTCGGCCTTACAGCCTTTAAAGCCAGATCATGGTCATCATATGCGATTAAAAAGGCCTCAATGTCACAAGAATTAATCCCCTTTCTCTCTAATTCATATTGAAAGGCAAATTTTGATTTGGGCTTTGTTTTTATTTTGGTTTCTATAAATAGCTTTACAAATTCCTTGTCGTTTAAATAATTTCTATCTTTTAAAATTTCAATTATTTTTTTTGAAATATCATCACTAAACCCTTTTTTTATTATGTATTTTTGTGTTTCCTCAATTGTTCTGGCTTGATAGGACAAATAATTCAAAACCATGTTCAAACCCCGTGTAATTGTTTTATTTTCATTCGCCATAAAATTTATCCCACAGCTTAACAGGAGTTTTTAAAATGTCCGACATCATCGAAATAAGTCCGTCCCCAACGGCAGAGGGATGTAGAGGAACAACTACAGGATCGGAAAGTTTTCCACTAACCTTTATCGGAACAGATACAAGCCGTCCTCCCAGAAGTGTGTTTATAATGGGTATTTTTTTGATAATAAGATCAATTGTTTTAAAAGGTGCAACCAGACAAGTCAGGTCCAATGTGTCATTTGCAGGGTCAATCCATCCGCTGAATATCAGCGCCATATCCTGGCCGTCAATTATAGCCTTGGTAAGATAAATTATACTATCTTTTATATCAGCTTCCAGAATGATTTTGTTATAAGCAAATCCATTTTGTGTTACATCGGGGATTTTCCCTTTAAAAATTTTTGAAACATTTAAAATGGAGAGAATTCTTGAAATAAGAGTTAATTTATAGATTCTTCCTTTTTCAGCATTTAATATGAAGTCGCCGTTTAGTTTATTTAATAAATCTTTTGTAAGGGTATTGGATTTAAGATTTCCGGTTAAAGAATACTGCCCATCCATAAAGTCCTGTTTTTTTAAAAGACAGGTAAATAAATTCTGAATATTGTCTTTATTATTTGCTTTAAAAGGGATATCTGCATGTATGCTGTCCTTTTTAAAAATGATGGAACCATTAGCTTCCAAATCACATAAAAATGCTTTGTTCAATTTGATTTGGGAAAAATCTTTTTTTACCAATAATTGAGAATCAATATTGGTAAATATAAATTTTTTGATTTTAAGTTTATCGGTTTTGAAATGGATTAGCTCATTCGGTATTAATCGTTTGTCAATTAATGTAATTAGGGGTGATATAATCTTTGGTGAGCCGGTTTGGTGGGGCACAGCAATTTTGTGTTGAGAGAAAATCGAAGTCAGGTCAATTGTTTTGGTTGTGATATTTAAATTGGAATCCTTATCAGAGTGTATTCGTATGGATTCTCCTTCAGTAAGATCTTTAATTTTTTTTGACCAGAAACTGTTCTTTTTAATCAGTTTATTTAATGTGGTTGTATTTAATATCCCCTTAAAATCAAGCAGGGGTTTTTTTTTGTTGTGATTAAATGAGATAGCAGCCTTTGAAACTGGCTCATCTAAAATTTTTATTGAGTTTAAAACAAAGGATGCTGGTGTTTCTCCTTTTAGATCGATAAAAATTTGTGGCCCGTTGGAAAATTTAAGATCTGTTTTTAAATAGGCTGTTTTGGTCCCAAGTTCAAAATTGCCATTTTTTAGATCAAATGGGATAGAAATACTATCTATGTGTTTTTTTTCGATTAAGTGATTCATCCATGAAATATCATGGATTTTTGCATGAAAATTTTTCATTTTAAACGAAGTGTTGGAAACCTCATACCGGCAGGAAAGGTTTTGAATTTGTTTTTGATTTTCTTGCGTTGAAATATTAATGGCTGCACTAGTTCCCTTTAATTCATATTTCCATAGCTCAGGTTTTAATACAGGGCCGGAAAGCTCAATTGCATTGAAATGGATTTTACCTTTCCCGTCTTTAACAGGTGATATTAGTTTTCTGGTTTTTTTATATGACCTAAGCCAGGGTATAGTTGATGAGAGTTCAATATACCCGGAACCGGATTGGATCTTTATCCAGGCATCGTTTTTTAAATTGATAAGTGTATTAAAGTCATAAATTTTATTGTTATTAATACTGGCTTTAAGATGTTTAAGATTTATCTTGTCTGGTTCATAATTAAAATTTACATTTTCAAGGGAAATTTTGCCTGGAATGCGATCATAATACCCAGTCAAAGATAAATCAGGCGCATTAATTTTTACAACAAGTTCTTTTGCTTCAGGTTCAAGCAAAAGAGTTAATTTGGCTTTTGATCGTCCTTTTACATCATGAACAAGTGATAATTCTTTGGCCAGAAAAGTCTTGGGCAAAAGGGATATCAAGGTTTGCGGTATCAAAGAAAGATCAATATCAAGTGAAAATTCACCCTGAAACGGAAAGTTTTTATGATTTAAAAGATCTATTGAAAGATATCCTTTTTCAAGTTTTGAATTTTGAATTATCGCGCTTTGCGTAGTTATATCAAGAATGCCGTTGTTTATATTGACAGAACCCTTGACACCTGAGGCTGTCAGGTCAGTTGCAGGAATATTTACAGAACCTTTTTCAATATTTCCCTTTAGTTTTAAATTGTTTGCATTAAAAAGGTCCATAAGGTTTTTGCTGTGAAAAGATACTACCACTTTTGGGACAATGCCTGTCCTGACAATCTGGAAGATATTTTTTACAATATTATTGTCTTTGAATAATTTTAGTGATGTCTTTCTTGCCGGAACAATATGAATATTGGTCCCAATAAAACGCAAAACAGATTTTTTATTGATCCGGCTGGTTTCAAATTGGACGCCAATTAATGCTTCAGGATAATTTAATTTAAAAGGAGTTAGAATAGATTGATATCCATCTTCAGTAATTTTAAAAGACGATTCAATGATGTTTGACTCAACTAATAAATCTTTGTTTTTAGACAAAAGCTTTGGAGCAATAAAGGTGCACCGACCTTCGAGTTCTCCTTTTGAATTTATGTTAGCAAAAAGTTTTATCTGATCAAGCTCGATTGAATCCAAATCAGAATATTTATCAAAAGCAGGTTTTGATAAAGAAGCAGGACTGAATTTTAAATTTTTTATGGTCGTATTTAAAAGTATCTCTTCTTTTTCTTTTGAAAGATAGATGGATCCATCCATTTGTTCAAAGTATTGAGTAATGGCATTTTTAAACCTGAGTTCAACAAAGGTCTGATGTTCAGGTAAAAAAGTAAACATTTTTTTTTTAAAGTCTTGAATAGTCTTTGAAGCTAAAACATTAATGGGAAATTCAAAGGGTTTTGCTTGTTTTAAAAAAGGTTTGATTTCTGGTCGTTCAATTATTATTTGATTTACATTTATCCTGCCCTGCAAAAGCTGTTGTATTTCAAAATTAAATTTTAAAAATTCAACGGAGAGGTTTAATCCATTGTCAGGGTTAAACATAAATTTATGAATAGAGATGCTTGCGCTGGGAAAAATTGTAAGAGAAAACTTTGAACCATCAATATGTGTTCCGGTTTTTTGATAGATAAAAGAAGCTATTTTGCTTTTTATAAACGATGTATTGATGCCCCAGGTAACGATAAAAGGGGATAATATTATGAATACTATTATTAAGGCTAAACCATAAAGAACCAGCCGTTTAGCTCCTGTTCTATTAAAAAAAACATTACCCATTACCATGAAAAAGCAAGATCTTTGGATAGATCAATAAAATCAGCCATTATTTGATGGGTTTGATCCATTAAAATTTTTTTAAAATCATCTGTTTTTATATTTTTTTGATCTAATTTTTCTATGAGAGGTTTACCAATAGCCTTTAAATAATCATTTTCAATATCAATCTCTAATTGTTCATATTGTTTTTTTTTAAACTTTCTATCATCCAGATTTAATGAGAGTGAGGCCTCATCATCCAGTCTGGATGCTATTTCAACACTTTCCTTAAGATAATTTAGGCCAGGGTCTTTTAATGATCTTTTTTGATAGCCTATATTTAATTTTTTATTTACCAAAGAAAGTGACGGGTATGCATTATAGGATGTCTTGGTTGTTGTATCCCAGGGCAGGGCTCCGTCTAAAGAACTTTCCCCCGTATCTTTAATTTTATAAAGGTGTGGGTATTCTAAATCCGGTATAATGCCTAAATTTTGAGTACTGTCACCGGTTACACGATAAAACTTTGCACTGGTTAGCTTTAGTTTTCCTTTTCCAAGCTCTCTCATTTCCTGTACAGTTCCCTTTCCAAAACTTCTTGTGCCCACAATCACACCTCGGTGATAATCTTTAATAGCACCTGCAAAAATTTCTGAAGCAGATGCGCTCATTCTATTTATTAAAACAATAAGGGGACCTGTATACTCTATACTTGGATCGTCATCAAATAATCGTGTGGTCCTGTGTTTTGTTTTAATCTGTACAACAGGACCGGATTTAAGAAAAAGTCCGGTCAGCTGGTTGGCCTCTTTTAAAGAACCGCCGCCATTGTCCCTTAAATCAATAATCAATCCATCAATGTTTTCATCTTTTAGTTCAATCAATAGTTTTTGAACATCTTTTGTTGTACTTTTATAGTCTTTATCTCCCCTGTAGTATGCATTAAAATCAATATAAAAATTTGGAATTTCAATAATGCCCAGCTTCAGGGTTTCAAGGTTATGCTTGATTTCGATGATATCTTTTTTAGCAGATTGTTCTTCTAATTTAACCCGGTCCCTCTTTATTTGAATGGTTTTAATTGAGTTGTTTTTTTTAGCAGGAATAATTTTCAACCGCACAAAGGAATTTTTTGGTCCTCTGATAAGTTTGACAACATGATCAATGCGTTGTCCTATGGTATCTTTAATTTCTCCTTTTACACCTTGACCAACACCAATAATTTTATCACCCGGCATAAGCAGATTTGATTTGTCGGCCGGGCCTTTGGGGATCAGCCTGATGACCTTGGTATATTCATTTTCAGTCTGAAGCACTGCACCTATCCCCTCAAGTGATAAGCTCATGTGGATATCGAAATCCTCCGAAGCCCTTGGTGGGAAAAATTGAGTATGTGGATCAAAACTTGTCGTCACACTATTCATGAAAATTTGGAAGATATCATTTGAATTAGTTTGTAATAAGCGATGGAGTCTGTTTGAATATATCTTTTCAAGCGTATCACTTATCAAAGCTGTCTTTTGATCATTAAGTATAAGGGAAATGATATGATTTTTTAACTCTTTTTTCCAAAGAAAATAAAGTGCAGCCTTATTGTCCTTCCATTTTCGCAAATCCGGGTCAATAGTCATGGATTCATTTTTAGTGAAATCTAAATTTTTTTCCCATGTTTTTATAAGTGTTAAAATATATTCCGAGCGTTCCTTTGACCGGTCCATATATACATTAAAAATGTTGAAAGCAGTATCTAATCGCCCTTTTTTAAGGTCGTTATCAAATTGATATTGATATTGTTTAAATTGATCAACATCTTTGTTCGTAAAAAGCTGTTTGCCGGGATCAAGCCTATTTAAATATCTATCAAGAATGGTCGATGACATTGAATTGCCAAGATTTTTTTCAAGATAATGATATCGCTCAAGAGCTTTTATAATTTGAATGCATTGAGTAGAATGTTCTGGTTTAGGGGTGATGGCTTTGGCAATATCTGCTGATACAGATGATGAATACGACAAAAAAATGAGCATAGAGATAAGGTATTTTAAGAAAATTGAGATTTGGATACCTTTAATTTTTTTCAGTTTCATGGTCATGGTCTAAATCCTCTGGTTTTTCAAAACTTATTCTGCCTATTTTACCAGCCCTGAGTTCACGAATCAATGCTTCAGATGCTTTTTGATAATTGATAATACCGCCTTTTTTTAAACATCCCTTTGCATAACCTATTTTTTCTATTAAAGTCAGTTCATCCTTTGGCAAGGTTTTTAAAAAAGAATACCTCTGCAATAATAGTTCAGGATATCTCTTAATTAGAAGATTGGCGGCAAAAAATCCAATGTCATTATAGTCAATGGCAGTATCGGATATTGCACCACTTGCTGCCAGGATATAAGCTTTTTGTTCGGTTTCTATTACCGGCCATAATATCCCCGGGGTATCATATATATCAATATTGTTTTTTAAACTGGTTCGTTGCTGGTGTCGGGTAATGGCAGGCACATTTCCGGTTTTTGCAATTTTTTTACCGGCAAGAGTATTTAAAATGGTTGATTTTCCTGTGTTTGGAATACCCACAACCATAACTTTTAATTTTCTTGCCCTGTTGGATTTAACCTTGCCAAGACAATAATTTAATGCCCCATATGCCTGGGATTTTTGAGAGCCACAGATTGAGATGGCCGGGATTTCCTTTTGCGCTTCAAAATATTCAAGCCATGATTTGGTTTGCTCAGGGTCTGCAAGGTCGGATTTATTTAAAACTTTTAATCTGAATTTGTCTTTGCAGATTTTGTTCACAAAAGGGTTGGCACTTGCCTGGGGTAGTCTGGCATCTAAAATTTCCAAAACTACATCTACTTTGGATATAGTCTTTTTAAGCAGGTTTTCTGTCTCAACCATATGTCCTGGAAACCATTGAATTGTCATCTTTTATTAGTTCTCATTTTTATATTTTTAAAATCTACATTTGAAGGTCTTAAAAGCTTTTGCTCAATTCTGAAAATATTGCCGGTCTGTTTAATAAGACCTTTTCAAAATGCAATCATTGCCAAACCCGATTTGATTTTGGTTTAAATTCTTATGAAGTATGACATATCAATACAATTATTTCAAAGGCAAAAACCCCATACATCATGGCAATCGCATGTAAAAGGAAAAAGTATCCGCAAAAAAAAATACAAGTTTTAAAATAATAACTTAGTTTTAACCCGGCCGGTGCATGGGTTGCGGCTCATCCGATTGGACTTCTTACAGGCTCTAAACTGCGTTGCGCTAACCCGCTAAAACTCGCTGCCGCTCAAACACTTGCCGTTCTTAACGCTCCACTGCGTTAAGAACCTGTACAGAAATCCAATCAACGATTCCCTGCAACCCAGGCACCGGCCTCCTTGGCAATATTCAGAACCTATATATTTAATTTTGTTCATGTTTTCAAAAAAATAACTGAACTCAAAATATCTGTAAATTATATCAATGAGACTTAAGGTATTCAAAGTTCATCCTTCCAAATGATTGTTATGTAAATCAGTATTTGGTGGAAATGCCAATATTGGCATTTCCACCAAATGGTAACGAATCGCTCTATTTATTAGAAATAATAGTTTTTCCGATAAATGGTTTATTCTAAGTTTTTTTATTTTTTTGTCAGTTAAGGGAATTGTGGATAGTTTGTGTGGGACCTCATATTTAGTTGATCCCTTTAACTGAACATTGACTTTGATATTTGATTTTGACATTATTCAGCAGATAAAATTTTAAAATTCCTTAGGATATATCAATGCAATTAAAAACTTTATGGAAGACCATCTGGTTATTGGTCTTATTATCTTTTGCTATTCCCTTGATTTGCTCTGGTGAAGAGTCTTTGAGCCATCAAAATTTTCAATTTAATTTTCCCCCTTTAATGGAAAGCATTCAATTTAAAAATGACATTAAATTTTGTGGAGTTAAAATTCCATTGGAAAACTGGGATGTAAAGGAAAGACTTGAAAAAGAAATGCTATTAGCATTGTGGAGCCGACCGCAGGTGATCCTCTGGATAAAGCGGTCGGCAAGATTTTTTCCCCATGTGGAAAAAATCTTAAAAGAGTATGATCTGCCGCTGGATTTAAAATATGTTCCAATTATTGAAAGTGCTTTAAGACCCCATGCCGCTTCCTCAAAAGGAGCAGTGGGTTATTGGCAATTTTTAAAGTCAACTGGTAAACATCATGGGCTTAGAATTGATTCTCAAGTGGATGAACGAAGGAATATTTTTAAGTCAACCCATGCCGCCTGTAGATATTTAAAGGATTTGGAAAAACAGTTTGGATCATATCTATTGGCTATGTCTGCGTATAATATGGGAGAATATGGTTTAAATCGTGAAATTAAATCTCAAAAAAACAATGACTTTTTTTCTTTATATCTTCCTTTGGAAACCCAGAGATATGTCTTTAAAGCTATTAGCGCAAAATTAATTATTGAAAATCAAAAATCCTATGGTTTTTTTCTGAAAAAATCAGATTTGTATCCCCCTCTTGCTTTTGATAAAGTTAATTTCAAATCTGATTTTCAGATTCCCATTGCCGTTATTGCAAATGCTGCTGATATCCCTTTTAAAATGATTAAAGATTACAATCCAGAATTGCGAGGATATTACCTGGAAAAGGGTAATATTGATATTTTGATACCAAAGGGCAGGGCAAAAAGATTTAAGAAAATTTTTAACTCTCGATATAAAAACTGGAAACAAATTTATAAAACAAAATTTCACATTGTTAAAAGCGGAGATAGTCTTCTCGGTATCTCAAATAAATATCAGATGTCTTTTTTGTATCTGTTAAAATTAAATAATCTTTCTGTGAAAAGTATGATCCACCCGGGAGACAGGCTTTTTATTGAATGAAAGTTATGAAGAAGTTTCTTCAGGGGCATTAGCGTCTTCTTTCTTTGGTTTTTGCAGCTTTTTAAAACAAATTTTATCATCGCGTATGATTGCGCATAGTTTCGGATTATGCAATTCTCTGCAAGTTGCGTGATTATATAGTGGGCATTCAGGGTATTGTTTAGACATTTTAATTCCTTTTTATTTATTTCCGCAAAGAATAAGTTGATTATACCCTAATTATAAGAAGCTTTCAACCTATTTCCCGGGATTGGTAGCCAAATACAAAGGAAAAACAGGTTTCAGCAAATTATTGAGTCAAAGATTTTTCTTTAATGGTTACTGATTTGGATGAATCAATATTTATCTGCGTTTTTAGCTTCTTAGTCTTTGATGATCTGTTTGACAATTGGTCAATATCTTTTTGCAGTCGTGAAATATTTGCTACAAGTTTTTGATCCAAGGTTCCTATAAGGCTATCAAGGTTGTTCATGCGATTGTTTATATCGTTTTCCATTTGAGCAATTCTCTTTTCAGCCATGGTTTTAGAGATACTTTCTCTCTCTATATTATTAAATTTTTTATCCATAAGACTGAAATCTTTTCGTAGCTCTCCTATTTGCTGATCATCATCTGAGAACTCATTCAGCTGCGCATTCAATTCTTTTTTAAACGATGTAGTCTCTTTTTTTAAAAGAGCGGTTTCATTTTTTATTTGCTCAGCAAGGGTTTTAAATTGATCATTGTTTTTTTTAAAAGTCGAAAGGGTCTGTTTGTTGATCCTTTCAATGGTATTAAGGGTTGTTTTATCCAGGTTTACATTATTGGAAATCTGTTTTGCAATTTTTTCAAACTGGGCATTAATGGCTTGGGTGTCGACCTTTGCACTTTCTAATTTTCCAATTTGACCTTCAAGTAAGATGCTTTTTTTTTCAAATTCAGGAAGTTTATTTTCAAGAGCAAATCTGTTTTTAGCAATTTTTACATCAAGGGCATTTAATTTTTCTTCCAATAGTTGAGAGATTTTGTCGACCTGGCTTTGTTTGGTAACATCAACATCAAAAACTCGTTCTTTCATATCAAGATAGCCAAAAACCAGGATAGCGCCTATAATGCATGGAATAATGATGGAAATAATCGTTATCCTGTTGGAAAGCTTATCTATTTTCAAAGTATTGATTTCCTCTTGATGTATCAATGCAGAAACCTGACTATCGGAATTTTTAAGGTCATCTTCGTCTGAGTCGAAATTTGAGATGTCATGCTTGAAATCTTTTAAGCTCATTTTTCTATTCTAATCCTATGATTTTATTCCCATTCAATGGTTCCGGGAGGCTTGGATGTGATATCAAAAACAACCCGGTTGATATTTTCAACTTCATTGATTATCCTGTTGGAAATTTTGCCTAAAAGATCATGGGGTAATTTTGCCCAG
>Ga0307989_1001407_pt1 | contig 12953 bp, 15 predicted proteins | sample EllFjometagen185_FD_203164 | JGI IMG/M metagenome (GOLD analysis project Ga0307989, IMG submission 203164) | Marine microbial communities from Ellis Fjord, Antarctic Ocean - #185 | ecosystem: Environmental > Aquatic > Marine > Unclassified | place: Southern Ocean | collected 2014-10-08 | reverse complement strand
AATGGGCGGTTAAGGAATTATATTAACCAGCCTGAATCATTAGAAATTAATTTCACTTCTTATAAGGAAACACTTGCTGTTCATGAAAAAATGTCTCCTGATAACCCTGAACAAGTAACAGGCTTTAAACTCTTGATTGAAAACCTTAGTACTGAAGCGAAAGAAATGGTGGAAGTGGTGTCGAATACTCCTGCTGAAATGATAGAGCTAGTTAGAGCGATGACCAGCAACCGTCAAGGAAAGGTTCATTTATATAAATCTAATGTCAGGGCTTATTTTAAAGCTAAGGGCTGGAAAACGGCTATGATAGTTTCTTGCTTTGATGAAATTAAATCAACTTTTAATTAGGGGAATAGATATGAGTGATTTATTAAAAAGATGTACTATCTGTAAAGAACCAAGATTGAAATCATCGTTTGGAAAAAATAACGCTAAAAAGGATGGGCTGCAAACATTCTGCAAAGATTGTTCTAAAATACTCAATAAGAGGAGGTCAACCAAAGGGGGAAAACATTTTACAATCGCTGAAAAACGGAAATTTGCTGTTGAAGCGTTTAAGACAAAAGAAAAATACAAAGACATGCCGCTTAAAGACATAAGCAAGATGATAGGCATCAGCGACACATCCACTAAAAAGTATATGGAGGAATATAAAAAAGGATCTTATGACAAAAAAATAGTTGGTGATCCTTTAGTTGATAAAAATGAATTTATCAAAAATATACCAAAGGATTTAACTAAAAAATATTCTGTTGATATTTTAGAATTGATCACAGATGATATCATAAACTACTGTGATAGAACCGGCAAAACATATGAAAATTATTACAAAGCGTTGAGGTATTTTATTAAAAACAGCACCAAACTGCAATCCCATATAGAAAAAGAAAATAGTACCTTGCAACAACAGATTCTTGATCAGGTAATTGAATTAAAGTGCGAAATTCAAGAATTAAAGATTATATTTTTGCATGAAATATGTGGAAGTAAAATAGAGGCAGATTACCCTTCATTTTTAAATGAGGTCAAAAAGGGACTAATATGAGCATTGAAAAACTATTACAGGATTATAATATCCCTACTTCCACCGGGGGTAAGAACTGGCAACAAGGTTGGATACAAACTAATTGCTGCTTTTGTTCCGATTCAGGGTTCCATCTTGGATTTAATATCAAAGGTAATTATTGTAACTGCTGGAAATGTGGGAGCCATCAAATTGAAAACGCAATCATGCAGCTGTTAGGTGTTAAATGGTATGAAGCTAAGGAATTATTAAAACAGTATAGCTGGGTTGGTTCTGGTTCTATTTCTGTTAAAAAGATAGCTCAAGCCATTGAATGTGCATGGCCTGTAGATAGCCATATAATCCAGCAAAGGCATAAACAATACCTTTTTAAACGGAATTTCAGTCATTATAAAATAGTGTCTGATTGGGGAATAATGGGAACCGGACCAATAGGCCCTTATAAATTTAGAATCATTATTCCTATTTATTTAGATGGTAAATTAGTATCTTATCAAGGCCGGGATATTACAGGTAAATCTGATTTAAGATATAAAGCTTGCCCAACAGAAAAAGAAGTGATCCATCACAAGCATATAGTTTACGGGATTGATCATGTTAAGAACCGTAAAGCCGTTATTGTGGAGGGGGTATTTGATGTGTGGCGATTAGGTTATGGTGCTGTTAGTACCTTTGGGACTGAAGTAACGAATGAACAGATTTTACTTTTGGCTAATAGGTTAGACAGGGCTTACATCGCCTTTGATGATACTGAAGCTGAATCTAAGGCTGAGCTATTAGGGAATAGATTAATTGCTCTAGGGGTTGATGTAGAGCTTATTACAATAGATGCTGATGACCCTGCTGAATTGTCTGATATTCAGGCTGGCAGAGTTATGAAACTTATTAGATAAAATCGATTAAAATAATCGAAAAAATGTAGTCTTTTAAACCCCATCAATATTGAATCATACCTGTTTACGCGAGTTACAAGGCTATAAAATTCGATTAAAATCGATTATTCGTAACCGCTTATCTAGTCTTACGGTTTAAAGGATCATACCTGTTTCCGGGGGCTGTAGCGGGGCAAAAGTCGATTAAAATCGATTATTGATTTAAAAAAGGAGTTGTTTAAATAATAGAAATAAAAGGTTAAAATTTTATTTTCTTACTCTCTCTAAGGTTTGCTGGTTATTTATTATTTTATTTTTTGTTTGGTACGGAAATAGCAACATAATACATAATTAAGTCGAGACAGACAAAAACCCAAACCGGAAAAAAGATGAAAATCATAAAAACATATTCAGTACCAAACACGAACCTGGCAAAATCAGAAAATTATGATGAACTCAGGGCATTTGCAGATTTGAGAGGACACTCTGAAATAAAAATTGTTGAGATTGAGATTTCAGTTATTGAAGACGGCGACAAAATCACGATTTCAAAGTGCTACGGATCAATTGAGGACGAAAACGGCGTTTCAACCGGCGGCGAATACAGAGATGTTTCCGGAATTTGGAAAAACGGTCTCCTTTATGATGAAAATGGGAATGTCATACAATCAGTTAATTCAGACATGAACGACCACTACCCATACAAAAACGTGAGATTAGATATTGCTGAGGAAATAGGAGATGTTGAGATTTTACTCAGAACCGACAGCGAGACAGGAAAAATCATTGCATTGAACCCTGATGATGGATCAATACTGAATATAATTGAAAACCCAGCTGTTTGGTCTGATAACTCCGATTTAATCTCAGACTATGACCATCCAAACGGGATCAGTTGGGATAGTTGGGATAGTGCAAAAAATGCCCTAGTTGCTCATGTAATAGTAACTGATTAACCAAAGCCGGGGCAACCCGGCACAACCGTGAAGGGAGAACCAGAACCACTGAGTGCCGGGAAACCGTGAGCCAGTGACCCGCCGGAAACTTTTTTAATTTATTTTGAACGTTTACTTTCATTTTTGTTTATAATAATAGTATAAGTTAATTCAAACAGGGGACAAAATGTCTAATCCTTCTTTTCTCAATACTTCAGAAATCGCATCAGAACTTAATACCAATAACAAACGGATTACCAGACACGCTGAAAAGCTTGGCTTGATTCCTTGCGGTAAAATCAAAGGGAAATCATCCAGCAATAAACCCGGCCACGTTTGGAAAGCAAAACAGTTTAGGATTTTGAGGCGTTATTTTAGTAAATTAGCCTTAATATAAAGCAAACAATTAACGCCCTCCGTACCCTAGCCATTGGCCCTCGTAGTTACCGGCCCGATAATGGCGTTACCGGACTAAAACCCGGTCGATCCTCGGAGGCGTTTAGAGAGTAGGTACTACAGGCATTAAATGGATAACACCGATTAGATTCACGCCTGACTCCCGGTGCCGGCCTACTTTCACTTTCATAAACCAATAACCCGAAAACGAAAGGTAAACTTATGAACAGTCCACCCGGCAATACTGACCTGAGCAAGTCTTAAACTGACTCTGGCGAAATCCATTATAACTAAAGATATCCGGTTCCAAAACATAAAGCTTTAAACCTTAATCAAAGGAGGTAATCAACGGTATCTATGCATAACCTTCTTACCACATTTAAAGAATAAAGAGAATGGTTTTAGCTGGCATAGCTCATGACTTAGCACCTTGAGACAGTAATAACTTAGTGACAACTGATAATCTCTAAAATCCAGCTTCTTTAAATAAGTATTATCTGATAATAAGTTTCATCTAGCCCAACATGCTTTTAACTAGGTGTTGGGCTTTTTGGGTGTGTACTTGGATAAACACGGGCCTCGGTGCCAAGCGTGGTAACAGCGACAAGAGGCCAGTCAAAATAAATCAAAATAATAGTAGACAGACCTATTTTAAACCTTTATTCTAGTATATTGTAAGCTGTACCGCTGGCAAGCGGATTAAGTGAAAGATGCCTTATACTTCTTTCATACGGCTTACCCACATAACCCTTATAAGGAGGCCGCAAGATGGACGACCACAAAGAATTAATTAAAACACTTTTTGGATACGATAATTTAGAAATTAACAAAAAAGCAATTAAAATATTGGGACTTAGAACAGCTATTTTCTTAGCTGAATTACTTTCCAACCCCGCCAGTGATTCGTTTTTCTTTTTAGAACAATCCACTATAAAAGAAGAGGCCGGATTATCTGAATACTACCAAAGAAAAGCCATAGAAAAACTTACGTGTTTAAGTATCATTGAAACTAAACGCAAAGGCACCCCCTCCTAGATTATGGTTCAAAATTAATTACTCAAACTATATTTCTACAATTTTAAATAGGGAGTTTTAATATGTTAGCTATACGATATGACGCTCTATACCACCCAAAATTAAATATAAAAGCTGTTAGATTATTTGCAATCCTTGGTACTCTAGTCAGGTGCCCAAAAGAATCCTGCAACCCTTCAAATGATTACTTATCTTATAAATCAGCCCAAACTGAACGGTCAGTAGAAAGAAATTTAAAATTATTAGATGACTTTGGATTTATAAAAAGAGTATCAGAACCTAATAGAAAAATATGGGTGTTACCTTTTCAAAATAAGGGGGTTTTATAATGTCTGATTTACTGATAATTAAAAAAGGCGATCATTACCACAAGACAATAGAATTAACTGCTATGCTTGATAATAGGATATCATTGCAAGCAAAAGGGCTTAATTACTATATGCAGACCAGGCCTGAAAGCTGGAAAATCTGGTTCTCTAACCTAAAAAAATTCTCAACTAACGGGGAAACCTCTATTCGATCTGCTTTAGATGAGCTTTGTTTGTACGGGTATTTGATAAGAGTGCAGCTCAGGGATGAAAAGAAAAGAATTATCAGAATGCTTTATATATCCCTGCAAAAACCAGATGATTATACTAACCTAGAACTCGATAACCTACTTTTAGGAAACCTAGATTTAGGTTTTAAAGTCTATAGTTATAATATATATAGTAGTAAGAAGTTATTATTATCTAAAGATAATATAGAGGTTCAAGAACCTCCTTCAATTTCTGATCATTCTCCTAGTAAAAATGAATCTAAAAAAGAACCCATATTAAAAAATCTTTTTCTATTAGAAGAATGGAGACTAAAAGATACTACACCTAAGAATCAAAAACATCCTAAAGAGGGATCTAAGCTACATAAAAAAATAAACTATAAAACAACCCTTCTATTAAACGGCAAGTTTTCAGCTGTTGGTGATTTTGATCCTAAATTCCTATCTGATAATAAAATATCTAAATCTGCACTATCAGAAAAATACACCAAAGAGGATCTATTAGATGGATTGCATGAAATGGCCAAGATGTTCAAACTAAATAACCTCCCTGAAAATAAGAATTCAATTACTAAAATGAGTTTTGATTCTTTAATTTATCATCCTACAGCCCATATCAGCTATCTATTAAAATACATGTATTGTTATGCTCAACCATTAGAATATAAAACTGTTTTAGTTGATAGAGATTGGTTAACTAGAGTTTATGATGAAGGCTTATTTTCTAAAGATATTGAAAACGATAATCATCAGTTTGGAATTCTTAAAAAAGGATTGTTCGGAATTGAACAGTATTATGATTGGATAGCAGAAAAGAAATTAACTCACGCTCAACTTAAATCTGCTGATGATTTACTAGATTGGTATATTACATGGCTGACTGAAATGAATTCAAATATTGACAGCCCATATAAAATAGGCCCCCAGAATAATAACTGGTACAGGTTTATTAAATGGCTAGAAGAAGCTATTCACGGTGATCATGTAAGCAGATACCCAACACTTGATAAACGAAAGCATTAACAAAACGGCTCCGGCATATTCTTATAACTGGTCAGGTTAACAGGATAGTGAAATGGAGGTTTCATGGTTACTAAACCTGCCGGGGCTTAAAACTAAAGGAAACAAAATGGCAACAAGTAAACGATATCAATTAAGCGGTCCTACTTACACTCCAGTAACAAAAAAGAGAGTCCCAAAATTCAACCCTGATAGGGAATATATTGAACAGGCTATTAATGATTATTTAGCTTTAGGCGGGTTAGTTACTAAACTGGATTATGATACAGCAGCAGAAGAACGTCATTGGATCAGTACAGCCGGTATCATTAAAGAAACTATTAATAAACCTTTCTTTCATAGCTAAATGAAAATTAAAAAGCTAGATAGCTATGTGGAAAAGTCTATTATCACGGCTATGATAGTAAGCACTGACTTTCTACAGGGGTTTGAATATCTATATAAAAATGAACTATTTCAAATCCCTTATGCTAAGATAATAGCAAGATGGTGTTGGGACTATTACGAAACTTACACAGAAGCCCCTAACAAAACCATCCAAGCTATTTATAAAAAGAATTCAGAAAAATTAGATGAAGCTCTCTGTGAAGCAATAGAACTATTCCTTGATAAGTTATCCACTGAGTATGACCGGGATTCTAATTTTAATACTAAGCACATATTAGATCAGGCTGAGGAGTATTTCCAAAAGAGAAATACTTTAGCCCTTAAGGATGAAATCCAAGTCTGTATAAACAATAATGATACTAAAGCGGCTGAATTAGCTATAGCAGGGTTTAATCAATTAGAAACCCCTACCGGTTCAGGGTTGGACCTTTATAAAGACTCTGATCAAATAGCATCTTTTTTCGGAACTAATAACGATAGTGTACTGTTTACGTTTAAAGGGGTTGCAGGAACCATTATACCACCATTAAGAAGAAAAGAGTTTATGCGGTTTGATGCTCCCGAAAAACGTGGAAAATCGTTCGCCCTTACAGAGATAGCTAAACAAGCCTTATTCAGGGGTTTTAATGTTGCTTTCTTTAATTTTGAGATGGAAGAGGATTTCTGGATTAGATTAATCAGTTCTATAACCGGTTCCCCTACTGATAAAAAGGATATTAATTGCAGGATTCCCTTTTTTGATTGCTATCATAATCAACAAGGTGATTGTGATAAGTGCCCTAACAGGGTTCAGGGCAAAATGATCAATAATGCCTTTGCTGCTCCTGATGATTATAAAGCTTGTAGGTTATGCGAAGGGAACCAAAGAAAAAGCCGTATGAGCTTTATCAGGGTGATCAGTAACCATCTAAATAATAAGCCAATACTAACCCCTTCAATTGTATCTAAGAAGATTAAAGCCCTTAAAACCTATGCTAAAGGCCGGATAAGGGTTCAGTCATGGCCTAGTGATACTAAATCAATTAAGGATATTGAAAATCAATTATACCTATGGGAAAAGTATGAAGACTTTGTGGTTGACCTAATAGAAACTGATTACGCTGATTTAATGGTTCCTGATAACCTAAAGCTTGATTATAGAATAGGGTTAGATAATATCTGGAAAGGGCATAAAAGGTTAGGTCAAAACTTCAATGCTGCTGTTGTTAGTGCTACTCAGACTAAGATTGATACTTATGAAAAGAAAATTAAAAAGAGTTCCGCTTCTGAAACTAAAACTAAAAATGCTCATATTGATAGGGCTGTAGCCCTTAATCAAAGCACTGATGAATATGAAAAAGGGATAATGCGGTGGTCTATGCTGTTTGAGCGTAAAGCTAAAGTTAGTTCCAGGGATATAGTAGTTTTACAGCAGCTTGCTATCGGTAACGCTTATTTAGATAGTTATGTAGATGATTATAAATCTGATGAGCCAGAATCAGATAAACCTAAACAGAGGAAAAGGAGATGATTAATGGTTTATTAGGACAAGTGGGGGGATATCAAGTATATATTAATAAAATGCTGAATTATAAAGTTGTTAAACGGACTTGGAAAGAGAGATTATTTACTAGACCTTGGAAACCTTTTTTAAAAGCTAAGTCTATTCCAGATGGTTACTTTATAAAAGATGGTCAATTTTATAAAATGGAAGGTAAATTAATGTGTAATCCTATAACCGCAAACGCATTAAAAAACGAAATAGACAACAAGGCATTTTAAAGCCCTTTAAAAGCAATCTAACCATAAACCCTAACCCTAGTATTAAAAAAGTAAAAGATTACTCTCTAGCTTCATCTAAGCTTATTTAAACCCCTTTTAAGGCTATTTAAAAATAGTTTAAAACATTTTGACCGTTTACTTTAGATTTTGTTTATAATAATAGTATAATTTAAATTTAACTAATCCCGAAAAAGGAGAACTAATGCAACACAAAGATTTTATCAAAGCAGCAAAAGATTTGAATATTAAAGCACAAACTAAATTGAAAGTGGTAGCAGTAAAAGGTGATGTTCTGAAAAAGTCAATCCAAGATGCTGTTAAAGGCTTGGTTGATTTTGATTTTTCTACCCTGGAATCGGGCACCCTAGATGTATTTGATGAGCTTAAATGTGAGATTACGGAAAGTAAACCAAAGAAAGCAAAAGTGATCCCAATTAATAAGAATGGTGAAGCCTTGATTGCAGCTGCTAAAGACTTGATTGATTTCCTTGGTTTCCCTGAATCAGCCTTAGCTAAATTTGAAGTATTGCCAGTTGATAAGATGATTAAAGAGCTTCAGAAAATGGCTGATGAAATTAACGTTCCATATGCAGAAGACGGGAAAACAGTAACTCCAGAAGATACACCAGATGATTTTAAGCCTGAAACTATAGCGGCCTTTGAAGCTAATAAAATCACTGTTAAATGGACAGAAGTAAAAGAAGAGAAACCAGTTAAAGAGAAAGCCCCGAAAGCTAAGAAGGAAACCCCACCAAAAGCAGAAAAGAAAAAGCAACCAGAATTAGAATTCCATGAATACGCTAATCTATTTCCTGATATGTCTGGTGATGAATTTGATGAAATCGTTAAAGACATGAACGAAAACGGGTTCAGGATTGATAGACCTATTATTCTGTTTGGCGGTAAAATAGCAGATGGAAAGAACCGGTGGAAAGCTGCTAATGTGGTGGGCATTGATCCAGCTTTTACTAATTTTGATGGAACTGAAGCTGAATTGTTTAGTCATGTAATCGCTTTGAATCTTAAAAGAAGACACCTTACTCCAGCTCAACGAGCCGCTTTAGGTGCTGAGCTTCTGCCAGAATTTGAAAAAGCAGCAAAAGAGAAACAAAAGGAAGGTGGCAAAGGTAAAAAGACAGATAAACCAGTTAGAGCAACTGAAGAAGCTGCAAAGGCAACCGGTTCAACTAAAGAGGCTGTCAGTGCTGCTAAGAAAGTGAAGGGAAAAGACCCTGAAAAGTTTGCCGAAATGAAGCAAGGGAAAACCACTATTGCTAAGGCTAAGCGAGAGACTGAAGAAAAAACTCTAGGCGAACAATATAGAGCGTCTGATAGAGTTATGAAGGCGAAATTGAAAATAGCACAAACATCTATTCATGATTTGTTTGACGCTGCTGAATTGGCTGAGGTTGCTGTTGACTTTCAAGATGACCTGAAAACAATCGTTGACATTATTCAGAAAGTAATCTATTAATCAAAAACAAGTTTGTATCGATTGTATACAAACTTCATTACCTAACAAATGATATACTTACAGCCTTAGGTTGATTATGGATTATGAAGATTTTCTATTAGCTAAAACAAGCATAGGGGAAAGCTCAGGATTTAAGCCTGTTTTTATGCCTGATTGCTTGTTTGATTTTCAAGAGTATTTAGCAGATTGGGCAATAAGGAAAGGACGTTGTGCAATTTTTGCTGATTGCGGAATGGGGAAAACGCCCATAGAATTAGTGTGGGCTGAAAACGTGGCCAGAAAAGCAAACGGAAAAGTTCTATTATTAACCGTTATGGCTGTAACTAGGCAGATGGAAAAAGAAGGGGAAAAGTTTGGTATTAAAGCAACCAGATCAATGGATGGAAAACCAAACGGAAACATCACTGTAACGAATTATGAAAAACTACATATGTTTAACCCTGATGATTATGTTGGTGTTGTTGCTGATGAAAGCTCAATCCTCAAAAACTTTGATGGTTCTAGAAAGCAAGAAATAACCGCTTTTACTAGGAAAATGAAGTACCGGTTACTGGCAAGCGCAACCCCATCCCCTAACGATTTCACAGAATTAGGTACTAGTTCTGAATGTCTTGGATACATGGGCTATATTGACATGTTGAATAAGTATTTTAAAAACAACATGAACAATTCAGCCCGTGGAAGGATGCAAGGCGAAGTTATTAAATGGAGATTTAAAGGCCATGCTGAAGAAGCTTTTTGGGATTGGGTGGCTGGTTGGGCCATTGCTGTCAGAAAACCTAGTGATATTGGTTTTGATGATAACGGTTTTATCCTCCCAGAATTAACAACTTCAGAACATATTGTAGAACATAAAACCAGACAAGAGGATCATCTTTTTGCACTTCCGGCAATCGGGTTAAACGAACAAAGAAAAGAAAGAAGAGCCACAATTGATGAAAGGTGTGATAAGGTTTCAGAGATTGTAAATCAAAAAAAAGACCCCTCAATAGTATGGTGTCATATGAACGATGAGGGGGATCTATTAGAAAAATGGCTATATGATTCTGTTCAAATCAGCGGTAAAGATTCAGATGCAAAGAAAGAGGAAAAGTTTTTACAATTCTTAAATGGTGATGTTAAAGTTCTAATTACTAAACCAAAGATAGGCGCTTGGGGTTTGAACTTTCAACACTGTAACCATATGACGTTTTTTCCTTCTCATTCATTTGAACAGTATTATCAAGCTGTAAGACGTTGTTGGAGGTTCGGCCAGGAAAAACCGGTACACGTTGATATAATTACCTCTGAAGGTGAAAAAGGAGTATTAAATAATTTACAAAGAAAAGAACAGGATGCTATCAATATGTTTAAATCATTAACCGGTAAGGTTTTGGCCTCTGCTAAACCAAAGAAATTAACTAAATACACTAATAAAATGGAGTCTCCTCCTTGGCTATAAAAGACAGTGTCATAAATGATAAGTATGCTATTTATCATGGCGATTGTATCGAGGTAATGAAAGACATGCCAGATGAATCTATTCATTGTTCTGTTTATTCTCCCCCTTTTGGTGGGTTATATCAATATAGCAGTAACGAAAGGGATTTATCAAATAATGATAATTATAATTCTTTTTTAGATCATTATGAATATGTAATAAAAGAAATAAAAAGAATAACTATGAAAGGCAGGATGACTGCTGTTCACTGCATGGATATACCTTTAAGCAATTCAGGAACAGACGCTTATCTTGATTTTCCTGGGGACATAATTTGTATGCATGAAGATAATGGATTTAATTATTGTGGGCGTCATGCTATATGGAAAGAGCCTTTAGCTGTAAGACTTCGCACCATGCAAAAGAATCTAGCTCATGCTTCATTAGTTGCTGATTCTATGGATTGTGGTGTTGCCTCTGCTGATTATATGTTGATGTTCAGAAAGAAAGGAGAAAACCCAATACCGGTTCCACACCCTACAGGAATGTTAAATTATGCTGGAATGAGAGAAGTTCCTCCTGACCTTATAAAATACAGGGGTTACACCGGAAAACAAACAGAAAACCTATATAGCCATTGGATTTGGAGGCAGTACGCTGATTGTATGTGGGATGATATAAGGATCAAAAGAGTTTTACCTTTTAAACAATCCAGGGATCCAGATGATGAAAAGCACGTTCATCCATTGCAAATAGATGTTGTTGAAAGGGTTGTTCAATTAAGAACAAATCCAGGGGAAACTGTTTTTACTCCTTTTATGGGCGTTGGTACTGAGGTTCATGTTCCTGTCCTATTAGGCAGAAAAGGCATAGGGGTTGAACTAAAAGAAAGTTATTTTAAACAAGCTGTTCGTAATCTTGAACATGCTTATGATGGACATAGTTTTGAATCAATGGAATCTGATGAACTGTTTAAAAACTAATACTTTACATGGTGTCCCTCAAATAGCATCACATCTTGAAAAGAGGGCTGGAAAAGAAGAGTCATTTTTAATAATAAAAAAAGCTGTGAATGGGGAGGAACTAACGGAACGGGATTGGGCTGTTATGTATTCTTATTTTCTCCCCCCAAAACCAAAGAAGATAACTAATGCGTTTGAGTGGTTAAGCCTTGTTTGTGATCAAAAAGAACAATACTCATTTTGTAAATATATATTATCAGAAGAAGGAAAATTAATAGCTGCAAACACAAAAGCTGCCCATGTTTTATATTCAAATTTGGATTTAGAAGATGGTTGGTATGATACTAAAAAAGGAAAGGCCGGTAATGATGTGGCCATAATGCCTAATGTGAATCAAGCCATAGATGAAGCGGCTATAGAAGATTATGATTTTTCTGAAATTGATTTTGATATAATTGAAACATCAACAGGATTAGCATATATTTTGCCCTGGAATAATAAAGGGGTTGATAAAAAATATTTTGATATGATGATAAAGCCATTATCAGAAGTATTTATTCAATATTCAATAGACGGACCTTTTATCGTTGGTGGTGTTATTGGTGAAATTGAATGTGATGCTGTAATAATGCCTTTCAATATTAATGGGTTTCTTGATAAACAGGAAAGCGATGAATAACATAGAAATTAGAAGGGCTGTGGAAGCTGAATTATGCAAAGCTAGACTTAAATGGCCTGAATATTATGATGATGTTATTCACGCCACTGCTTTAGTTAATGAAGAGGCTGGAGAAGCTATCCAAGCAGCTTTAGACTTAACCTATGATAATGGATCAATTAAAAAAGTTAAGGCTGAACTAATACAGACCGCTGCAATGTGTTTTAGAGCTTTAGAAAATATTGATAATTTGAAAGTTTATCCACATAAAATATAATGGGATTCTTCGGGGAGGAAAAAAAAGAAGTAAAAGTCAAAAAACCAAAAGCCAAAACTAAAGTTAAGCATGATTGTACAACTTGTCCCCTAGATGTATCCAGCCAAATTAAGGTGGATGGTTTAGGTGAAAAAAAGATATTGATATTAACAGAACAATACTTAACTAATAGCGATGAAAAGTGGCTAGAAACT
>Ga0307989_1001406_pt1 | contig 12953 bp, 9 predicted proteins | sample EllFjometagen185_FD_203164 | JGI IMG/M metagenome (GOLD analysis project Ga0307989, IMG submission 203164) | Marine microbial communities from Ellis Fjord, Antarctic Ocean - #185 | ecosystem: Environmental > Aquatic > Marine > Unclassified | place: Southern Ocean | collected 2014-10-08 | reverse complement strand
CTTGGATTGGTTCTTTAGACCGCATCCCGGTATCACGATATAGAGTGAACACCCTTTTTAGGTAGTCATCCACACTATTCAGGATGAGCTCGAATTCAGCATTGGAGACATAGACTGGCTTCACCCCCCTGATAGGGATCTGCTTCAGGATAAGAGGCTTTTCGTACACTTCTGTTCTCTTCATCCATTCATACCAAGTTCTGAGATTTCTGACGGTTATGTTGATAGTGGCATCTGCGAATTTCTTTCGCTTCATATAGTGCTTAAAACCATCAATATCCGCTTGAACTAGACTTTCAATATCTCTACTCCATTTCAGATATCGTTTCAGCCTATTGAATGACTGTTCGATCATTTCCAGAGATGATTCTCTGAGGGGTGCATCCAGATCGTTCCTCCTGGCTTTCATATACTGAGCTACAGCATCTCCAACCTTGAGACGTTTTACCTTTGTTACTTCATCCTTCGCTTCCCAGGAAAACTCGAACTTCTCACCCTCCCTCAGAGCTGGCTCCAGCCTGTGGACCTCCCCCAAGCGAATAGATGCCAAGGCCTTCTGACGTGTGCCGAGATTTATGCAGCGTTCTGTCTTTTTCTCATCAGTCGTGATGCGGATTCGGGCATAGTAAACTCTACCCAATTTTCTTAGGCGTGCCATTGTGTTACCTCCTTACATAGGGTTATTGCATGAAAAAACGGCCATTCCCCGAAGAGAATGGCCATTAGTGATAGATTATAGATGTTTTGATTTAGGATGTCGAAAAAGGGCAGGAATTCATTCTTGAGCCTCCCTTGATCCGCTCATTCCGAGATGCTATTGCCTTCTATGATGGCTATAGTAGCCTCTAATAGATAATATATTAATAAATCATATTTCAAATGCGCTTAGCCCTGAGAGGCCTCTTGTGCTTTCAACAGAGATTGAACTGCTTCTACTCCTAGAGCCGAATAGGTCATTCCGTCCTGTAAGGCTTGTATCCTAAACTTTCTAAGCAGATCATCTGGGATCAGAATTGTGAACTTCTTGATTTCCGTGTTAGTTGATGTTGCTTTATCTGTCTGTGAGTTTCTTGGTGAAGGTCGAGTCGCCCTTCGAAGCCTGGGACTTGGCATTCTTTCTTCAGTTTTTACTGGTATCTGTTTCTTTACAGCCTTCTTCTTAATGGGTTCGACTTGTTTCTTTTCTTCTAGTCTAGCTTCATCGACTGAAATGATCGTTCTTTTCCCTACAGCATCTGGATCTGGCTCAGATTTAATCTCGCCAGTCTCCGGGCTGACATACTCATTCTCATCGTAGGTTTCACTCATTTCTGGATTTCCTTATTTTCAGGAGTTAGAATTTCTGTCGTATTAGATTGTTCAGAAAACCTGGAAGCCTGATGACAGTTACTTATCTTCATGACTCTTGTATAGCTTGAATCATTGAACCGTTCCATAACGCTTTAAATATTTTGAATCAATGGATACTAAAACTATACTAGTTGCATATATAGTTTTAGAAATAATTGGCGGGGGGAATCCAGCAATAATTCTTTTTACTTGGCCACCTTCTCCTCAGTAGTATTCACACTAACTAGACCGAATAATTGGAGTTCAAAGATGGGTAATATTTATCGAATAGCTGTTGGGTGCATAGTTTTGTTTTCAATGAGCTTTGGACAACTCTTCCAGGTAGATTCTGTTTACTATTACGATGGAATTACAGCCTCTCGATTTAATAGTGTAGCAACTACAACTTCAGGTGATTTGATAGCCTGTGGCCGCGGAAATACAGCAACATGTCTAGCGCTCATTCAACATGACGACTACAGTCCTACCTGGATTGTAAACTTTGACTCTTTAGGTCATAGAATTGAATTACATTCTGTCGCACAGTCCGCTGGACATTTTATCAGCCTAGGAACAATTACTCAATCTGGGACTCCGGAAATCCCCCGTATTTTCCTGACGTCAAATAGTGGTAACGGATCCTTGGAATGGACACAGACTATAGAACCAAGCGGAATAAACACATTTACTAATCATTATGATTATGGTACAGACTTAATCGAACTTGCGGACGGCAATTTAGTTATTCTCGGTACAACCGTTAACAACACAAGTGTGGTAAATAAAAACATCTATTTAAGAAAAATAGATCCTTCTGGTCAGATAATTTGGGAGAAGGGGATCAACCATGAGATTCCAAACCCAAACGACCCCTATCACCCAATGCGTGAGAATACTGCAGTTAGCCTGGCAGAACTCCCAAACGGCAATTTAGCCCTTTTAGCAACAACAAATGTTGGTCCTGTTGATCGCATGCAATTACATATTCTAAATTCGGTGGGAACGTTGATCGAAACATCTGAGGTATCTATCCCAGATGTTGGCAACTATTTTCGGGCGGAGGGTGAAATTTCAGTTCACCCCGATGGTGATTTATTGATTTCGACAATTAGTTGTGGCCCAAATACAACGAATTGGGCAAAATCTCTGTGCGTCATGAAAATATCTCAAGCTGGTGCATTTCAATGGGCGTATTTATATCCTTCTACAAATACTGGTGGTCAAACTATTTGCAGTACCGAGGATGGATCAATTGTTGCTGGGGGGTATGCTGGCTCAGGACAAATTATCCTTGAGCTTTCATCTTCAGGTGAATATCTACAACATCATCAATTAGATCAGCAATCATCATTTTCGGAAAACTGCTTTGATATAATCCTTGGTTCAAATGGGAGGTTGATCGCTGCAGGTGATGGTGGGATCAATGCTACTTTAGCCGTATTTAGAGAATTGCCACAAGCATACTACGTCTCAATTCAAGGTAGCAACCTCTCTGGGGACGGATCAATGAGCGCTCCATTTAGCACAATTCAGTTCGCCCTTAATCAATGTGAATCGGGTGATACTGTGCTTGTGGATTGGGGAACTTATTACGAAAACATTTTCTGGCCGGAGACAAACGGAATTAAACTCATAAGTCTGGGTGATCCCGGCAACACGATCATTGACGGTGGTGGTGTTTCTAGTGTTATATATATAAATCCAACATCTTCCCATATTGATTCTTCTACGGAAATTAGCAATTTTGGTATTACAAATGGTGGAAACACTTCCCGCGGAAGTGGTCTTTTCATCTCAGGCGCTTCTCCACGTATATACGCCAATCTCATCTCAAACAACCATTCCTCACTTTGGGGTGGAGGGGTTTTTATTTCAGGTACCACTGACAACCTTAAGATCGAAGATTGTGTAATCCTTGAAAATTCATCCTCTAGTGCAGGGGGTGGTATTTATATTGAAAATTCAACGGTTTCCATCACTCAATCAACTGTATCCAGAAATTATACTACATGGAATACAGCCACCTGGGGGGATGGGATATATGTAAATAACTCAGATGTTTTCCTTCAAGGTGTTACTGTAGCAGGACATAATGTCCAGGCGGGAACTAACTATGGAGCGGGCATCTATTTATTGGATAACTCGCAACTACAAGCAGATAATTGCGTTATTGAGAACAATGCTGCATTTACGAGCACTGTCCTCATCGGAGGGAATTCTGTAGCAAACATGTCGAACACTATTATTAGAAATAATATTGCGGTTGGTATACTTGGAAATTCTGTAGCGTTATCCGATTGTCAGATTTCAGGAAATGTAGGCGGTGGCATGAATGTAACGGAAGCGAACCTAATTAATGTTTTAATCACGGATAATCATGGGATTGGCTTAATCTTGAATGGGACTGGATCTCTGAATCAAGTTGAAATAATGAACAATGTGGCTAACTCTGCAGGTGGATTCAGTTTGCGTGGTACTGTCACACTTCAAGACGTATTTATTATTGGCAACCATGCAACAGTTAACGGTGGAGGGTTGGTTATTGGTAGGAGTGGTGAGATTGTCACCGCTGAGAACGTATTTATTTGTGATAATACGACAGACGGTATGGGGGGAGGCATAGTTACTTCATATAGTGATAGTACATTGTTGTCTGGAATCACAATTGCCCATAATTATGCAGCCATTAATGGATCAGCCATATTCCTTGGGACAGATTCTGACATTCACATTTCAGAAGTCACCATATTTGAAAATTATGGAGGAGCAGGTTCTAGCGCAATCCATTCAAATAGTTTGATTGACTATGAGCTCGGAAATACCCCTTCCCCCTCCATTAATAATAGTAATTTTGTTGGAAACAAAAACGCTATAAATAATACTGATAATAGCGTTGTGATTGATGCTATGAATAACTATTGGGGCAATCCATCCGGACCGTTTCACCCGGTGCAAAACGCTCTTGGACAAGGAGATAGTACCAATGCGTTCGTCAATATATCTCCTTGGTTATCAATACCTGTTAATAATGCGCCCCCAATACCACCCTCTAATGTTGCAGTTCATGGATCAGGCAATGACTTTCTCAGCTTACATTGGGATTCAAGCTCTTTATCTGATTTTGCCGGATATGTGCTTTATTATGATACTGACGAAAGCGGATATCCATATGCCAATAGCATCGATATTGGTACGGACACAGTATTTACGATATTTGGCCTCTCAGAAGGGACACAACATTTTCTAGCTTTAACAATATATGACACAAATGGAAATGAAAGCTGGTATTCAGAAGGAGTGATCGGGACCACTCGCATTATGGAGCTACAAAACCTTGACATCGCTGGCGATGAAGATCTATCCCATATCGTGTCGCACCATCCAATCATCATTTTTGAATATTTCGATAGTATGGCAGAATCGCAGACTGCTTACCAGTTACAAATCTCCACTGACTCATTATTTCAAAATGAAATGATTTGGGATACTGGTATTGTTTCAACCAGTGCAACATCTGTTGAATACAGTGGGGACATGCTCAATAATGGTGCTAGCTATTACCTCCGTGGTAAAGTTGCAAGTGGATTTTTTTGGAGCGAATGGTCTGCACTTTCTTTTAGGATGAACACTGAGCCATCAGCTCCTGAATTGTTGTCTCCAGCGAATGGGGACGTTATAACAACTCAGCCTATATTGAGATTCTTGAAGAGTAATGATGCTGAAGAAGATATCCTTGCCTATTCAGTCTACCTGTACAGCACAGAAGAAATGGTAACTCCACTTGATTCTCTAATTAATTACACAGGCATGACAGATACTATAAGCTGGACAGTTTCAGTTGTTTTAGACGACAATGCACAGCTCAGGTGGAGAGTTAAAGCTTATGATGGGTATGAGTATAATAGTCTATCAGAAATGAGTACGTTCCTATTCAATATTTCCAATGATACACCTAATGAGTTCTTATTAATCTCACCGATAAATGAGATTCAAGTGACTAGTCTGAATCCACTATTTACTTGGCACTCATCCTCTGATGTTGATCCTCAGGATACTGTAAATTACGTACTCTATCTTGATACTCCGGAGCCAGGAGTTGAAACATATGATATTGGACTTGATACTTCATATCAGGTTATCACCGACCTTATTGACAATACAGACTATTCATGGAAAGTGATTGCCTCCGATCTGAATGATGCCAATACTGAGAATACAGGTGGTTATCAATTCTTCAGAGTAAATACTGTAAATGACCTACCAACAGCGTTCAATCTACTTGCGCCAGAACATGAATCAATGGTCCCTGATCTAACACCAACCCTGATTTGGGAACCATCTTCAGATCCAGATGATGGAATCCTCTTAAACCGAGAAGTGCAACCAATTCACAATGTCCTAGCTAGATCAACAAACTCTACAAGAGAAATTACAGCCTATCAAGTATATCTGGATACAGATTCCCTATTCACTGAGACCTACCCAGTGGAAGTCTTTGGAGCAGAGTATGCTCCTGATATTGAACTCTTAGAGAATATGATTTACTATTGGAAAATAGAAGCCGTTGATGATGACGGAGGGACGCTGTTCTCCAATCGTTTTTCCTTCTGGACAAATGCTCAGAATGATATCCCCGATGCATTTTCTATGATTGATCCTATCGGAACACCGTTACTAGAACTCACATCACTCACACCAACTTTCACTTGGAACTCAGCTAGTGACGCTGACCTCAACGATGAACTGATCTACCATCTCAAGATTGGAACCTCTACCTGGGATATGGAAGAAGTTTATGTGGGTTCAGATACTAGCTGGAATCCTACAGAATTGCTTTGGGATAATACAGTTTACTCGTGGGAGGTTTTGGCAGAAGACCTAGCTGGCGCTATAACAGCAGCTGGCATTGGGGATTCAATTGCTTTCGCCCACTTCCACACTAATATTGAAAATGAAAACCCAGAGCCTGCTGTACTACTTTCACCTGATTCTGTTGTGGTATTGACCAATACTCCAACTTTTATCTGGGAACGTAGTTTTGATCCTGATCCCTTTGAAAGTATTGAGTATGAAGTTCATTGGTGGTATGCAGGTAGTGAATGGGATTCTGTCATAACAGAAGAGACTTCAGTCACGATATCAAACCCATTAGTCGAAGATAACCAGCAATACTTCTGGCAGGTCATCAGTATGGATGATCAGGACGGGATTTCTCAATCCGAGGACTATATGTTCTGGGTTGATTTCCTACCTGAACCTCCTGGATTGTTTGTTCTTACTGGGCCAGAAGATGAGAGTGCTGGTAACAGTACCCAACCCGAACTAACGTGGCAGGCAGCCATAGACCCAGATCCATTCGATAATGTCTATTACCAGGTGACTATTGCGACAGATTCATTAATGGAAGATATTGTTCATGAGGGAATAGTCATTTTAGAAGATTATGTTCTACCAACTGATTTGGAGAATGATACCCGTTATTATTGGCAAGTCTTAGCTCTTGATGAGGACTCATTTGAAACGGTCTCAGATATATGGACTTTTGATGTGGGATATCTAGCAATAGATGATGATCTTTCATTACCAACGGAGTTCGTCCTAGATCAGAACTTCCCGAATCCTTTTAACCCAAGTACTACTCTTAGATATGGGATTCCGGAAGATGTAGCAGTAACACTTATCATCTACGATATTCGTGGTAATGTGGTGAAGTTGGTTGATTCGGGAACTCAAGTTGCAGGTTGGTATGAACATATTTGGAATGGAATGGATGAATCTGGTCAACAAGTTTCCACGGGTCTGTATCTTACAAGACTCCAGGCAGGATCATATTCAAAAGTGATCAAGATGTTGTTCTTGAAATAAGAATCGCATTTCTTCCTGTTAGAAGCCCTTGATTTAATACAGAGGGCTTCTTCATTTTTATAACTATTGGGCTATATCATATAAAGCGTGAAAGCTAGTAGGAAACGCCGAACCTCAATACTTCTGGTATCTCTGAATATCACAGCCCGTACCGAAGGCTTCGCTATTCTGATACTCAGACTTACCAGAATATTTCTAGATCCTGAATCAGTATGTTGCATACCCGAAAAAAATGGCCATTCCCCGAAGAGAATGGCCATTATACGATGTATTGTACTTCTTTATTTATTCAGCGTCAAAAAGGCTTGGAAAATCCTTTATGATGCGTCGCCTCGAGTATCTGAGGTAGGCAGATTCGGTGACCTTCACACTGCTATGCCCAAGACGTTTACTGATTTCATATATTTTTCCAGAACGATTTATTTCCCTTACTGCCATTGAATGACGGATATGGTGGAAGTGGTGTTCCGGGTAACCCGCCGTAACACAGGCTATCTTAAATAGACGGCTGAGGCGTTCTGCAGATAGGCCGCAAGCCATCAGTCTTTTATATATTTTTACTTCCTCATCAGATAGCTCTAGCTCTCTGGTTCGCCTGCTCTTTGATAGGGAGGAATCAATAGTCAAGTAGTTATCAGACTGTAATTCGCCATGATAAATCTCCCGGAGACGAGCTCCAGAAGATAAATAAAGATGAATAAATTCGCGATGTTCTGGTTTCATCTGTGCAAGAATTTCATTCATCTTCTTTTCATTAATATATACTGGATCAAGATTGACTCTAAATTGTGTAATTTCAATGGCGCGGGTAATATACCCGCGCCTCTTGCATCCATTAAGCCACGCCATGCACTCTCTCAAGCGCCTATTTATGCTTGATTTTGACAGTTTTTTCTCTGAGGGGCCTCTATTCGATAAATATTCTATATATTTTTCGGTCGTATCTTGGGTGATAGTAGAAATGTCACCCTCAATTTCGATTACTTTGGCTATTCCGCTGAAGGTCAATAGATAACCTTCAATCGTATCGGCAGATAATCCAGCATTAGTCTTTGATCTCAGAAATTCATCCATAGTCTTCTTGATGGAGATTCTTGAGATGGCAGCTACTGATCCATTCTGGGTATTCAGGAGCTGTAAGAGGATCGACTTAGCGTCCTCATTACTTAAATTCAATATGGCTTTCTCAGCGTTCATAATGACTTACTCTGAGCTGTCCATATATGACAGCATTTCTTCAGGCGTTAACACCTGTGGAAATGAAAGGTCCTGTGTAGGAATCCCGTTATCTCTCGTCCACCCTATGAATTCCCTTAGTTCCGTCAATTGCGAATTAATTTCAGCAATGGACATATCCGGAATGCCATTTAAGTACATCATCAAATCAGCTACAGTTTGCTGGGAAATATCAATAATATTCAGCTTAAGATTGAAAACATTTTCCAGATGGTTGCACATGGTCATAAAAGCATTAATTGCAGCTTTCCCACCTTGGTTCATTTCCTCTGACATGAGGAATCCAGCATGGCTATCGAAAAATGATTCGTCAATAGATTCCAATACAGTCTGAGAATTAACGGTAGGTTGTAGTTTATTAAGACTCATCAGATTGTACCGGAAATTCTAATATTTGGACTTTACAGCCCTGTTCTTTAGCATAGTTAGTAAATCTCGCCAGGAGATTCATATATGTATTTATGTTTGCAGCTGTAAGCTTAGTGTCAGCTTGCAGTAATTCTTCTAAATTATCAATTATGGCTTGATCAATATCGGCCATATCCATTTGAGTATCTATAATCTTCTCTAAATATTTACAAGTATCTACAAATTCACGAATGCCAGGTACGCCACCAATTACATACAGTTCAATTGAGTTTAAATAACTGGAATGCATATTGGAGTAACTGGAAATTAACGTAGCTCTACTGGAGTCACTGTGTGCCATAGCTCATCCCAATTTTCTTCGTTAAGAGCTTCATTAGGCACTATCCAGCCTTCGTAATCAGCTACTCTATAATAATCCACAACTTCAGGGTATCTAAATTGAATAAGCTCAGCTTCATTGGCATATGCCCATTCAAGAAAATCAGTGACACGATCGAAGATGTTCCATACTGCGTGAGGAGATTTACCGTCACTGCGAAGCAATTCAGCTAGGCGCACCAAGTCCACTTTTGTGATAGTACTAAAACCATTATCTACATCCATGTCTAAAATTCGCTCTAGATGGATTAAAGCATTGGTTGTCCTGGCAAGATGCCCGTTTATCCATGCGTTATTCTTGTGCTGATAGATCATATAATCATCCAACGTGCTTCTAATTGATCTAGTATTCACTTCATCCCGGATGAGAATAGCTGATACGGCACGTTGAATTTCCGCATCTCTTATCTCAGTATCGGTCATAGTATCAATACATTTTTTCTTAAAAACTTCATCAAATGTTGGCATAAATCATTTCCTTTCGGTTGTTTGGGGAACTTTCGCAGGTCCCCTGTTCGTTAGCGTTAACTGCATAAATGGTCATAAATACCATCCTTTCTATTTTTCAATTACCAGGTAATTCCGGCCATTGCTTTTTTTGATTGTTAATTTGGCTTCTAAGTATTGCTCGACAAATATGCGAGCCCAGCGAGTAAAGAGAGATATATCCCCTTCCAGCCTTTTACCGGTAGCTTCACCGACATGAACGACACAATTAAGCCGAAGATTCGATGTCTCTTCTTTGCCCATATCAGCAGTTAAGTTCTCTAAACACCAGTTAAAAAAATCATAACTGGTTGTCTGAATCACTTGATTTCGACGGAGATTCTCAGGAGATTCGGTAGATTCGAGACCATATTTTAAGTATTCTGGAATTAGAACTGTGAATATATAGGTGTAAAATCTAGACCACTCATCGCTTTTCCAACCTGAATAGATTTCATCAGGCCATTCGTCTCGAGGACTGTGAGTGTGATCAAAATAATCAGAAAAACCTATCACAGAGAATCTGTCCGCATTACTTCGGCCAGGACCTACCGGGGTCTTGTTCGATGTAACCAATAATTTTGGTGCTAATTCATGCTCAGTCATTACCGGCTCACGATTTTTCCGCTCAATCACAAAAGGTCCGGTAATGATTGAAAACAAACGCTCAGATTTGAGGCGAATATTCACATCATCAAGAATGACCACCTGGGCATTTAAGGGCACAGATTGAAACATAAATCGACTATTGGGATCTATTCCCTGAGCATCTATTATGATACTAGGCTTCCTAATATACAGAAGAGCTTGTGTCATTAGCGATTTGCCACTTCGGCCGTTGGGAGGAGCCCCTTCGACCTGACCTTCATCGAGAAACACTACTGCTCGTGATTTACTTCCAAGCTTCCATTGATCTATTAAAAAGCCGAGATTGCATTTTAGGGCCCTAATTCGCCTTGGGTTTTGCTTCATTGTGAACTCGATAAAAGCCGCAAAAACAGACTCCCAAGCTTCATCATCGCTTACAAGTATTCCATCGAATGGGATTGTAGCTTCAATATCTACGAGTACATCTATATCCTCATAATCAAGCCACTCGAGTTTACTGTTTTTGCGTGATATTCTTAGTATCTGGGTAGTACATGGAAAAAACATGTATAATTCATTATCACGGAGAAATTTGATTTCTCGTACAGGAAAAAAGGGTATACCACTTCTTCCCAGGCGGTTAGAATTTGATACTACATAATCAAGAATATCCACTTCATTATTATGCCCTCGTGATTTTATGTAATCGATAACCAAAGCTGGGACATCTGAAACGGGTACATCAACTCTAACACGATTGGGTAATTCCTCATGGTAGATTGTTCCCTGCTTATCCTTAAAGACCCCTATTTTTCGAAGAGTACGCTCATAGAGCCATGAATCATGATATTCTTTAATGACTTTACCTTTATTATCTGTATGCTCCTCCCAGAATACCCCTTGGTCTGCGGCTGTCGTATTTTGCCCTTTTACTGGTAGTTTTCTAGTTCTCTTCTTCTTTTCCTCCTTTGATGTTTGACCCGGTGATGTTTTTGGTGGTGCCGGTCTATTCGATTTCGGACCACTCCTAGCACTTGTTTTTGGTTTAATATTTTTCAACTATTTTCCTTACTTCTATCATTTCTAGTTAGGAGTCTAATCCAATTAATAGCGACCCATTTTGCCGTCGACATTAAACCCGCCCTGGGTTCTCTGGATTCTGATTCATATTTTTCCATCTGTTGCACTTTCCTCTTTGACATATTTCCTTGTTTGATGAGTAACTCCTTCCATGGGGCTCATCAATCACCATACGTTAAGAATTATCAAACCATCAAACAACGTTTAACGTGATGTTTTTACAGGGCTTTAAAGAGGTTTCGCTAATGTGGGGGTTGGTCTTGATACGATTTGAGAGATGAAACGTTTTTCTCGCTGTTTATTCATCGAATCCGGGGCTGTGAGAGGGTGACTAGATTGATGAAACACCACCATGTTTTGTCACTTTTCAGGCTTTGGTCATTATTGTAGACTTAAGAGATTTCTGCTGTTGAAAATCCTAGGCGAAGATTGATCAGGTGATTGATGATGAGTGATTCATTTTTTTGCATATGAGATGGCAGAACAGCATTGTTGCCGTTCTGCCCGTAGGATTACGATATTTTGATTTCAGCCTTTCGGAGAGGGTAGAGAATTTCCTGGAGTGATGAAAATATTTGTGAACGCCTTCTCTGCCAGCTCTGAATAGTTGAGTCCTCTTCTCAGGGCTTCGATTTTGAATTCACGCACGAGTCTCTCAGTGATTTGAACTGTGAACTTCTTCTTGACTGTTGCAGAACCGAATTGATTCGCTGATGTTCTCTGAGGCGTTCCCGGTCTTTTAGGAAGTTTCTTCACTGGTGAGCTATCGCTCTTCTTTATTGGGGGAAGTTTTCTCTTTTTCTGAGGTCGAATAGGATTCTCTTCTATAACAGGGCTATTGTGTTTCTCTGTGGGTAGAGTTTCCTCTATGGGTAATGTGTTCTCGCTTAGAATTTGTCGAGCTTTCTCCCTAGCCTCAGTATTCATTCTCTCCCTTATCCCGATTCGCACATCTGTTGGGAGCTTTTCCACTTGTTCTTGTGATAGGTTGTGTACATCAATTCTTTCCGACATCCTGTTTTCCTCCTGTCAGGGTTTTCTGAAATTATGGTTATTCTATTGTTCTTAAAATCTGAACTAGTATGAGGGTGGTCTGTCGGGATACTGGAAAGGTGCATAGCCTGAAAGGAGGAGGGTGTTTTTTGTTCGGAACATATTCTAGTTTCAGGATAGTGATCTCTAGAATATGAATAGTGACCTAGGAGTGATCTAATCCATCTGAGGCGGTCACTCTTCTTCTCGTATTGGCGTATGGTTTTTCCAGGATCAGTGACCTGAGTGACCTGGTTTTCTACTTTGTTTTTTGTAGGGAATTGAGAGGGAAAAGCCTTCCCACTCTCCTCTCCCGATTGTCATATTTTTAAGCCCACCCACTTTCCTCCCAATATATCGGGAAATAGTGCTTTTTTAACTAAGTCATTGTAGTATAACAATTACAGCAACTTATGCTGTTTTTATGAAGTGTTTTAAGAGGGTAAAAAAAGAAGGTAACCGGTTTGTAAGGCAGGTGTTCTAAACCAACTGAACTAAGCGCCCCTGTTTTCAATCACCTATCCAATGAATAGGCGCAGCGAATATACATGGTGAAACAGTTGTTGCAAATTTTTTCTGAGATCATCATT
>Ga0307989_1001405_pt1 | contig 12956 bp, 11 predicted proteins | sample EllFjometagen185_FD_203164 | JGI IMG/M metagenome (GOLD analysis project Ga0307989, IMG submission 203164) | Marine microbial communities from Ellis Fjord, Antarctic Ocean - #185 | ecosystem: Environmental > Aquatic > Marine > Unclassified | place: Southern Ocean | collected 2014-10-08 | reverse complement strand
TTGAATTAGAATACGCACTGCCAGCATTAGATATGTTTTCTGTTTTATTGTTACTAACTACATCCAAAGCAGGAACTTCAACCTTATCATTATTTTCTATAACTGTTGTAGCTTCTTCTGTGTTAGTACTTTCATCATCATCATTAGTATCAACAATAGCTATAACAGTGCCAACAGCAACTATGTCGCCTTCATTAAATAATAAACTAACGAGTTTGCCTTCAACCGGACTTGGGATTTCAGAATCTACTTTATCGGTTGCAATTTCAACAATCGAATCATCTTCTTCAAGTGTGTCGCCTACGTTTTTTACCCAACGGGTAATTGTTGCTTCAATTATACTTTCACCCAACTTGGGCATTATTATTTCAAATTTTGCCATGTTCTATAGTATTCTAACATTCAGTATTCTTTCATCAAATAATTGAAATTAGGTTAAACCCTCTCTCAATAATTTTTTTGCAAAAGTAATACTATTATTTATAATGAATATAAAGAATGTAGGGGATAAATATATTTTTAATTTGGGATACTTGACGTTTTATTAAAGCCTCTAACTAAATAGGTCTAACATATACTAATCACTCCCACAGCAACCACCCATGCGAGCAGTTGTGTCACTTTTCTGACCTTTTGCTGTTCCCATTTTCATACCTTTTTCGTGGGGGACAAGCATTTTTTCAGCTGGACTAATATAGGGTATTCCAAGTGATAATCCCCTAAGAATAAATATTATACCAAGTATTATAATAAAACCTGAAAGTACTTTTGAGTACTTCTTTCTGAAACTATTTCCCACCATGTTACCTAGTAATGGAATTGCCAGCATAATAGGAATGGTTCCAATTCCAAAAATAATCATGTAAATAATTCCGCTAAACAAGTCGTTTGTATTAATAGCTCCTGCAATTGCTATATATACTAAGCCACAGGGGAGGAGTCCATTTAATAATCCAATTAAAAAGAGAGAAGGAATGGAGCTAATGGCAAATAATTTTCGAAAGCTACTTATCATTTTACCAGCATATCCAAAAAAGAATTGTTCAAATTTTAGTTTACCACGAAATACTGCCGGGGCAATTATCGATAAAATCATTGCGATTCCAAGTAATATGGAAGCCCATTGCTGTAGACCAGCCATCTCAATGCCCTGACCCAATAATCCAAATATGGCACCTAATACTCCATAAGTAATTATTCTTCCAATATTATAAGCAAACCCACCGGTAACCCTATTAATTAAACTTTTATTACCAAGAGGTAGGGCAATAGCAATTGGTCCGCACATGCCAATGCAGTGTAGGCTGCCTACCAATCCGGTCATTAATGCGAAAATGTATAGTTCGTACATGTTTTAAGAGTCAGTATTAATAGAATCAAGATTAATGGAATCAGGAGTCAGGATTTATAGAGCCAATAGACAAGACTACTATTTTACCATCCCTAATCCTGTTTCCTGATTCCTTTTTATTTTATAAAAAAGTTTTGCTCAACATAGTATTCTGTATTCCCTAAAAACCAATTTATTTTAAGAATGTATCTGCCATGTTTAAAATCACCTTTAGGAAAAGTCATTGTTTTTTTATCATTAATCATAATATTATACGACTTATCTAAAGAGTTACCTGATGGGCGAAAGAAAAGTATTGTTCCGCTATCTGCTTGAATGTCAGGTAGAGCAATTACAATAGTGTTGTCATCTTGATTTGTAGTAAAAACTGCATTAATTTTTTTTGCATTCTCAATTGCGTCGATGCGGGTTTGATAAACAAGCCCTTTTGGATAATAATCTTTCTCAACAAGATTTACTTTATGGGTTGTAGTTAAATAAACCAGCGATAGCATAAAAACTATGAATGCTACAATCCAAATAGCAAGTTTTGTACCCCAATTCCATTTAATATTCATATAATAACTCTTTAATTGATATTATTTGTTTAGTAATTTACAGTTCGTGTTTCATTCGAAAAATTAACTTTACAAAATTAGTATTATTCAAGTTTGTTGGGACCAATAAATGTAGTATTATAAATCTCAACTTTTTTACGATCCCGATAAAGGCCGATGACTATGGGTGTATGTGATGATAATACTTCATCATTATCAATAATAATAAGAAATGTTCCTTTCCCAATTTTACCAGATTCTACAGCAACATTTTCTTGAATATGCTTAATTCTACCATTGTGTGATTCAAGTATATATTCAATTTTAATGGGTACGTTAGATTTATTAACTAGGTTGTAGTTATAGATATTACTCAAGCTATCAGCTCCATATACTTGAAATAATGAACCCCTTGCACGTAATATTGTTGACTCAAAGCTTCCGCGAAGCATGAATAGATAACCAACAAATCCTATAAGTAATACAAGTACAACAGAGTATGCAATAGATCTCATATTGATAATGGAATGATGACCAGTTTCTATACCTTCTTCTGAGTCGTAGCGAATAAGTCCACGAGGTTTCCCAATTCTATCCATTACAGCATCACAAGCATCAATACACGATGTACAGTTAATACATTCAAGTTGTGTTCCATTTTTTATGTCGATACCGGTTGGGCAAACAACTACGCAGGCATTACAATTAATACAATCACCATTATCACTAAGTCCATCCTTTGTAATAGGGCCACGAGGTTCACCTCTTTTGTAGTCATATCCAACAAGGATAGTTTTTTTGTCAACAAGTACACCCTGTAATCTGCCATAAGGACAAGCAATGGTACAAACCTGTTCGCGGAAAAAAGCAAAAACAAAGTAATACAGACCCGAGAAAATGACCAATCCTGCATAACCCGAAAAATTATCAATAGGTCCTTCTTTTAAAAAGGCGATTACATCATCAATACCAATTATATATGCAAGGAAAGTTGCCGCTGTAATAAAAGATATAAGATAAAATATTATGTGTTTTATGGATTTTTTCCAAACCTTCTCAAAATTAAGAGCTTGTTTGTTAAGTTTTCGTTGTTGAGCTGCGGTACCTTCAATTAAATATTCAATTTGTCTGTAAACAAATTCCATAAAAATTGTTTGCGGACATAGCCAACCACAAAATATTCTACCAAAAATAACTGTAAATAGTGCAACAAATAATATAGATACAATAAATGATAATACAATTAGGTGAAAATCCTGTGGCCAAAATACAACTCCAAAGATTACAAATTTACGATGCAATATATCAAACAGCAATAAAGGTTCGTTACCAATTTTAATAAATGGACCAATATATAATATTGTAAGAAGTAATATTGATACTATTTTTCGCCTATTTACAAACCTACCCTTTACTTTTTTAACATAAACCCAAGCTCTACTACCATCATCAGCTACTGTCGTTAGCTTATCTCTGAAGTAGTTTTGAGGTTTTTTATTTTCGTTATTTGCCATGATAATTACTTTTATTTTAATAATGTACACATGTAACTATGTACTTATAATCTTATAATACAAGAAGCCAGATTAAACAACCTGGCTTCTTGTAATTTATTATTAAAAGGAAAGGATTTTAGTGCTCATTTCCTTCTGCTGCTTTTGGTGTAGCGGGTGTTGTTCCTACTAAGTCAGTTAGTATATAACTTACTACCTCTAAACGTGCTTTATCAGAAAGTTGACTTTTATATGGGATCATTCCTTTTTCAATTACACCATCAGAAACGATTCTATATAGATCGGCAACTGTATTTCCATGAACCCAGAAATTATCTGTCATATTAGGTCCTACTAATCCGCCACCATCCATTAGGTGACATGCAGAACAAATTTTTGTCCATGTTTCTTTACCGGCTGCCAGGTCGGTAGGTGAGGTTAGCAATACAACTTCAAAATTAGCTTCTTCTGGGTTTTCCTGTGCTCTTGCATTAACAACAATTTCATATTCTCTTGCTTGTACAAGGTCATCGGCATGGAAAACAAATAATCTTACGCTATAAATAATAGCAAAAATTATTGTTAGGTAGAAAAGCCATTTCCACCAGGGTGGAAGATCATTATCTAATTCTTGAATTCCATCATAGGAATGATCTTGAATAAGACGTTCATTAGTAAGAGTATCTATTTGGTACCCTTCTTTATCAATATGGGTGTTATTATCTGTAGCCATAGTTTATATTTTTATATCAAGTTTTTTGATTATCGTCATTTTGAATTTCATCATTGCCATCAAGAGGCATATTACTTAATTCATCAATCTCCTCTTTTCCGGTTTTCATAACTAAATATGTTACCAGTACAAAAAAGGTAAAAAAGATTAACAAAGATATTATGGGGTATATTTCAACACCCGCAATTTGTTCTAGTTGGTTAATAACGATTTTCATATGACATCAATTATTTTATTTAGCATTATAAACATCTGTTCCTAAACGTTGTAAGTAAGCTATCATTGCAACAATTTCTTTGTTGTCACCTACATCAATTCCACCATCGCGTAAACCTTTGGCAATTTTGTTGTATTGAGCTTGTAAATCAGCAACTGCTTGGTCTTCGTAACCTTCAGGATATGGCACACCCAATGTTCTCATTACATTTATCTTCTTAGGAGTAACTGAAAGGTCAATTTCGTTTTCAGCTAACCAAGGATATTGTGGCATGATAGATTCAGGGCTAAGTATCTGTGGATTAACCAAGTGACTATAATGCCATGAGTTGGGTTTGTAGTTTGGTAACGATTTAACTCCTTCTCGAGCCAAATCAGGACCTGTTCTTTTTGATCCAAACTGGAATGGGTGATTATAAACAACTTCACCTGATTTTGTATATTCACCATAACGTTCGGTTTCGTTTCTAAACGGACGAATCATCTGTGAGTGACATAAGTAACATCCTTCTGATACATATACATCACGTCCTTCTAATTCAAGCGGTGTATAAGGTTTTACAGCCGAGATTGTAGGTACGTTTGATTTAACAAGATACATAGGAACTATTTCAATTAGTCCACCTATTAATATTACTATCAAGGCAACAACAGTAAATTGCAATGGTCTGCCTTCAAGTTTTCTATGACCACTTTCCTTAGGTGATGGAGCAGGTTTTGGAGCAGCTTCGTCATTTTCAAATCTCATAAAGCTACCTTGAGCCGCAGTTTTCCATACATTATAGGTAAATAGTAGAGCACCAATAAAATATAGTGAACCGCCAAATGCGCGTAAATAATACATTGGAAGAATTTGTGTTACTGTTTCCAGGAAGTTAGGATAAGCTAGGAACCCTTCAGCTGTAAATTCTTTCCACATAAGAGCTTGTGTAAATCCAGCAAAATAAAGTGGAATTGAGAAGAATAACATACCTAGAGTAGCAATCCAAAAATGAACATTAGCTAATTTTACTGAGTAAAGCTTAGTTTTAAATAATTTAGGAATTAACCAGTATATCATACCAAAGTTCATCATGGCATTCCATCCAAGTGTACCAATGTGTACGTGAGCAATTGTCCAGTCGGTAAAGTGACTCAATGCGTTAACTGTTTTAAGTGAAAGCATTGGTCCTTCAAATGTTGACATTCCGTATGCAGTAACCCCAACAACAAACATCTTAAGTACAGGGTCTTCACGTACTTTATCCCAGGCTCCCCTTAGAGTAAGTAGCCCGTTAATCATACCACCCCATGAAGGAGCAATTAACATAACAGAAAATACTACACCAAGTGCTTGTGCCCAATCGGGAAGTGCTGAATACAATAAGTGGTGAGGTCCAGCCCAAATATATAGGAAAATAAGAGCCCAGAAATGTATAATGGATAATTTATAAGAGTAAATAGGACGGTTTGCTACTTTAGGAATAAAGTAATACATCATACCCAAAATAGGTGTTGTTAAGAAAAATGCAACAGCATTATGACCGTACCACCATTGTACAAGAGCATCTTGTATTCCTCCAAAAACAGGATAACTTAGATACCATGTAACTGGAATTGCAAGGTTGTTAACAATGTAAAGAATTGCGATAGTAACCCAAGTTGCAATGTAAAACCAAATTGCAACGTAAATATGTTTAACGCGACGCTTAACCAAAGTCATAATCATATTAAGACCAAAAACAACCCAAACAAGTACAACCAATATATCAATAGGCCATATTAATTCAGCGTATTCTTTTGATTGTGTAAGTCCAAATGGATATGTTATAGCTGCTAATAAAATTATAAATTGCCATCCCCAGAAGTGGATGTTACCCAATGGTTTGCTGTACATTGGTGTTTTTAACAATCTAGGCATTGAATAATAAATTGCTGCGAAAAATCCGTTTCCTACAAATGCAAAAATTGCAGCGTTTGTATGAACAGGGCGGATTCTGCTAAATACTAACCATGATATTTCACCACTCATGTTAGGAAAAATTAGTTCAAAGGCAGCTGTTAAACCTACCAACATAGCCGTTACACCCCAACCAACGGTGGCCCAGATGAAATAGTTAGTAAGCTTGTTGTCGTAAGTAAATTTTTGTAACTCCATAAGCTTTAATTATTTGGTTTTAAATATAAAATATTATTTCTAATTTATTTTATTTCGGATTTTGTGGATGAATTTTTTTCATCAACTTCATTTGTTGACTCGGTGGCATCATCAAAAAGTATACGTACTGATGGTGAATACATATCATCATACTGTCCTGATTTAACAGCCCATATAAAGCCTAGCAGGAATAAACCTGCTACAACTATACCAATTATTACTAATAATATGATTACTGACATTTAAGTATTGTAGTTCCTATTTAACTATAATGTGTCAAAATTATAAATAATTCTTAAATAGTGTTAATTTTTTTCTTATTTATAATTAGTATAAATAATATCTCTGAGCAAATCAGAAATGGAGTGTTCTATTTGTACGGTAGGTGTAAAATAGCAACAATAGCAACAATAGCAACAATAGCAACAATAGTAACAATAGCAACAATAGCAACAATAGTAGCAGACACTATTTTTAATACCTTCTATTATTTAAACATCCTTTTTGCCAAATAATTAATGGAAAATGTGGCAAAAGCAACTACGCTTACTGAACTGATGGGCATCAAAATTGCAGCTATTAATGGTGATAGATTACCTTGAACGGCAAAATACAGACCTATTATATTATAGACAAAAGAAATTATAAAGCTAATAATTACGATTAACATTGCTGTGCGCGTGAAGGTAATAAATTTTGGAAGTTGCTCAAAGTTAGACGATTCAATAATTCCGTCGCAAGCAGGGGAGAAGCTGTAAATATCGTCGGCAATGGTTAGCCCGATGTCGCTTTCCATTAGAGCACCGGCATCGTTTAACCCATCGCCAATCATTAAAACTCGTTTTCCTTCTTTTTTTAACTGCTTTACAAAATCCATTTTGTCGGTAGGACTTTGGTTAAATTGTAAATTTGCCTCGGAACCAAACAGTGGAATGAGATTGTTTTTTTCTGCATCATTATCACCCGAGAGTAGGTAAAGTGAATAATTTTTTTTAAGATTTTCAATAACCTCATTTAAACCAGTGCGATAACTGTTTTCTATTTTAAAATAGCCAAGTATAGCATCTTCAATAAATATGTAAACATTTGTGCTATTGGGCATATCATCATCTTTGCCAGTAACAAATTTCCGAGAGCCCATATTTATGTGTTTTCCATTTACAATTCCGGTAATTCCGAGTGAGGGTATTTCCTTAAATTCAGCAACATCGTATATGTTTTTCGTAATAATTGAGTCTTTAATGGTGGCACTTAAAGGATGGCTGGAGTTTGCAGCAAGTGATTTTATTATGGTAAGTTGTTCAGTAGAAAGTTGGTTTCCAATAAACTGAGCTTTCATAGTATTGTTTATGGTAATAGTGCCAGTTTTGTCAAAGATAATAGTATCTATTTTTCGTAGTTTTTCAACTACATCAGTATTTTTTATGTAAAAGCCTCTTCGTCCAAATTGTCTCATTGTGCTGCCAAAAGTAAATGGTATTGTTAAGGCAAGTGCGCATGGACAGGCAATTATAAGTACAGATGTAAATGCAAATAATGCAAGTGAAGGGTTATTAATTAACCAGTAAATAGCAGATAATGTTGCTATTAGAAGAATGATGATGGTGAAATACTCACTTACCTTATTAATAAGGCTGTCAAGTTTTGTTTCATTTTCGGCGCTTTTGTTATCCTGATTCCATAATTGAGTAAGGTAACTTTGCTCAACCTCTTTTATAACTTCGATTTCGATAATGCTACCAACTTGCTTTCCTCCAGCAAAAATATTATCACCAACTTTTTTAGATACTGGTATTGATTCGCCTGTTACAAATGAATAATCAATACTGGCATCCCCTTTCATTAATATGGAGTCGGCAGGTATTATTTCTTGATTTCGGATAATTATTCTGTCTTGAACTACCAGTTTGCTAAGAGGGATTGTTTCTTCAATATTATTGTTAATTTTTGTAACAGCAACAGGAAAATATGATTTGTAATCGCGCTCAAATGACAATGCCTGATAAGTTTTTCCTTGATACCATTTCCCTATAAGTAGAAACAGAACAAGTCCAATTAACGAATCCATATAACCAATTCCATTACCACTAATAACTTCGTATGTGCTTTGAAGAAAAAGTGTTAGAATACCGAGGGTTATGGGTACATCTATGTTTACAATTTTGTGTTTAAGTCCTTTGTAAGCACTTAAGTAATAATCTTTAGCACAGTAAATAACAACAGGTAGAGCTAGAATAAAACTCATTATCCCAAAAAAACTTATAAACAAATCACTAAGTTGGTCGCCACCCGGCAGATATTCCGGGAAGTTATAAAGCATTACATTCATAAAGCTGAAACCTGCAATACCTATTTTGATTAGTAAATCGCGGTCGCTTTTGGTACTGTCTTTTTTATCTAGCTGATCAAGAGTTATTTCGGGTACATAATGTATTGATGCTAGCAACTCAACAAGTTGGCGAAGAGTTATTTCATTATCCTTGAATGTAATACTTACTAGTTTTTTTGGGAAGTTTACAAAAGAGGTTATTACGCTAGGATGAAGAGTGTTTAAATTTTCCAATAACCAAATGCATGATGCACAGTGTATTGTGGGAACAAATAGGGTTACTTTACTAATTCCACCATCTGAAAAGTCTAATAGTTTTTCACTAATTTCTTCGTTATCAAGATATGCATATTTATTGCCAACATCAACCTTGTCAACTCTAATGCCCGACATGGGTTGTATATCGTAATATTTATCAAGTTTATTTTGATTAAGTATTTGATATACTGTTTTGCACCCATTACAACAAAATGGTTTATCATCCCACATTATTGGGTGTTTACCACAATCTTCTCCACAATGAATACAAGCTACTCCCATTTTTTAAATTTTTAACTAAAAAGCAAATAAACGGATAACCAAATAACCAGCTAACCAGATAACCAAATAACCAGATAATCAAATCACCAGTCTTCAAAATAAACAAATCACCAAATAATCAGTTTTTAGTTATTCGATAACCAAATCACCAGTCTCTATTCACCAATTTTGATATTATTAAAGGTAATAGCCCACATACCTCTGGGGTGTTTATCTTCAAAGTTTATTGCTTTGTCGTTGGGATATAGCTCTTTAATTTTGGATGCTATGTTTTCAGGCATGGTTTCGCCAGGTTTTCCATGGCATGTAAGGCACTTCTGATTAATAATAATAGGTTTGTAATAAACAGGGTGACCATCATTGTCAATTGTGATTTTTGGCTCTAAGGGTCTTTTACTAAGCCATTCCATTACATACTGCTTGTAAATTTTGGATTCAACAGCATTGGTTTCATTTTCAGGATTTCGGTTTTTCTTTGCTAATCTTCTAATTGTAACACCTTCTGCTGTTGCCAATGAGTCGGTAATGCTCATTGCTTGGTGGCTACAAAAATCGATGGCATTTTCTGCTCCATCTTCTAATACTGCTTTATTAAGTGCTTTACCCAGAGTAAGTGCAGCTAGTTTAACGATTGTAGCACCTTTTTTTTTGATGCTTTTAGTTTGTGCATCATTTTGATATACGTAAGACACTTTTGCATCATCATTAGAATTATTTTCTTGCTTTTCAGTGCTATTGTTACACGGCGAACAGCTTGTAAATGATAGTATTATAGTTATATTGATTAATATTAAGAGATACTTCATCATTAAGATTTAATTTTTAAAGCTGCAAAGTTATAAATATAACTCGATTATCATGTTTGATGTTTAGTTGAATTATTACAAATTTATCTAGGTATTCATACTCAATATAAATTACAAAAGCGTGTTTTTTACTTTGATATCTATTTTATATTTGCCTTATAATAATATAAAGTTATATATGTAGATATATTAATGTTAAAGAAAGAATTTTAGTCATTTATGAATTGATATTTGTGTAAATCGCAATCACAAATAATAATTAAAACCTTATTAATAAACAAAATTATAAATTTAAAATTATGAAAAAAAGATTTACTTATGTGATGGCAATAGTGTTAACAATTGCTTTTTTTAGTACAGATGTAATGGCAACTGATGGCTATTTTAGTAATGGACAAGGAACGCGTAACAAAGGTATGGCAGGTGCTGGTATTGCATTTTTGCAATCACCATTCTCGGCAGCAATAAATCCGGCAGGTATTGGTTTTATTGACAAAAAATGGAGTATTGAAGTTTCTGTTGGTATGTTTAATCCCAATAGGAAATACAATATAATTGGTGCACCAACAACTCCTGATAATTGGGGTTATGTTAATGCAGAAGGTCAGTTTGTACCCGATATGCGTTTTATGGCATTTGGTTTAACTGAAGGCGAAGTAGAAAGTGGTTCTAGCATATTTTTTATTCCAACAATTGCTTTCACCTACAAAATTGGAGAAAATAATACAGTTGCTTTTAACTTTTTTGGAAATGGTGGTATGAATACCGATTATGATGCCAAAACATATTATAGTACAATAATAGATAGTTTTGGTAATCCAATGCCTGATGGTAGCCAAAACCCAATGGCAAACGTAACCACACCAACAGGAGTTAACTTACAGCAGATGTTTGCTACTCTAACTTATTCACATAAATTTGGTAAACATAGCTTTGGTATTTCTCCAATGTTTGTGTATCAAACAATTGAAGTAACGGGATTGCAGGCATTTCGTGATATGGGAGCTGCCGGTATGCCTGGTTTACCTGTTGATCGCATGAATTTTGTTACTAATAATGGTACGAGTAGTTCAACCGGTTTTGGTGTTAAAATTGGTTACCAAGGTGAGCTTTTTACTGGTTTTAGATTGGGTGCATCATTTCAGCCAAAAATTAAAATGAGTAAATTTGACGAGTATAAAGGGTTATTCGCTGATGAAGGTGGATTTGATATTCCTGCTAATTGGCAGGCAGGTATTTCATATGATATAAATGATGATATGACATTTGCCTTTGATGTAAGACAAATACTATACAGTGGTGTTAACTCGATTAGCAACCCAATGAATCCTCAAAATATGTTACCAATGGTACCTGATATGGAATCTACAGGTATGATACCAAATCCTAATTTTACTCCTTTGGGAGATGAAAATGGAGCTGGTTTTGGTTGGGAAGATATGATGATTTTTAAAGTAGGTGCTGAGTTCAGACAGGTTGAGAATTGGCAGTTTAGATTAGGTTATTCATATGGAAAACAGCCTATTCAAGAAGCTGATGTTATGTTTAATATTATTGCTCCTGCAGTAAATGAAAGTCATGTTTCTGTAGGATTTACACGTATGATTGGTACACACGCAATTAATGTTGCCCTAACACATGCTTTGGAAAACTCAGTTACGGGCCCAAATCCATTTGACCCTGCACAACAAATTGAAATTAATATGAATCAATGGGAATTTGAAATTGGATTCCAGTTTTAATATTTGTACAGTTAATTCATGAAAAAGGCTGCCAAAAAAATTGGCAGCCTTTTTTGTTATACCCATGCAATTTATCTATGAAAACCAAATCATTAGTAACGTATTCGGCAATAGTTCAGTATTCTTATTATTTTTGCAAAAAATGTATGATATGAAAAGTGCTTCTTTGGATGATATTACTTTGTCAAAATCAGTTATTGATATGGCTACAGTAGCAAATGAGTTTTGTTACTTTTTTGAGACGGTTGAAGGTAAGGATAAAGAAATTATTCTTGAATTTATACAACGCATACTACCACTATTATATGTTAAAGGTTCGTTATTGCCTAATTTACAGCCAAAAAACCCTGAGGCAAATGAACGTTTTGTTACCGAAGAGCAGTGGGAAGTCGTGTTTACCACCTTGCGGAGTATTTTTGCCAGGGATGATGAATTTTGGCTAATTGATCCTCAATATATCAATGAAACAGAGCCGTTAAAGGCAAGTCTATCTGAGAATATTGCCGATATATATCAAGACATGAAAGATTTTCTTCTGCTAATGCAGAAGAATACTCTTCCTGCTCGCGAAAATGCAATTAATGAGTGTAGTGAACTACTTGCAAATCATTGGGGATATCGTATAGGTAATATTTTTTCACAGGTTCATCATCTAATATATTTTAATGAGGAAATAGTTACTCCGTATTAAAAAGTAGGGGGGCTCTAACTTTTTTTCTTTAAATTTACAAAACAAAATATATACCCAATAATGGGTATTCAAATATTTGTAAAATTTATCTTATTTTGCTACTATTATAATTTGTAATAGTTGAGTCCAACTATGAAAAGTAAAAAAAAAGAATGCCACTAAGACACGAAGCCACCAAGAATCACAAAGAGCTTACTTCTAACACTTTATTCTTAGTGCCTTTGTGGCAAATTGTGGCTTTTCGGAGTGGACTCAATAATTATCATAATCAATATAACTCATGAATCTATCAGAACTTAAAAGCGGTGATAAGGCAATTATCATTAAAGTTAGAGGTAGAGGAGCCTTCAGGAAACGCATTATCGAAATGGGTTTTGTTGTT
>Ga0307989_1001404_pt1 | contig 12986 bp, 8 predicted proteins | sample EllFjometagen185_FD_203164 | JGI IMG/M metagenome (GOLD analysis project Ga0307989, IMG submission 203164) | Marine microbial communities from Ellis Fjord, Antarctic Ocean - #185 | ecosystem: Environmental > Aquatic > Marine > Unclassified | place: Southern Ocean | collected 2014-10-08 | reverse complement strand
TATCGATTTGTGGATTTTTCATCTGCCGGGTGAGACTGGACATCTTTGAAAGTTTTTTACCATATTCATTCAATACTGCCATCACTTCCGATTGTTGACGCCAGTTTGTGCGATCCACTCCCTTTTTGGTGACAGCGAGAAAATCCTCCCGGGTAAACATCTGAGCCTTCTGAACACCTGCAGGTGCCGTATCACAAACACCAATCGGCCGCCATTCCGAATACTTTAATTTTTGGGGGATTTCACGCTTTTTCATTCCTGTAGGTCTTTTTAAATTTTTTATTTGTAACTATTTACACACATCGCATGATTTTTAAAACAACCCTGAAATATGAGTATCCTGGAAATCAAATCAATGAATCAGCGGTTATTCTAAGATATCCAGATAGCTTCGGCAATCTCTACCTGCTAAATATTCAGGACAATCGCATGAAATTTTTTCATACCATTGCTATTATTGTCCGAAATAAAAGTCAGCAATACAGCCCCTAGATCCCCGCTTTCGCGAGGATGACAAGGAGAATGTTTTTCATGCGATTACTCTGGCTGAATATTCAATTTTCGACCACACAAACCTGTTCAGTATCAAAAATAGTAAAGACAACGCACCCCGGTTTCCTGCCATTCATCCCTTGTTCGATAGTGCATCCGAAAGCCAACATTCCTAAAATAATTAAAAGCCAGATAAGCATTAAGCCGGTTTTCAGATGGATCCGAAAAGTTGCGGGTTGTATCCAGGTGGAACTTAACCGCTGAAAAGAGATTCACCAAAATTCCCAGATTGAGTCCACTGCGCAAAATTCCGTAACCCGGTTTTGTATCCCCATTCAAATACACCAGTTCTCCCAGTGAGTAGAGCGTTCCATCAAATATATTTAAAGAGATCCCTGCACCGGCTTTAATTTCGAAATCCAGACAGTTTATACAGTCCTGCATTCCGGATTGCCGAATACCGGTATCCAGTTTCCAGGAAGGCTGCAGAGAAAGATCGGTCACTGGTGGAAGTGATACCACCTTCAATAGAGTCAAATCTTCTAAAAAAGCCGGTTGATAATTTTCTCCCTGTCTAAGTTTGATGTACAGTGCTTCTATCTGGCTATTGGGGATATAGCCGGTATCGTTATCCAGCAGGTCATGATAAACAGGACGATAACTCAACTCCATATATTTTCCCAATGAATCAGAGGTACCCGCAGATAGTGAAACCATTGATGATTCATGCCCCTGATCTGGCCAGCTATCTGGCAGGGGACTCCCCTGATCCGGAAGCACAACCTGAAGATCGGCCCGTTGTAATAACGCTTTCGACCTTAAATGCTGTTCATGTTCCGATCGATTCAGGGAATAGTATTCAACTAAAAAATCAAGTATCAAAGATTTCCTTTCCGCAGATAATGTTTTGAAAGCATCCGTAAAATCCAGCTGCTCTTTATCAATGACCTCAACAGCGATGCTTTTTTCCTGACGGTTAAGTTGTTGATAAACCCATTGCATTTTCCCCTGGCGGGAAGGACGAAAACGCCGATGGGTAAGCATATTTGAAGATCTAATGACCCGTTTAAGGGTATCTGCAGGTAATGTCCAAAATTGAAAAGAATCCTGAATATTCAACGACGGTCTGGCAGCTTCGAGCAGAGATATTAAATGATATGAACAGTTTTCCTTAAAAAAATAGTAGTTAAAGGTCGCCGCTTTCAACTCCCAGAAATGTTTCAGCAGAGTGATGATTTCTGTCCGGCTAAAATTGAGGTCATATTCCCAAATATCCCTGATTTCAAAATCATTATATTGTTTCACCTTTTCGTAATAGGGACCTGCGGAGAACGCACCCTCAAATCCACCCAGCACACCTTTAAAAATATATTCAACCGGATGTGTTTCCTCCGGATCAATAATGGCCGAATAGTTGATTGCCATAGCCATTAAGTCCGAACGATGATCCGGCACTGAATTGACTCTCAATAAGGTGTGACCAAACATGGAAGCCGGAGCCTGGAGATAATATCCAGGAAAAACGAGGGTTAATGATTCCGGATGAATACTCTCCAGCCATTTTTCCAGCTTTGAACAGGAAGAAACCGGAAGGAATTTACTATCAAAATTGAGATGTTGGTTGAGCCAGTCGAATCGGGCTGGATAACGGCATCGAGCAGAAGTCTCCTGTTTGTCTGCACCCACCTCGAAAAACGCAGACAGGGTGGCATTCAGTTCTGCCAGTGGATCTGTTCGACCATTCGACGCCAGAAAGAAAGATTCTGAATCAATTTCACTTTCCATTCCTTGAATAGTTGGTTTATAGTGCAGTAAAACATGCCAGTATCTTTTTTGAGGGAGATTTAGTTTTTTTGCTTTAAATATCAAATCATTAAGATAAGTTGTTTCAGAAGCCAAAACTGTAGTCAACGGTAGACCAGACAACACAGATATGGTAAGAAAACAGATTATAACCATCGATTTATAAAAATTCACAACCCGTAATATCCATTTTAGATTTTTCATCTCATTCATTTTCTATGAGAATAAACAAAAGAGGACGATGTTGTCTAAGAAGAAAGTCGTTATTTTCTTTATTTTTCTGCTGTTCATCTTTGCTGAAGGCGCAGCACTGTCAGCAAGGGGTATCTGCAGCAGCCGGGGAGGTGGTCATGTAAATGTCCATTATGGTAACTATGGTCGGGGAGGTAATATGGATGACCTCATGATGCTTTTCATGCTCTCTTCAACCAGTACAACCATTTATTGCATTTCCTTTGATGATGACAGCATCTGGTATGACTCTAAAAATCGCCGTAGAAGCCAATATTCCCAATTAAATTACGATCAGTTAAAAGAGGATGGTGCCAGAGGAAAAGGAGAGCATTTAGCCGTTTTATCACGATTCCTGGGCTGCCCTGCTTCCAGTCAGCAACATTTTTCATCACTGGTACAAAAAAACTACCGAAACTTGTTTGCAGCAGAAAAAAAGAGTCATAGCAATAAAGAACTGATTCTAAGATTAGAAGTAATGATTCAAAAGGATGCGACTTTAAATGAAACATGTAGCGAAAAGTTCGAATCACCATAGAAAATTTCACCTTAAATTACATGCAGGAAAAATAATGAAAAAACTGTTGGTTGGACTCATTCTTCTAACGTTACATTTTGGGATTCCATTGGAATTAATTGCTCAGCATAAAACCCCGACATCTCTATCTACTCATTTTCAATGGAATTATCCCCGCATGAATCAAAAAACCCCCTTTGACAATCCGGGCGGTTTTGAGATTAACCAGGGGGAGTATCAGATATCAGGCCCACAACAACTTAAGAGCATTGGCCAAGCGTTATTGGCGTTTTTAACTGAATCTGAGAAAAAACTGGCGCATCAATTTCATCTCCTCCCAGGAAATCGACAAATCCTGATTCAATTATTTCTGCTGGACAAAAACAGACCTGTTGATATGAATGTCTCCATTTTTTCAGAGAACAGCCGAAAACTGGTGTACCCTTTCCCCGTCTCGGAAGGGGTAGATCCAACCGAACTGATTAACAGCTTCGCGGTTTTTAATCTTTTCCACAGTATTGTAAAAGTTAAACTCGCCTATGGAGACACGGTCCGATACCCCATCAGCTCTCATGCTTTCCGATTTGTCGATGGATTATCCGGATTTTTGGCCTTGGAAGTGATGTCTGACCTAAGAGGAATTAACAAAAATCTATTTTTGCAGTATCTGGATCACCATTCTCTGAAATTAGAAAATGCACGTCGCTATTCTCCGGCTCAAATACTATCACAGAACTCCAGTTCGGAAAGCTCCGGAATTCTATCCGGTTTGGGTCAGTTTATCTCCGGCATCAGTCTGACCCGAGATAGTGACAAAGTTACAACCCCATTGGATAGTTCAACGGCCGCTGATCGAATTAGAGTATTTCAATTGATTGAAGAGAAGCAACCGGAGGAAGGAATTCAAACCGTCATCGGTTATCTATCACGATCATCCACCATCTGGAATGTTGAGGAACAGAGAGAGGACAGCTTTTGTGTCAAAAATATTGGTACCGGATGCAGTGATCGATCCATCGATGGCACCCGGGCTGATATTCTACTGTACCACTCTGTAGGTGCAAATTATGCGGAACTGCTACAACAGGTCAAGACCCGTGAAACAGGAAACCCTCTAGATATAAACGAAGACCCACCCGCTTACCCTATTTATGGTTTTGATTTTCCTAAGGCAGGGGGAGCCAATGAAATTGCTATAAATGTCCTATTACATCAAAACAAGACCCATCTGAAAGCGACCGATTATTTGGATAAAAACGATCTAATCTTAAACGGACTCTGGATCTCAATGGGATTCAGAGACGAAGCCTATCAGGGACAATTCGAATTCAGGTACGCAACCGGTAAAAAAGAGACCTCTATTGACTTCATCGCCGCCAACAATGTCCAAAATAGTATCCCCACCAAAGTAATCCATACAGATATGCAGATTGGTTCCAGAGTGATTGAAAGAGGATATCAGACCGGATGGGTCACAGAACTGGGAGTCTATTTGCATTGGAAACGACTCCAGGTGGAATGGAATACCAAAGACCTGGCAGTTAAAAAAAGCGATCTCGAATATATCAACCGGGGTTACTTCCTATTGGATGTTCAGAACTACAAGGGACTGAAACTGGCGGGTATGCTCGATCTAGGCCTGAATTACGACCTGCAAATCGGTCTTCTGAATCAATCCGGTAGCGTCCGGGTTGTGCAGGATGAAAAATATAATAAGGATTTTTCTAATTTGGTCCTGGGAGCAAATATCGGCCCGGAATTAAGGCTTGAATTACCTGCTATTTTTATGGATATCAGAATCGGAGCTGACTTTAACTATCTATGGCAACCCATGGATGATGATGGCGGAAAATCAACCGGGGATAATACGGTCAACGCCTCTCAGGAACTCTCAAAAATCTATGCCACTCTGGGGTTACGTTTTTAATTCCTTATAAATTGTTTTTAGCAGTTTTAGAACATTCAAGGCGGATAATGACACACATTATAGAATATAAATTCGCAGCTAAAGATTGACTAAAAACCTTCAGGAAAACATTTGAAAAACAAAATTTATATGGTTGATACATTCACAGACGTTCCGTTCACCGGAAACCCCGCCTGTGTTTGTATATTATCAGAAGACCGTGATGACAAATGGATGCAGTCATTCGCCTTTGAAATGAACCTTTCAGAAACCGCATTTATCATCTTAAAAGAAGAGGAAGTTTTCCTGCGCTGGTTTACCCCTAAAACAGAGATCGAACTATGTGGCCATGCAACACTTGCTTCTGCCCATGTTCTTTGGGAAACCCGTCTTGTCGATCCGGAAAAACCAATCGCATTCAATACCAAAAGCGGCGTTCTCAGTGTAAAAAAAATAGGACCTCTCATTGAAATGGATTTCCCCATCCATCGTCATCAAATCGCTGATTTTTCTCTGGATCTGCTATCTGCATTTCAGATTTCCCCTATTTATGTGGGAACTTTTGATGGAAGAGTATTGGTTGAAGTAGAAAATGAAGATATGGTGAAAGCAATTGAACCGGATTTTAACAAATTGAAAAAATTGAATACCAGAGGTGTCGTGATTACCAGTGTATCCGCATCTGACGATATTGACTTTGTTTCCAGATATTTTGCCCCCTGGGACGGTGTCGATGAAGACCCGGTTACCGGGGCAACCCATTGCTGCCTGGGACCTTACTGGGCCAGAAAATTGGAAAAGAAAGAACTACGTGCTTATCAGGCATCATCCCGAGGGGGATATATTAATATGCGGATTGAAAGAGATAAGGTTTTTCTGGCCGGAAATGCGGTGACTATTTATGAAGGTCGTATTATTGTATAAACTATTTTCAACACCACTATAATTTCTTGTACATCTTACTGATTATTTAGATCAATCACTGTTTTTTATTTTTTTTATCATTAATTGTCGAGGTTAAACCCGATGGTGAATTTGGTTCCATTTTCATTCGCGATGTTTACTGAGCCATCCAATTGATTAGTAATCAATGTTTGCACCAGTTTCATCCCCAATGAATCAGACTCGGCCAAATCGAGTCCTTCAGGTAATCCTATCCCGTTATCCATCACTATTAACTCAACATCTCTATCATCCAACTGAATAGCTTTAACAATGATCTTCCCCTTATGCTCACCTGGAAATGCATACTTTATTGAATTTGTTATTATTTCATTAACTGTTAATCCCAGTGGAGAGGCTTTTTCAATTTTCAATTTGATCGGGTCTGAATCAATAGTAAAATCGATTTGCCTCGAGCTAACCGAATAGGTTTGAATAAGCATTTGAACAATTAATGATAAATATAATTTTAAATCGATTTCCGCCAGATTCTCTGTATTATAAAGTGTTTCATGAACAGATGCCATGGCATGTATCCGACTTTGGCTCTCCTTCAAAGCATCTTTCAATCGATCATCGTCCATTTCACTGGCTTGCAAATTGAGTAAACTAGACACGATGGTCAGATTATTTTTCACCCGATGATGGATCTCCTGCAGTAGAGTCTCTTTTTCCAGCAAACTGGATGCAATCACTCTTTCAGAACGTATTCGTTCAGTGATATCAGAGATCGCCACTGCAAACTGGTTTTTCCCCGGTGAATAGACTCTAACCTTCCAAACTTTATCATCGATCAAAGACAGTTCATCAACACCAGCCGGTATACCTGTTTGAGCAACGTTACCGGTTAAATCAATCCATTTCTGATCCAACTTAGGAATCACCTCCTTTCCCCGTTTTCCTCTGATCTGTTCTGATTTTAATTGAGTTAACTCTTCAAAGGACCGGTTGACATCCAAAAGGATGAAATCAACCGGATGATTATTCTCGTCTATGACAATATTGCACAGCGCTAAACCGACATTGGTATTTTCAAAAATAGACCGGAATTTTGTTTCACTCTGCTGTACTTTATTTTCTACCTTTTTTAATTCGGTAATGTCCCTGACTGCTCCCAATGTTCCACGCATATTACCATTTTCATCATTTAATACAATAATATTACAGAGGACAGGAACCGTTTTGTGGTCTTTTCTTTTTAAAACAAATTCAAAATTTTGATATTGCCCTCCTTTCTGATGCAACTTTTTAATCATGGAGGTTCGAATATCCGGATTTAGATAAAGTTGGTCCATTGGCTGCCCAATCATTTCCTCGGCTTTATTGTATCCACTTAATACAACTGCTGCGGAATTTACTGTTTTAATAATGCCATTTTTATCTGTATAAAAAATAGCATCGTCAATCATATGAAAGAGCTCATTATAATTATCGGTTATACTGATTCGTTTGATCACCTTGACTATTCGCGAGGCAATTGTATCGAGCAATATTCTTTCCTGCTTTAAAAAAGGTCCTTCGTCTCTCTCCGGTCTCTCTTCAAGGTAGACAATTTTTATATCACCAGCTCTGGTTTGATTGACAGTTAAATCTACCGACTGAACCCACTCTGTTTCCAGAAAATCTTTGGTAACATAAGTTCTGTTTTTATAAGTGATGCATACCTCTGTAATCTCGGGAAACTGCCAGCTTTTCTGTAATAAATGGATGAGCTCAGATAGTATCAAATCTATACTAACTGAGTTTTCAATGATTTCAGCCGTACCATATAGGCAGTTGAGTTCTTTGACTCGCCCATTGAGATCATTTTTGGTATGTTCAAGTTCTTCAATCTTTTTATCCAATTTTGCTGTTCGCTCAACAACTTTCTGTTCCAGTCTTTTATTATCTTTAAGAAATTGTTCTTTTTTCAACCGGCGTCTTTGCAACTGCTTTTTTCTTTGATTGATAAAAATGACAATGATTAAGACACCCAAAATCCAAATCAAGGCATGATACATAGCCAAACGATAAACTAAACTGTTTTTTAGTTTCAAATAACTGGACATTGGAATAGCAACACCCACACCTCCACGAACATCTCCCGTTTTATACCCTTGAATTTGATGACATTTCAAACATCCCTCTTCTGTTATCAAGGATTCAAAAAAACGCAGATAGGGCTTGCCTGAAATATTTGATATTTCAAAAAACGATTTTTCACCCGATTCGAACTTTTTTAATGATTCATGTTCCCAGCTATCCGGCGAGTTGTTAGCGTTTAATAATTTCAAACTGGTAATATGCCCTTTGGCATCATACTGTTTTTCATAATCCTCCATGATCTGACGAAGCATATAAGCAGGGTTCATCAAGGTCAATTTCTTCCCGGAGGGAGTAACAATATCTCTTTCAGGTATGTGACTCAAATAAGGATTTGGAGGGGTACTATCCGTGGCTGGAACGTAAACACCACCATGTTTGGTGGCCCACAATCTTAAAGAAACATCTTTATTAAAATTCGTCCGGGCCTCTTTTTTCGCCAACTCAATAATTTGGTTATCGACTTGTTTAAAATTCCAAATAAATGAGGCACTGATTAAAATACTGAATAATATTATTGAACCTGCTGCATAAATAATTGGACGAAAAAATGGTGAAACAGCGGATTTTTTATTATTTGGAAACATTTCTATATTTGAATAGATTAACATTTGACATCTGGTTTTTGGTCTAATTATTAATGATATGCTTCAAATTTCATTTGAAGCATATCATTAATAATACCATTTTTTTTGATGGATTTTCAATAAGAAAAGCTCACTAACACTGGTTTACAATGTTTTTATGAAACTTTTTTTCCAAAATTTTCTTGAGGTGGGTTTACGGGTATCTGATTGAATCTCTGATGACAGGCTGGTTTTTTAATCTTTAATGCTGAAATGAATAATAAACTTTGTCCCTTTCTGTTTTATCACTTCTATTGAACCATCAAGTTGGTTTGGTAATATCTGTTGAATTCTTGATTTATCACTTTCAATATCCGGCAGATCATCTGCAAACTCCTGATGAATTTTCACATTTTTTTCTGCAGCAATCTGGACCACACTTTCAACAATCCGATTAGCCACAGCTTTGACAGAAAAAGTTTCGTTATCCAGTTCAACACGCCCCGCTTCAATTTTTGAAAGATCCAATATATCATTAATCAAAGCCAGGAGTTGTTTTCCATTCCGTTCAATAATTTCCAGAAATTCTGACTCTTCATTTGAAAGAATATCTTTGGTACGCCGGACCAGAATCCGGGATAATGCCATAATGGAGTTCAACGGTGTCCGTAGTTCATGACTCATATTTGATAAAAATTCACTTTTGAGCCGGTTGGCCTCTTCAACTTGGAGTTGTTGTCTTCCAAGTTCGATATTCTGTTCAGACAACTCATCTGATTGAATTTTCAATTCGGCTGCCTGAGATTCCAACTCCTGATTTGATTGAAAAATCAATTTCTCCAATGGAATCAATATGGCTCTGAATTTGTTTTTCAATAAATTTCAAGTGCAGGGCTGAAAAGTCAAAATCGTTTATCTGTGCTAAGAGATTCACTACGGACTCGATTTCTGCACTCTTCATATTGGATTTTTCTGAAATGATAAATGAGTTGTTGTATATTACTAAAGGTAATCGTTGAAAAACAGATAGAAACCTTTTAAACAACTTTCATTTCAGTATCTTATCATCTGTTAGTGTAACATATAACCAGAAGCAATTCCACTATTCAGATTTATTTTACTGATGCTGCAGAGATATTATTGCAGGTTTATGCGAAAGGTCTCTCACTTCCGCTTTTTCACACAACCAGATTTGGTACCATTAAAACTGTCAAGTTTTCATTTTTCCTCTTCATCAGAGGTATCCTTTAAAAAAGCCAATTCATCTGAACTGAATATTTTTTCAATATCTAAAATGATAATGAACTGATCATCCTGCTTTCCCATTCCTCTGATATATTCAGTTTTCAACAATGTACCAATACTTGGAGGCGGCTCAATATGTTCTGAATCCAGATCCATGACCTCCTTGACTGAATCCACCAGAGCGCCAATCATCGTTGATTCATCATCCAGCATGATTTCAATTATAATAACAACTGTATTCACCGTCTTGACAATTTTCCCCATGCCGAACTTGGTTCGCATATCCACCACCGGAACCACACTGCCCCGCAAATTAATCACTCCTTTCATCATATCAGGGGTCTGTGGAACTTTTGTCACTGAATCAAATTCCAACACTTCTCGCACTTTTGATATATCAAAGGCAAACACTTCATTTTCCAGCTTAAATGCCAGATACTGACTTGTTGTTTGTATTTCCTCTGTTTCCATGTTATTCCATGCTATTAAGTTACAAGTTTCGATAACATTACGTTAATCAAAATTTTTCATACTCGCTATCACTTTCCATATCTTCGCCGAAATCCAAATCAACACCAGGAAGCTCCTTAACGGAATTGTTACCATAATTCAATTCCTCTGCCAGCTTTTGAGTTGACATCCGGGGATTGGGTGTCGTCTTCACTGCTCTTTTGACATGGGATACATTATGAATCTGGCTCGTTCCTCTTTGATCTGTTTTAAAAAACATCATGGTATCTTGCAGCTGTTGTGCCTGAGAAGATAATTCCTCAGCGGTAGAAGCCATCTCCTCAGAAGCGGAGGCATTTTGCTGAATTACTTGATCAAGCTGCTGAAGTGCTTTGTTGATCTGTTCAGCCCCTGAATTCTGCTCATTACTGGAGGCACTGATTTCCTGCACCAATTCAGATGTTTTTTGGATATTCGGCACAAGAGTTTGAAGCATATCACCCGCTTTTTCTGCAACCTGTACACTGGAGGCCGAAAGAGTGGATATTTCACCGGCAGCGGTTTGACTTCTTTCCGCCAGTTTTCGGACTTCAGCAGCGACAACGGCAAATCCTTTTCCATGTTCTCCAGCGCGAGCGGCTTCAATAGCAGCATTCAGCGCGAGAAGATTGGTCTGCCGGGAAATTTCCTCAATAATTGAGATTTTACCCGCAATCTCCTTCATGGCAGTCACCGCCTCATTAACAGCCTCTCCACTCTCTTTGGCATCCTGGGAGGCTTTGAGCGCTATCACTTCTGTCTGTTGGGAGTTATCGGCATTCTGCTGGGTATTCGAGCTCATTTCTTCCATAGACGACGTGGTCTCCTCCACTGATGCCGCCTGTTCCGTTGCTCCCTGAGATAGCGTTTGTGAACTGGCGCTAAGCTGATTACTCCCACTGGCAACATTACTGGTTACTGAGGTGATATCACCCACAATCGTTCTCAACTGACTGGCCATTCTATTTAAAGCTGCTGCCAGTTGTCCGACTTCATCCTTTTGATCCAGGTCCAGCTTTCGAGTCAAATCACCATCGGCAATATGCCCTGCAAATTTAACCCCTTGTTTAATAGGATTGGTGATCGATCGACTGATGAATAAAGCAGATAAAAGCCCTAAAATCAAAGCAATAATACTGATAATAACAACGGCCATTCGCGTCGAGATAGCTTTACCCAACATCTGATCTTCGGAAATCACATTTTCCCGGGTCACATCAATCATCTCAACCAACAGTGATTTTACATCTTGTAGATGAATATCCGTCTCACTGGCATAGATTTTTCTAGCCTGCCTGGCACCTTCCAGGTTATCCTGAGCCCTTTGCTGCATTCTTTTTATACCCACTCTGGTTTTATCCAGCAACGGTTCGGTTTCACTGATATATATCTTAAGTGCCGCATCAAATTCAGACGTTGACAACGCTGAATCGATTTTCTCACCGGATTGATGCAGGTGCATATGAGGTGTTTCGACGGCTGCCAACAACCTGCCCATTTCAACATCAGACTCTCTCATCTCTTTACCGATCTCTCCATAGATCATTTTCCCGAAAGCACATTGGGTATGATCAAGTTGAACACCAGTCCCCGGTTTCTCTTGTAAAATCGCCGACTGCACCTTTTCAGCCCAACTTAAATGGTCTGACTCCTTATTCGCTAAAATGGCGGGTAATTTCTCATCTGCTACCTTAAAAACTTTGGAAATTTTATCTGCAGATTCATGTAATAATCGGTGGGGAACTTCAATCGCTTTCAACAATCCACTTAATTGAGGAAGAAACATTTCAGCCTGTTTACGACCTTCTCCATAGTACCATTTACCAAAGCCGCATTTAGTGGGATCCGTCTGCACATTTAATTCCGTAACTTCATCATCGGTTAACAGCTGATTCACTTCAGAAGCCCAGTTCATATGATCAACTTCCCGTTGCAGTAGCGTTCCGGTCAATTTATTTCCACCAGATAATTCCTGAGCATCATAAACAATTTCATTGATTCCCATAAAAGACCAGCCACCAACAATTAGCATCAAAATTAAAACAATACCAATTCCAGACATGATCTTGGTTGCTAATTTAAAGTTTTTCCACTTCATTTTCCCCCCTGATTTTATTTATATTTATATCGTTTTCAGGCCCATATTCAATCCGTGTCGTATACGCCGGATAACACGCTTAGTGACTTTTTGTTGCGAAAATCAACATCAAGAATTTAGTCATACCTATCTGTTTCGTTTTTTAAAACTCTTTTATTGTCATCCTCGCGAACAGACTGTGTCATAACGTAAAAAAGGCTTATTTTTGGTGTTTTATTGATGAATTTAAAAAAGGTATAATTTTTGTCATCCTCGCGAAAGCGGGGATCCAACTGTTACAAAAAACCATTATCGAATTTCTAACTATAATCCCTAACACTTTTGTTATCACTGCCTTTAAATTAGAGCAATTTTTCCTGTGATTATTTATTGAAAAAAGCTGCCTGACAATTGAATCTGGATAATATTAACATAATCTATTCCTAACCTGTCAATAAAAAATGTTTTTTAAAAAGAGCAAAATAGATACTTCTATTTTGCAAACCGCTTCGTACTTAGTGCCTGAACGAAAAGTCCCTGTTTTCAATTATAGCCTGGTTTTAAAAATAACATTCAGTATTAAAGTTAAGAAGCCGTCAGTTGTCAGCTATCAGTCTTCAGTAAAAACAAACTTGT
>Ga0307989_1001402_pt1 | contig 12990 bp, 8 predicted proteins | sample EllFjometagen185_FD_203164 | JGI IMG/M metagenome (GOLD analysis project Ga0307989, IMG submission 203164) | Marine microbial communities from Ellis Fjord, Antarctic Ocean - #185 | ecosystem: Environmental > Aquatic > Marine > Unclassified | place: Southern Ocean | collected 2014-10-08 | reverse complement strand
GCGTTTTCTCTTTATGCTTGGGTTCACTATCGGCTGGACCATGCTTACCGCGATGCTCGTAGGCAGAGTCGGAATTACCTATCTCCCTCTTCTTTTCGTCGTAAACGCAATTTTAGTAATTGGAAGCACAATTTTTTTCAGTGAACTTATTCACCGTTTTTCCAAAACAAAACTAATCTATTCCACTGTTTTGAGTGGCGTGATTTTGCTAATAGGTGCAATTTTCGTTTTTCAAAATTCTGAAAACTTATGGCTCTTTCTCGGAATAACACTCGCAGCCGAATCAATTTTCTTTGCACAGTTAAATATTCTTCTCGGACTTTTTATCGAAGATCTTTTCACACCACTCGAAGGAAATCGTACTTTCCCAATCATTGAAACCAGTGAGTACATCGGCGGAATCGCTGGAGGTGCCCTAATCTTGGGTGGTTTGGAATTGTTTCATCTCGAAGCTGCTCAGCTCATTTGGGCTTGGGTCGCTTCGTTCGGATTAATTCTTCCTGCACTTTTTCTTTTTAATAAATTTCGTAAAAAACTTCCTACTCTAGAAGTTGAAGAAGAGAAAAGTAAGATTTCGAGTTTTGAGAAATTTCGTGAAGGAAAAGATCAAATTCGAAAATTTCCATTTCTGACTGGTCTGGTTTTTGTAGTTTTGCTTCAGTGGATGTTTTTCACGCTCTTGAATTTCCAATATACGAAAGCTGTAGATGAGAGTATTACCATAGGGGCTGAGGAATCAGGGCAAGTGAATGCTCATGCAGATAAAACAAATGGAGTCTTCTTAAGTACCGAGAATTTTATTAAAACAAAGAATTCTCATTCCGTAGAAAACTCTCACATGGCTGCAGAAACTTCACACGAAGATTTACTCACTCATGGACTAGGAAAACTTCACATTATTTTTTACACAATTGCGCTTTTCATTCAGCTTTTTTTAACCTCGAGAATTATTGAAAAATTAGGAATTGTGAAAACTTTGAGAATGCACCCACTTGCGAGCTTGGGAAGCAGTCTTTTGATGATTGCAAAACCCGGATTTGGTTCTGCGGTTTTTGCAAAAGGCTTGTTTGAATCAACTACTGGGGTTTACTCAGTGGCTTACCATGCGAGTTTTTATGCACTGCGCGAAAAAGTCCGTGGAAGTGTGAAGGAATTTATGGAGGGATTGATCAAGCCAGCGGGAGTTTTGGCGGCCACTGGAATCATTTTTGTTTTACAGAAATTTTTTGTGGGAAGTGAATTAATTTTCGCAACGAATATTGCACTGATCACTGCTGCGGTTGGAATGAGTTTTTTACTTTTTAAACATCAGAAGAATTACACCAAAATTCCAGAAAACAATCTTCATCTCATGGGAAATCATCCCGCTAAATTTCAATCAATTGAAATTTTGGCTGAAGCTGGTCATGTAGATGCTGCAGGAATTCTCATGCAAAAACTGACTGATCCAAATGAATCTCCACTGTTGAAAATAAAAATCTTGGAAGCTCTCGGGAAGTTAGGAAATCCAAAAACAGTTTTTGCGATCTTGGAATGCTTTCACGATAGAAATGAAGAGGTCAGAATTGCAGCGGTCAATGCCTTGGGAAATTTCAAAAATCTAGATGAGAAAGCACATGCTTTTACTCACCACCGTGTAATTAATGCTTTGAAAAAGCTATTTGCAGAAGACAATACCCCAGAGCTACGAAGTGGAATCATCCACGCTTTCGCAAACTTCAAACACTCAGAAGCCGTGGAATTTCTGGTGAAAGAACTACAAAATAAAGAAAGCCCCATCCGTGGAGACTGTGTTTATGTTTGCGGACAATTTCGAGATCTAGGAATCGCACACTATCTAGAACCCTATCTCAAGTCTTCAGATGTAACCATTCGCGCAAATGCAATTATCGCGTTATGGCAGTTCCAACAGTTTCGCTCACAACTCACACAGCTACTCGCCGAATTGCTCGACATCGAAGATCGAGAAACTCAAAAAACTACTATCCATCTCCTCGGCGAGATCCGTGCGAAACAAGAATCACCGCGCTTGTTAAATTTCCTCGAAGAAGAAGATGCTGAATTACGCCTATTGGCTTCACTCGCGCTTGGTAAGCTTGAAAATCCATGCGCAATTCACATAATCGCGGAATTCATTCTGCACCCAAATCTTAAGCTCGCAGAGCATGCCAAAAAACAATTGTGTAGTCTCCCTGAAAAAATGCGAAAGGGCGTGGAGAAGGTTTTGCATCATCGCCTAAGTGAAAAGTTAAACGGCTTACTCGTAGCGGCTCAAACAACTACTGCGAACAAAATTTCGCACGAGACTCTCGTAAAAATTCGAAAGGTGTATGAGTTGGCAGACGAGTGGGATGAGGTAGCAAAAGTAGATGCAATTCTCGGCGGATACTGCCTCGCCTAGTACCCAACTTTTTTCAGTTCTCAATCTTCAAATCTTAAAACAGGTTCATTGCACATTGTAAATTGTACATTGACTCAATAATTCATAACCCCAAAACCATGTCTACTATTTTCCAGATTGAACCGGAAACTCGCGAGGCTTACGGAAAAAATTACAGCTTTGTCCCACTGAATGGCTGTCTCGATGAAAAAACTTTGCCACATTTTTCAACAACGATTGAACCACTGATCGAGAACGATCATACTTATCTTGTTTTTGATTTAAAAGATCTTGATCTCATAAGCAGCCATGCTGTCAGCTACTTCAAAATGATTCACCAAAGACTTGGTGCTGCAAAAAAACAAATGGTTTTTGTAAACACAAATGAAGAAATTTTAGAAATTTTGGAATTTATTGGCTTAGTAGAATTGATAGCAGTATTTGATGTAGAGGAAAAATTTTTGGAAGCAATAAAAAATGAGGAAATTTAAACAAAAAAAGCACCCCACTTTTTTCCTATTAAGCCTCTAACTCTCAAGTAAATCTTGCATATGAGTAATTTAAAGCATTGGAAAATTGGAACATTTGAAATTGTTTTCAAGCTTGTCCTCGTGAAAACGGGGATTCGAAATTCGAAATTTAAAATTAGATATCGAACCTTTGTAAATTTGAAAATTAATTCCCGTTACTATTTCTATTTGTAAAAACAAGTTAGCGAATTTAAAGTCCCAGCTCTTCGTGAAAAACATCTGCAACACTATCGAATCCTGGCGGTGGATTATTCTGGATACGAGAATCGTACCTCACAACCACTGCCTCTCCTGAATTCGCATTAGCCGCTGCACTACCCCCTGACACAGCCTGACTGTAACCATAATTACAACCAGAAATCTTGTATGCATAATTATTAAGATTTGTGGTTCGATTACCGCACTGAAAATATTCGCGCAGATAAGCCAAGTCAAATTCGACTGCTTCACTCCAAGGCGCAGTCTGAAAACCACCTGAAATTATTGAGGGTTTTTTCGATACACCAGAACGTGGCCAGTTCGGATCGACAGCTCCGCCAATTGTATTGCGCGAAAGAATCGTACCTTCCCACAGAATTTGATTTTTGAAAGTTGTATACCAGCTCGTACTTTCACGATTGGTCGGCAAATTCCAGTTTTGATCAGTAGACTTTACACTTCCTTCGAGATAATAAGCGCCTACCACATTGGTAGGTTTGGGGTGCAAGAAAGCATCACCTCCAAAAGAAGCACCACAAACATTTTTTTCAAGAAGAATCACTCCGAGACTCGCTTCTGAATTATCTGGATAAACAAGATTATCAGCAATACGGAGATCTGCGCCGCGAACTACAAGAGTAATGGGATAAGGAGGAAGGACAAAATTATCACCCGGTGCATCGAGTGTGACTGATCCTCCACTTGGTGAATCAAAAAAAACAACGTTGTCTTGCGAACAATCGATGAGAGATTTGTTTTCACCAGCAGTCCGATCAGCGGAAGAGTTGGAACGATCGAGATAGTTGGTGGGAAGACTACGTGCATCAAGATTACTGATCACAACTCCATTGCCAGTAGCATCACATCCACAAAAATCAACGATACTACCATCTGAACAAGTGGTTGAAGAACAACTTCCTCGCTCATGAAAAGGCTGCAAAATCCGCTCGACACGAGGATTCATCAAGGTACGTACTTCCGAATAAGTATCATCTCCAACTTCAGCAGAGTCTGACACTGCACCAAGTTGCTGTGAGCGCATAATACCAGTACCTCCGATCGGTCGTATGCGAGTGTCGAAATAACAAGTGTCTCCAAAAACACCTGATGTAATCGGTGTGCCTGCTCGAATTTTGTAAAAAGTTTTATTTTGCGATGGAATGAAAAGGTTTCTACCGATAATATCAAAATTCGTCTCTGGTAAACAACCAGAGAAGCTTGCACCTCTCACGTCTTGACTGCGATCAGCTACAATCGGAGTACTGCCGACTTGCACACAAACTATGCTTTTATCGAGACAATCGCTTGGATTGCTGCTGTCGAGAGCTAATCTAACTTCTCCATTATCTGTTATCAGAACTGGAGCTTTCCCGTTGAGATTTAGAGAAGCTTCATCGCATGGTAGGTCGAAATTGCAACGGCTAGGAGTACTAGTAGATGATGAGCCTAATCCACTTGGTGTACCTGATCCACCTGATCCGCTCGATGTCCCACCACCACCACCACCTCCACCTCCGCCTCCAGGTGGCACAACTGGTGGTGATGAATCAATAATACAAGTGGCTGAGCAACCGTCGCCGGAAATAATGTTGCCATCGTCACATGTTTCACCACCCCAAGATTCTAGAATCCCATTACCGCAAACGCTTACTTCTTCCTGGCAAGTGTCTGAGCAACCGTCACCGGAAATGATGTTGCCATCGTCACATTCTTCAGTACCAGCTTGCACACTATTTCCACAAACATCAACTGTGTCGCTTACTACTTTTGCGCTAGTAATTCCACTCGATGTGCATCCCGAAGTTACAACAGAATATGTCCAGCTAATACTTGAAGTTATTTCTGAATATGTAATAGTACTTTTTATGAAATAGTTTATATGAGAGGGCACAACACTATGAGCAGGCAAAACCTTATTGACTGGATAAGTAACCGATCCAGATTGTGCCACAGAATTGTACTTATATGCTCCAGGAAAGTTCATATGATCAATTGCACTATTCGTAACATTCCAACTCTTTGTGATATCAATCACTCTGATATCACAAGGACCAGGATTTTCTATGGTGAAATCAGCAGAAAATATAGCACCTGGCGGGTAAACCGACGCAAACACTTCTTCCAAGCCAATAGCACAACAAAACACCAGTGTTATCAATAAACACCATTGTTTTGATTTTCGAAAAAATGGGAAGAAGAATTTCATAGTAAGTATTGTATCAGTTTTTCCAATCTCACCAACCGCCTTCCGCCTCTCCCAAGCTTGATGTTGGAATTTCGTCTGATGGTGCTTCTGTTGGCAAAAGCCAAAAATCAACAAACAACAAAGCTAATGCGACAGTAACCATCACAATAGCCAGTGCGATAAATAGTGATTTTTTCTTAAACATCAGCTAATTGAGTTTACCCAATTAGCTGAATAATGTCCAGCACAATTTTGTAAAATTACAATGAATTGCAAAAATCACGAATCAATAATTCTCTTGGAGAGGGAATCAACTCTCAAGAATTCCTAAGGTAGAGAAAGTACTTTCCTTGATCATTCTTAAGATAATTTACCATCCACCAGTAGCCTCTCCAGTTGAACTACCTCCTCCAGTATTCACCTCTTGTTGAACCAATCTTTGCGTCGCTGAACCCAACTTTGAAGCATCAATATAAAAAGGCACACCAGCTGGGAAGCATTTTCTCTCAACTACTGCTATATCAGCTTGAGTCAAAGCATCAGGACCCTTAACTATATTTACATTATCCAAGATAAAGACTGGGTTATAACACTCCGCTCGAGCAAGCATGGAGAAATTAACCTCAAAAGTCCGACCATCCTTAAGTGTAACCTGTCTCTCAAACTTGAGCTTATAAGCCCCACCAAATTCTTTTCCTCCGTGTTTTCCTTCGATCAGACTATTCGAACCTTCAACACCCTTCGATCCTGTATTTTTGATGTAATTTTTGTGATCTTTGAGATCTTCAGCCGAGAACCATTCTCCTTTCCCGATAGCCTCAGCCAATTCGGAATCTTTGACATGTATTTTCGCGAATTTCTTTATATTTTTGTAGAAAGTATCTGCAACATTTCTACCGCCCTTATCCTGATTGACGTTGAGAACCAATAAATTCAAAGAACGCGCAATCTGCTCTTTTCTCTTCGAACTAACATTTGCCTCAATATTATCAGGCGTGATCATCGGCAAGTTACTTGTTTCATGACCTCTGTTGCTATAAAAATTGTAACCTTGCACCTTGACCTTGTCTCCTCCGATATTAAATCCTGCCGTTACTGCATTTTTGAAGCTCTCTTTGCTATTTAAATAATTTTTGCCTTTGAAGGAGTTAGCAAGAGTCACAAATTCTTTTCTGTCTCCAGAAGAGCCAAATGCTTCTTCTGTGACTGGAACTTTACCAAGTTGAAGATTTAGTTCTTTCAAGTCCTCATTCTTGATGTTTGCGATGTCTTCATCCATGTGGGATTGTCGAGCAACTTCTTCCGTAACGTCCAAAAGTTTGCTTGTGGCTTCTTTGGCTGTGTCGAGACTCACTCTCAATCCTGCCACAACACTTTTTATTTCTTCTGCCGAAATATCTTTTTTCGATGTCAAACTCTTCAAACCAGTTCTAATTTCTTTGATCGCCGCAGTCAAAGTATCATTTACTTCTGCGTGCATGGATGCATTTTGATCAAGAGCTTTTAGGTTTATCGCCTCGATACGATTCATTTCTTTGTAAATACTGAGAATCGCAGGAGCCTTTGCCATCAAAGACTTCACATCTTTGACTGTGTCCAAAGTGCCCGCCAAACTATCCAGAGCATTTATAATCTTCGTATCATTTTCAATATTCGCCTTCAAAGTAAGAATATTAAACATCTTTTTCAGTTCTTTCGGATCCGCTATTCCCAATAAAGCACGATATAGCTTTTCCGGATCTTTACTTATCGCTTCGATCCCACCAATTGAATTAATACTCGATCTAGCCTCACGACCAGCCAGATATTGACCTGACATGTTTCGATTTGAGATATAACCATGATATTTCTCAAGACATTCAAAAACCTTTCTAATATCTTTCGAACTTACATTATTTAATCTTTTTTTAGTTGAATTTGAAATCTCTCCACCTGCCAAATTACCCAAAAGAGCTAGTGCTTCACCCAAAGATTTCAAATCTTCAAGACCAATAATATTTCCTGCCAGTTTTTCATCTTCTCGCTCGAATCCCCAGTCAAACCCCAAGCTTTCACTATGTCTAAGAAATCCAATATCATCTATCTTTTCTTGCAGCTCTTTTTGCGCCTCAGCAACATTCTCGATATCCCCACCAAAAACTCTCCCAAAAAATCCTCTCAATCGCTCCGCCCAGTCAATTTTGGTCTCACGAGACTTTTCAGCCGCTCCTTTATTGTTATCAATATTTTTACCAATCTCAGACAATTGAACTGAACTAAGATCAACACCATATCTTTTCAATTCTTTTTCTGTCAATCCAAGACTCTGATATTCCGCGTTATTTTTCTCAAAGACAGCTTTCGAAGAATATCCTTGGAGTTCTTTCTCGCTAACATTAATGCTTACATATTTACTCTCGTCCATCTTTGCACTTAGATTATCTAAATCTGAGCTCAATCTTGCACGTGTATTTTTATCCAATCCTGAGTCCTGCAAAGCTTCATGAACTTGATCATATCTCTGCATAATTCCAATAAGCTCAAGCTTATCTTTTTGCCCCTTCATTCCTGCGACCTCAGCTATTAACTGTTTTTTCGCAGCTCCAGAAACACTAGCAAGAAGACCTTCTTTAGCTTGAATCTGACCACCCAAAACAGAAATATCTTTGACCAGCTCTATCATGCCTAGGTCAAATGTCTTGAGCTCTCCTTTTCGGATCCCTCTGCCAACATCAAAATTAAAGAGCGGAATATAACCAGTAACCGCCAACTTCGCACCAATAACAATACTTGCTAAGTAATTCACAAAAGTAGGAACTCCAGTCAGTCTAAGATTAGCGCCAATAAAACTAGCCGTATCTTTCAACATTTCATTTTCCTTACCTGGCTTATATTCAATTTCTCCAACAGCCGCAGTGAGAGTCTGAGAAATCTCAGCAAGAGCTGTTGGCTTGAGCTTTCCATCAACAAAAAGCTCCGGCATTTTTCGTTTCTCTTTTAAGAAGATAGCTGCAAGATTTCCTCCAGTCTCCTTAACAAAAACACCCTTGAGTGTTTCTCTCATGCCAAGCTCTGATATTGCTTTTGCAACCTCAGTCGCATTGTATCCTTTCGTTCCAATTTCTATTCCCATCAAACCACGATAAAGAGCTGCAACGGCTTCAGGATTTTTTTCATCAAGTTCTGAATCTGCTTTTTTCAACGCATCCAACGCACCTCTTACATCCGATTTACGACTTCCTACCGTAGTCCAATCCGCAGAGAAATCTTTAGCCGGATTTTCCACAACCTTCACCTTTGAACCGACGTGGAGATAATACTGTCGACCTTCTGCTTTCCCAGTCTTTGGATTAATCTTCTGAACAAGTTTGTATTCAATATTTTTGCCTGTCTTACCACTAATTTTTATAAATGTTTCAGATGACATTATCGCGTAAGACTCGTCTGGCTTTGTCACTCCTAGCTTCTTATTCCAATCACTATTTTTTTCAGTTGGATCTCTTAGACTCGCTCCTCCTTTCTCTGTTTTAATCACACCATAAGGAAACGGGTCTAAGCCCTCCAACTCATTCTTGGTATTATCCTCAATTCCCCCTTCTTGTTCTTTCTCCCATTGTTTGAGTCTTTTATCTTGCTTTTGCTGTCTTTCCGCTTCTGTGGTTTTCTGAGTGTCCTGCGAACTTCCTGCCTCCGGACCACTCATAAATAAACATCTCTCCGATCTCAGAGAAACCTCAAAGCTTGAAAATGTTTTGATTTTGTTTTGCATTTTTAGAGAATTAATTTTATTTTTTAGTTTTGAAATCCGATCATTTTAGCACAGGTGAAGCTTGAAATCAAGCGACTTAACGATACAAAATACCTTGAACCCCAGCCACAATCAAATAAGCCAACAGCGCCATCACTAAACCAACAATCGAATACTGAATCATGCTTTTCGCCTTTTGGGTCTCATTGTCACTACCCGCAGACACCACCAAACGAAAACCACCAAACAGCAGAAAAGCTAAAGCCACCACCCCCACCATCTTGATCAATAAATCAATCACGCTATTTAGAAAATCCCCCGCGTCCTTGAAATGACTCTGACCAGTGATACTTAGAATTTTCTTCACATTCACACTTTTTTGACTCTGAATCACCAACTTCAGCTCAGCCATTTTTTTCTCAGCCGCCATTTTCATGGTATTTAGCTTCTCCTCCATTTTATTGTAATCATACTCACCAGTTTTTTTTTTGGACAACGAAACAATATCCTTACAGCTTTTATTCTTCTCTTCACCAAAATCCGTTTGGCAAGTACTCCAATCCGAATAAAGTCCACAATCTCTCAAGCATTCCGAGAAACTTCTGTGGAATTTAACTATCTCCTGATACTGCTTATTTTCTTTTTGCAGCAAAGATTCACACTCAATTCCTTTGCAAGGAAAAACCGCCGCCTCCACCACACCACAAAAAATTCCTCCAAAAAATGGGATCAGAAGAAGCAAGGTGAGAGTCTTTTGGAATCTTTTACGCAAAAAATTAATTTTAAATCCAGTCATTTTAGCAGAAAATAGCTTGAAATTCAAACAGATCAGAGTAGAATTCTCAGCATGAGTGCTACAGCATCCATCAAAATTCCGCTTTCTAAGGTAAAATTCATCTCTCGCAAACCTCGTACAAAAAAATTGCTTTGCGAAATTGACTTCACTGCATTTAAAAAAGTAAACAAAGCAACTGTCTTAGATGATCTAATCGGAGAAGCTAGATTCGAACATGCGATAGGACAAACAAAAAAATTTACTAGCTCAAAGGAAGTTGTAAATTTTTTGAAAAACTAATTTTGGTACTACTAGGAAAAATGATAATTCTTCACATCACCAAACGATTTAAAAGATCTTACAAAAAAGTTCCTAAGGATATTCAAAAAGATTTCGATAAAAAACTTGAAATTTTTGAAAAAAACCCATTTAGCACAATTCTGAGCACCCACAAACTGCATGGAAATCTAGGCAGCTCACACGCTTTTTACTTAAAAAGTGGCTTTCGAGTATTGGTAGATTTTTTAGATAAAAAAGAAATTTTATTAGTGAACATTGGTAACCATGATGAGTACAGAAAGTGGGAGAAAGAATAAAGTTCTTTTGCATTTTTAATTTTTCTTGATTGATCTACTCTGCCCAAAAAATCGTCGAGAAACTCAAGGCAAAAAACTTCACTGCTTACTTCGCCGGCGGAGCCGTGCGCGACATGCTGCTCGATCGCGAGACGAATGATGTGGATATCGCGACAAACGCGAAGCCCGAAGAAATCGAAAAGCTTTTCCCAAAAACTCATCCCATCGGTCGAGAGCTTGGTGTCATGCTCGTTTTTGAAAAAAACCACGCTTTCGAAGTCGCCACCTTTCGTGGAGAAAAAAACTACGACGGACGCAAGCCTCGGAATATTTTTTTCACCGACGCCGAAGAAGACGCCAAGCGCAGAGACTTCACTGTGAACGGGATGTTTTGGGATCCAGTCGAGAAGAAGATTTTGGACTTCGTGGATGGCGAAAAAGATCTGAAGAAAAAACAAATTCGCTTCATCGGAGAAGCCGAAGAAAGAGTGCAGGAAGATCATCTGAGATTATTGCGTGGCGTGCGTTTTCGTAATTTGCTGAATTTTGAATACGAGGAAAAAACCGCTGAGGCCATTCGACAAAATGCTCACCGTATTCAAGAAATTTCAGGAGAAAGAATTCGAACCGAATTGGAAAAAATGTTTGAAAATGAAAATCGAGGCAAAGCCGTGCGTGATTTGGAAGAGTTCGGACTGTTGGAAATCCTGCTTCCCGAACTGATGAAACTCCGCGGATTGAAACAGCCAGAGAAATACCACCACGAAGGTGATTGCTTCACCCACTCTCTCGCCGCCTTCGCCAGCCTGCCCAAATCAGCAAATGGCGCAACGGCTTGGGCGACTCTCCTGCACGACGTCGGTAAGGCTGAAACGATTCGAGAAACCCAAGGGGAAATCGCTTATCCCGGTCACGCGGAAGCTGGAGCAAAAATCGCTGGCAGTATTTTACGGAGAATGAAATTCAACAACGCCACACGTGCCAAAATCGTCTGGCTGATCGCGAATCACATGGGTTTTTTCCAAATCCCTCAAATGCGTTTGGCAAAAAAACATGAAACTTTTACGCATCCTTGGTTTGCCGATCTGGTGCAACTGACAGCCGCGGACATCCGTGGAACTGCTCCCGCTGATTTTTCTTTGCATCGCAAAATCGTGAGTGAATGGAAAATCCACACAAAAGAAAAACTCCTAGCTCCACCGCAGGTACTTTTGAATGGAGATGAAGTCATCGAGGAACTGCACGTAGCGCGCGGTCCAGAAGTAGGTCGTCTGCTGCGAATCCTGAAAGATGCGCAAATCGAAAGCTTGGTACAGAGTCGCGAGGAAGCAATCAGATTTTTGGAGAGCTGTCTGAGGCGGTGAGTTTCTTGAGCTATGATTTTGCTAATTATTTGATGGAATGAGATTTTTGGCAGGTGTTAAAAAATGGTTGCTGAAAACATAATCTTTTGGCTAGGATAAGCTAGATAATTTAACTTTTTAACAATGATTAATAAAAAAATGTGTTTTTTGTGGTGTCAAAACTGTAAAAAAGAACGGCAAAAGAAATAATATTCAGCGTTACTTTTGTTTAGCTTGTAAGAAGAGCTTCTCGTCAATAAGAAGATGCTCAGAACAAAAAATCTGGGAGCAGTATGCCAACAAGAAACAAACTCAAGAACAAATAGCAGATGATATTGGAAGAAGCCGTATTTGGGTTAATCAATTACTCAGAGGCTCAGAAATTTCTCTTAATAAAAACTTGTCCGTTGTGCCACAGGCGACAGTATTGATAATAGATACCACCTATTTTAATCAATTTGGATTGATGGTTTTCCGCTCAGCTAGTCTCAAGAAGAACCTACTTTGGTATGAAGTCGCTCATGAAAGTAATGAGCGCTACAGAAGAGGAATACAAGAACTAATAGATGATGGATGGATAATTCAAGCTATCGTGGCAGATGGAAAGCCTGGTATTGGTAGTCTTTTCCCTAATATTCCATTTCAGTTATGTCAGTTTCATCAATTCCAAACTATCACTAGATACATATCTAAAAAGCCGAAGCTGAAAGCTGGCGTAGAGCTTAGAGAGATTATGTTTAGACTCAAGGAAACAGATCAAGCTAGCTTTGAGTATTGGGTGAATCAGTGGCACATGAGATGGGAGGACTTTCTAAGCGAAAAAACAGAAGATATTATTACTGGTGGAAAAGTTTTTACGCACCAAAGATTAAGGCAAGCATTCTTCTCTTTACGAAGAAATCTACCCTTACTTTTTACCCATGAAAGATATTGCAAAAACTTTTTGATTCCCAATACAACTAACTCCCTAGATGGATACTTTTCTCACCTTAAAAGTAAACTCTCTGTTCATAAAGGTGCATCTAAACAAACCCAGCTTAAACTCATCTCTAATCTCATTTTTGGATGAAACTAGCAACCATTTTTTAACACCTGCCAGATTTTTAGAATCAAAAATCAAGTATCTATAAACACTTTGGTAAAATCTCTTTAGGAACCTCTGAAAAACACCTTCAACAAAACAACATTAGACTGTCTAAGCCAATTTTTGGGTAAATTTGTAAATTTCAAGCCAGTTGAGCCACCTCTTAGTGGTTTTTTTAGTTATTTCTCACTAT